>OBJA01001974.1_pt1 | contig 12748 bp, 8 predicted proteins | sample 1519751 | NCBI WGS metagenome assembly OBJA01 (sample SAMEA3881238, study PRJEB22517) | soil metagenome | biome: lake sediment; feature: soda lake sediment; material: sediment, water from around vicinity | place: India | collected 2013-12-23 | depth 3 m
CTTAGCCGGTAAATATTACAAATATGCAGCAACGGAAGAAATTAGTTATTAAAGAGCTTGTTCGTTGTATGGCACAAGTGTCTGTCCGTTAAAATGAGCTGAAAATGTGAATTTGATGTAAAAAATTGCTGGAACATCTTCTAAAATGGGAGCTTCTTATGTACAAAGCATAAAAGCTCCCATTTTTTTGAGATATTCATTTTAGCCTGCTCAGCTTAAAACAAAAAGATGATAACTCCACCTTATTCGGCTGGGTTGGTCCCGAGCTGCTCTAAGGCAAATATCCGTTGAAAATGATTCTCGAGATGTTTTCTCATGGCTACACGGAATTCATCCGGAGAACCGTTTTTTAAGATGTTGACAATCCCTTTGTGAGAAACATACCTTTTGTTGCTGACGTTTTTGTGTATCAATCCACTGTCGTATACATAGTTAAATACGGGTAGCAACAGTTTCTGGAAATTCTTCAGCGTTTTGTTTCCCGTGATTTCGTACAGCTTGCCATGAAAGGTAATCTCGTGACTGATATCAAAAAGAATATCTTCGCTGAATTCAGGCTCCTGATCAACAATTTCTTCTAATTCCTGAATATCTTCATCGGTAATGTGCCTGAAAATCAAATCCCCCATGCCGATCTCGAGGACGAGCCGGAGTTCAAAAATATCTTTCAGCGTGCTGTTGTCGAGGATGTGAGGAATCATCGATTTTTCAAGGAGTGAAGATATATCCGGGCTTGTAATGACTGTTCCAATGTGTTTTTTGGATTCTATCATCCCCATTGTCTTCAGTCGGTTCAGTGACTCCCGGATGACGGTGCGGCTGACTCCCATCGCGGCGGCCAATTCCATCTCCTTCGGAATAGCATCTCCCGGTTGAAGTGCTTTTTTTTTGAAAAAATCAACCAGGTTCATCTCTACTTTATCAACTAAACTCCTTGTATCAATTGCAGTTAACAGGGTTTTATCATCTTGACTCATAAAATATGTTTTAAAATATGTAGTACATAAGACGCAAATCTCGTAAAAATGTTTGGAATAAAAAAAACAATTTCTATTTTTGCTTCGTCTTATGTACTACATAATACGAAAATATAAAAATGAGAAACTAAAACCAATAGGAAAAATGAAAAGAAAGACGCTGTTGATCAGTATGTTATTGTTTTTGGTTCTATTGAGTGGCTATACCTTTGCCCAGCGTAGTATTACCGGGCACATTAAGGAGGCCGACAATGGTGAACCGTTACCAGGGGCTACTGTGGTGGTATCTGGGACTACTACCGGAACTATCAGTGATTTTGAGGGGAATTATTCGTTAACGGTTCCGGCGGGAGCTACACAACTTGAGTTTTCGATGATCGGGTTTGAACCTCAGGTAATGAGGATAGGCGACTCGGATGTCATTCATGTTGCCATGAAAACCATGACAGCTGCGATTGATGAAGTTGTTGTTCTGGCTTATGGCGGACAGCAGGTCCGTTCAAAGGTGACGAACTCGATCTCTAAAGTAAGGGAAGAGTCTCTGTCTATTGGGTTACATTCGAATCCGGCACAGGCGCTTTCGGGTGCAGTGGCGGGACTGGTGGTACAACAAACATCGGGTAACCCGGGAGCCACACCTACGCTCATTCTTCGCGGTGGCACCAACCTCAACGGAACCGGTTCTCCGTTGGTGATTGTTGACGGGCAAATCCGCACGATGAGCGATATTAACCCCAATGATATTGAATCGATGGAGGTGATGAAGGATGCAGGTGCAACGGCTATTTACGGTGCCCGCGCCAATAATGGTGTTATCCTGATTACCACCAAAAAGGGCAAAACCGGAGCCGGTAAAATCGAATTCTCAGCAAAAGTTGGTTTAAACTATTATAACGAAGGAATTTATGATTTTTTGGGAGCAGAAGACTACCTGACTTATATGCGTACCGCCTATTGGCGTTCCTCAAATATCTACCAGACTAAAGCCGGAAACTGGACGGGTACAACCAACCTGAACAGTTTGTCGGCCGCCCAGCCTTACGGTACCGGCAACAGGTATTTCGATGCCGAAGGAAATATACTTGACGGAAATAAAAATTCGGCAGCAGTTTGGAGTCCAATGGTTTACACGAATGATTTGGCTTTTCTGCTCAACGAAGGATGGCGAAAAATGACCGATCCATTGGCGGCCTACAGCTCTGCTTATGATCACGAAGTTATTTTCAAAGAATTCCATCTTTCCGATGTAAACCTGCGCGACCCATCCATGTCTCAGGATTATAATATCAATTTTAGCGGAGGGAACGATAACGGACATTATTATGCCGGTTTAGGTTACAACTACAGCAATGGTACTGCTATTGAGAACTGGTATCAGCGGATTACCTTTTTGTTTAATGCCGATTATAAAATACGCGACTGGTTAACCTCCTATTCATCATTTAATTTTGCCGATGCCAAATGGCGCGATTTGCCCGAAACGGCCACTTCGGAACAGAACTATTTCTCAAGGATTTTCTCCTTGCCTCCAACATTCCGGGGCATCAACGAAAATGGCGAATGGCTGATTGGTACCCGTGGCACGGAAGATGCCAATCAGAAAATTAATGCCGATAAATTTTATCGCAGCAAGAATACCGATAAGTTTACCTTAAATCAATCGTTTAAAATAGATCTGCTAAAAGGGCTTTATTTTAAAGTTGCGGCCAACTGGTACTTCAACGAAGCCAAATATGAGTCGTTTAATAAAGATTATATGACTAATGTGGGGCCAAGGTACAATACAACACGGAATTCCTCCGCGCAGTTCGACCGTACTTTAGACCAAACGTACAATGGAATTCTGAATTACGATCTTACCGTGAAAGATCTTCATAACATAGCGGTCATGGGCGGTTTTGAATATTACGATTCTTACAACAAAGGTTTTTATGCGGGTGGATACGGAGCCCCGACCGATGATTTTATGGATTTACAGTACACCTCGACGGATGAGGGGGCCCGTACAATCGACTCGTGGCACAGTCGCCAGCGTATTATGTCGTTCTTTGGCAGGCTCAATTATGATTATGACGGCAAATATTTGCTTTCGGGCGTTCTCCGTCATGATGGTTATTCAAAACTCGCTTCCGATAACCGTTGGGGGACTTTCCCCGGCATATCGGTGGGCTGGGTGATGAGCAAGGAGGAGTTTATGGAGCAGTTCAGCGATCTGATCTCTTTTGCCAAACTGCGTTCAAGCTATGGGTTAAATGGCAACGTGTCCGGTATCGGAAACTATTACGTGCAGGGCGCTTATACCAGTAATAAATATGCCGGTGAAACAGGGTTCCTGATTAGTTCCCTGCCAAACCCCGGATTGAAATGGGAACGTTCGAGAACTGCTGAGCTGGGTTTGGATTTAGGTTTCATAAAAAATCGCTATAACCTGAGTTTAACCTACTATGATCGTCTTACAAAAGATAAATTTGCTGATATCACCCTTCCTTCTCATTCAGGGATCTCCACTTACCGTTCAAATAATGGTGAAATCAAAAATCAAGGGATAGAAATAGAAGCCGGAGCCCGACTGCTAAACAGGAAGGATTGGAAGTGGAGTGTTAATGCAAATGCTGCGCGTAATAAAAACGAAATTGTTTCACTTCCCTACAACGGGTTGGAGAATAATAGACAGAATGCTTTCCAGGTTTATGACCGCGACGGCAATTTAACGTGGGTAGGCGGTTACCAGGAGGGAAAGCGTCCGGGCGATGTTTATGCTTTCAAAGCGTTGGGTATTTATGCGAATGCCAGTGAAATCCCGGCAAACTGGCTTGATAAATCAACCGGGAACAATGGCTCCAACAACCGCTTCCTTTACGGAACAAGTTCATGGGACGCTGTTTATGAGGCCGGCACACAGGGAACAGGCCTTCCTGTTCAACCCGGCGATGTTAAATTCCTGGATGTGAACGGAGACGATATCCTTGACAACTTCGATCTGGTAAAAATTGGAAATACCATGCCCACCTGGACCGGTGGTCTTTCAACCAGCCTGAGCTGGAAAAACCTCACCTTAAATGTCCGTACCGACTTTGCTTTGGGGCACGTGGTTACCGATACCCGCTTCCCCTGGATTATGGGCAACATGCAGGGAACCTATAATACGATCGAAAAGGTGAAGAACACCTGGTCGGAGAGTAATCCCAACGGAAAATATCCTGTTTATGCATGGGCCGACCAGTTAGGCAAACGCAATTACGCCCGGAACTCATCAATGTTCATTTACGACGGAGATTACCTTGCTTTCCGCGAGATAAGCCTTTCGTACCGTTTGCCGGCAAATCTTGTTAAAAAGATGAATATGGAAGGTCTGGAATTTTCAGTGACAGGTCAGAATCTGGGTTACTGGACGGCGGCTAAGAATATTTATTCGCCTGAATACGGCGCTGACGGATGGGGAGGATATTCCCTGCCGCGCACCATTATTTTCGGCGCAAACTTTACGTTTTAATCAGAAAACACGAGATTATTATGAAAAAAATACTTTATAGTTTGATGGTGATTGTAGCAGCAGTTTCCTTTTCCGGCTGCGATGATACACTCGATTTGGGCCCGATTGATTACTACGGTTCCGGTAACTTCTGGAATAACGAATCCCAGGTTGAAAGTTTCATGGTGGGCCTCCACCAGGATTTGAGGTCGATGTACCAAATGTTTTACTACCTGGGCGAAGCCCGCGGAGGAACATTGAGACTGGGAACTTCGTCCATGGGAACGTCTATGGATAATGAAGCGCCCATCAAAGCAAACACATTTACGGCAACCAGCACCGGAATTTCAAACTGGTACGGTATTTATGCCAAATTACTGCAAGTCAATCACTTTATTCGAAGTGTGGAAGATGGGGCCGAATTTTTAACGGCCGATAAAAAAGGTTATTACCTGGGGCAGGCCTATGGTTTAAGGTCGCTGTACTATTTTATGCTGTACCGGACATACGGCGGGGTTCCGCTCGAATTAACGGTGAAGGTGTTGGGAGGCGTTATTCAGGCTGAGAACCTGTACCTGGCCCGTTCTACCGCAGCCGAAACGCTGGACCAGATCAAAGCCGATATCAACAAATCGGAGAGTTCTTTTGGAAACAGCACAGCAGTAGCCGGCAAATACTTATGGTCTCCTTATGCCACGGCCATGTTGAAAGCCCATATTTATTTATGGTCGGCCAAAGTAACCACCGGTAATCATACCGCAACCGGCGCAGCCGATTTGCAGACAGCCAAAACTGCATTACAGAAAGTAATGGGCGGCAATTTCTCGCTTATGACCGATTTTTCTAAAATTTTTACTCAAAAGGCGAATAGTGAAGTGATTTTTGCACTGAATTTTGACCGGGAAGAATCAACCAACTGGGGGCATAATTTCCTCTATCAGCCTAACGATTTGTTGGCAAGCGCTACCGATACCGACGGTAACCCATTCACATCCGATCCGCTGAACCTGGTCAATGGAGGCGTCATGCGGCATGAGTATAAAGAATCGTTTGTGAAAAGCTTCGATCCGACTGACACCCGCCGCAGCGGTACATTCTTTGAATACATCCGGGCAGTGCACGGAGCAGCCATGAAAAAGCTCATCGGTAATTATTCAACAACGCTGGGAACCCGGTCGTATGATTCTGATATCGTGATCTTCAGGTATGCTGATGCCATCCTGATGTTGGCTGAAATTGAAAATGGCTTAGGCGGCGATCCTGCAGCATACGTCAACCAGATTCGTACCAGGGCCTATGGCAGCGAATACCCGGTATACACTGGCGGAACGTTTGAAGAGAACGAAAAAGCGATTCTGAAAGAACGCGACAAGGAGTTCGTGAACGAAGGTTCGCGTTGGTTCGATCTGATCAGGATGCAGGATGCCGGTAAAAAATCGCTGGTGTTTACCGCCGATGCAAATTATGCGGGCGTTTACGGAGAAACCCCGGCGCCGGTTCTGACATCCAATAAGGCGTATATGATTTTATGGCCGATCGATGTCAATGTATTAAACGGTGATCCGCTTCTGGAGCAAAACCCGGGTTATAATAATTAAACAGCAAATCAATTTGATCAGTTTTTGAAATACATGGAGGAATTCGAAGACAGATCCTCCATGTGTTCAATTAAATATTTTTTTGCAGGAACTTAATTCCTTAAATTTAAGCTGATCGATAATCTAACACCTGTTTTAATGAGCAAAAATCAATTAATTGCACTGGTGTGTCTGGCGACTGCTTTCTGTAGTTGCGCAGACATCGAAAATATCCCGGGAATGGGCGACACCCGCCTGTTTCAACCCCATGTTCCTCTTTTCATAGGGAGGGATAATCCGCAGGCACTCAATCTCAGTTTTACAGTTTCCGGAGAGACCACATCGCTGGAGTTACGATCGGTTGAATTGTTTTTTTCCAAAACCGGACCCGCCGGGATACTCGAGGCCATTACCGGAAATTTAACGGCTGCTACCGGAGATAAAACCGAAGAATTCTTGTTCGGAGAAAGCAAAACAATTACTTCACCGGTCAAATTAAATGGTTCAGTCGAACTTGGGCCAGGTACTCATACGCTTTCTTTCAGTTTCGGGGTGAAAGAGGATGCCGGGCTGGAACAAACCGTGCAGGTGGAGAAAGTGGTACTGCGTTTTGGAAAGAATAAAAAATTAACTGTTGAAGCCGATAAAAAACATCGCTATCGTTTGGCGAAAGTCATCCGTGAAGCCGGGCAAGACAACTGCGATACGTACCGCATTCCGGGCCTGGTGACGACCGGCAATGGAACGCTTGTCGCCGTTTACGACAACCGGTACAACAACAGCAAAGATTTACAGGAAGATATTGATATCGGCATGAGCCGCAGCATCGACGGGGGACAAAACTGGGAGCCGATGAAGGTAATTCTGGACATGGGCGAATGGGGAGGACGTTCGGAACAGCTCAACGGCATTGGTGACCCCTGTGTTCTTTACGATCATCATACCCATACGATTTGGGTTGCCGCGCTGTGGATGAGCGGATCGGCGCCCGATCAAATGCTTTGGTGGGTGTCGAAACCGGGATTGAACCCGGAAGAGTCCGGGCAATTTATCCTGACAAAAAGCACCGACGACGGTTTAACCTGGTCGGAACCAATCAACATCACCGAACAAATTAAAGACCCTTCGTGGCAATTGTTGCTGCAAGGTCCCGGACGCGGAATTGCCCTTGTCGACGGAACCCTGGTTTTTCCGGCGCAGTTTAAAGCCGATTTGGGCGAAAAAGCGCTTGACGGCGGTCAATATACCAGTCATTCCACCATTGTGTACAGTACGGATGGTGGAAAAAACTGGCAGATTGGCTCCGGCGCCAAATCCAATACCACCGAAGCCCAGTTAGTCCAATTGACCGACGGCAGCCTGATGCTGAACATGCGCGACGACCGAAACCGGCAGGATAAAGGAGACAGCAATGGACGGGCCGTTGCGGTAACCAACGATTTGGGAAAAACATGGGATGTTCATCCTTCCTCCAACTCGGCATTGCCCGAACCCAATTGCATGGCCGGTATCATTTCAGCCGACCTGAATATTGACGGACAAACCAAACGGGTACTATTCTTTTCAAATCCGAACCACAAAAACCAGCGAACCAACATGACCATCAAAGCCAGCCTGGATGAAGGGCTTACCTGGCCCGAAGAATTTCAACTGGAATTGAATGAGGCAGCCGGATACGGGTATTCGTGCATGTCCATGATTGATGAACAAACGATTGGTATTTTGTACGAAGGCGTGAAAGAACTTTACTTCCAGAAAGTGCCGGTAAGTGCGCTGCTGGGTGATTTGATTAAATAATGGTTTTGAAACAATAAAATTATGAATAACAAAATAGAAGGACTTATCGCGGCGCCATTTGCCCCGATGTTTCCAAACGGCGAACTAAATATTGATCAGATACCCGCTTATTATGACTTCCTGATTAAAAATGAGGTTGTTGGAGCGTTTATCAACGGTTCAACCGGCGAAGGCGTTTCGCTTTCACAAAAGGAGAAGGAGAAAATTACCGAAGCCTGGACCGCTCAGAATAAAAAGAAGAAAGGACTGAAGGTGATTAACCTGGTTGGCGGTACTTCGTATGCCGAATGTATTGACAGTGCCCGGGCATCGGCTGCGATGGGCGTAGATGCCATCGCGGTCCTGGCGCCGTTCTACTTCAAACCGGGTTCAGCGAAGGCTTTGGCCGAGTTTTGTGCCAAAGTGGCTGAATCGGTGCCCGAAATGCCGGTGTACTTTTACCATATTCCGGTGTTGACCGGCTGCAACGTGTCGATGTTGGATTTTTTGCAGGAAGCCGATGCGATGATTCCGAACCTGGTTGGAGTTAAATACACGCACGAAGATTTTATGGACTTTTTGAGTTGTATGAGCTTTAAAGAAGGTAAATACGATATGTTGTGGGGACGCGATGAGAATCTGCTTTCGGCGCTCGTGATAGGCGCCCGGGGGGGCGTTGGAAGTACGTTCAATTATGCAGCGCCGCTTTACCATCATCTCATCAGGGCATACGATGAAGGGAACCTGGCCAAAGCACGCAAATTGCAACAACAATCCATCGACATGATTCGCCTGCTGGGCAAATACGGGGGCATTGCCACCGGAAAGGCTTATATGCGTTATGTTGGACTGGAATGCGGCGAATTCCGTTTGCCGGTGAAAAATATGAGCGAGGGTGCCCGTCAGTTATTCGAAAAGGATGTGAAGGCGCTGAACATGGAAGGTTTATTTTCTAAATTTTAAGCGGTGAACAGGTGGATGTGGTTTAGCCTGGTGGCGCTGGTTTGCCAGTCGTGCAATCCAAATCAACCAACAGAAAGGATGGATATGAAAATTACATGGGACACGTTGGGCATTATTCCCCCGGCAACAGGGCAGAAGATTCAGCAGGGTTTGGCCGGGCCGGTGGCCGGAGTTTATCAAAATCACCTGGTGGTCGCCGGAGGATCAAACTTTGAAGGAGCAATGCCCTGGCAGGGAGGAATAAAGTTGTATCATGATGATTGTTATATTCTTACAAAAAGATCAGGCAACCAGTTGGAATGGTCTCAACCTGAATGGAAATTGCCTTCCCCGATGGCTTACAGCGCCTGTATTTCCACCGGGAAAGGTATTTTAAGCATCGGCGGCGAAACGGCTGAGGGACCTGTTTCCCTGACTTTTATGCTTTCGGTGGAATGGGATGCCATTCGGTTGATCGATTTTCCTGATTTACCGGTTGCTCTTTCAAGTTCAGGAGCGGCAATCTCTGGAAGCAGGGTTTATTTAGCCGGAGGGCTCGGTTTAGCCGGAGCAACGAACCATTTTCTGTCAATCGATTTGTCAGCCACAGATTTGAAATGGCAAACGCTTCCTGAGTTGCCTGTTCCGCTTTCTCATGCGGTGGTAGCCTGTCAGTTTGACGGGAACGAAGATTGCATTTATGTGTTGGGCGGACGGAATAAAACGGGTATCACTTCAACTTTCCTGAGCGATATCTGGAAATACATTCCGTCGGAGCAGAAATGGCTGAAAGCCGGAACACTTCAGGTGGACGATGAACCGGCTTTTGGCTTATCAGCCGGAACCGGACTGGCTGCAGGAGAGCATGGTATTTTGCTTTTTGGAGGAGATAAGGGCGTTATCTTTAATCAAACTGAAAGGTTGATTGATGCTGCTGCCAAAGCGGAAAGCCTGGATGAGCGAGAGAAAATTCAGCGGCAAAAAGCGCACAACCTGACCAATCATCCGGGCTTTTCGAAGGATGTTTATCTGTTTAATACACTGACCGATAAGTTAATCAGGATTAGCAGGTTGGAAGCCATGGCCCAGGTTACCACAAATGCCTTCTGGTGGGACCAACATATCATGATTCCCGGCGGCGAAATCCGTCCGGGGGTACGGTCCGCAGTAATCACAAAGGGAAAAATTTCGTTGGACAAATAGTTCAGTTGCAATGGCGCCGTTCATCACAAAAAAGCAGGATAATGAATCTGGATTTAAATAAAACAGCATCAATCTACCAAAAGGAATTGCATGAAAAGGTAGTTCCTTTCTGGGAAAAAAATTCAAAAGATGAGCAGTTTGGCGGGTATTTCACCTGTCTCGACCGGCAGGGAAAGGTGTTTGACACCGACAAGTTTGTGTGGCTTCAGGCCCGGCAGGTATGGATGTTTTCGTCGTTGTACAACAAGGTGGAACAAAAATCACAATGGCTGGAAATGGCCGAACATGGCGCCCGTTTTTTGCAACAATACGGTCACGACGGACAGCTTCACTGGTACTTTTCGCTGACCCGCGAAGGTAAGCCGCTGGTGCAGCCGTACAACATTTTCTCGGATTGTTTTGCGACGATGGCTTTTGGCCAGCTTTACCGGGCTACCGGTAACGACGAATATGCCGATCTGGCGAAACGCACGTTTGACAATATTCTGTCACGTCAGAACAATCCGAAAGGACGATTCAATAAACTGGTTCCGGAAATCCGGCCATTGAAAGGTTTTTCGCTGCCGATGATTCTGAGTAATCTGGCGCTCGAAATTGAACATTTGATACCGAAAGCGCTGGTTGATCAAACCATTGACCAGGCCATACATGAAGTAATGGACGTTTTCTATCAGCCGGATTCCGGCTTGATCCTGGAAAATGTAAATCCGGATGGTAGCTTTTCTGATTCTTTTGAAGGCCGCTTGTTAAATCCCGGGCACGCCATTGAGGCCATGTGGTTTATGATGGACCTGGCTGAACGTCAAAACGACCGGGTGCTGATGGAAAAAGCAGTGACGATTCTGCTCAGGACATTGAATTATGGCTGGGATAAAGAATTTGGCGGAATTTTTTATTTCCTGGACATCAAGGGAAACCCGCCGCAACAACTCGAGTGGGATCAAAAGCTGTGGTGGGTACATGTGGAAACATTAATCAGTCTGATTAAAGGTTATTATCATACTCAGAATGAGGAATGTCTGCGCTGGTTTGAGAAAGTGCACCATTATACCTGGTCGCATTTTGCCGATCCTGAACACGATGAGTGGTTTGGCTACCTGAACCGCCGGGGCGAAGTGTTATTGCCGCTGAAAGGCGGAAAGTGGAAAGGTTGTTTTCATGTCCCCCGCGGATTGTTTCAGATATGGAAAACACTCGAAAAAATAAACGGATCATCCGACAAACCTTCTGTAAACATTTCAGAATAAAAGAAAAACATGCAAATCAACGAAAAGAAATGGTATCCCTGGCTGCTAGTCGGCCTTTTGTGGGTAGTCGCTCTGCTGAACTACATGGACAGGCAGATGCTGTCGACTATGAAAGTGGCAATGATGGGAGACATCAAAGAGGTGGAAACGGCCGAGAATTTTGGCCGATTGATGGCCGTCTTCCTGTGGATTTACGGACTGATGAGCCCGATGGCGGGACTGATTGCCGACCGGGTTAACCGAAAGTGGCTGATTGTAGGCAGCCTTGGTGTATGGTCGGGCGTAACCCTGGCGATGGGCTATGCCACCTCTTTTGATCAGTTGTATGTGTTGCGGGCTGTGATGGGGGTGAGCGAAGCCCTGTATATCCCGGCAGGCTTGGCGTTGATCGCCGATTATCACCGGGGCAACACACGTTCGCTGGCAGTGGGCATTCACATGACGGGTTTGTATTTCGGGCAGGCCTTGGGCGGTTTTGGCGCCACGGTGGCACACACCTGGACCTGGCAAACAGCGTTTCACAGTTTTGGCTTGGCGGGTATTTTATACAGTGTTGTGCTGTTGGTATTCTTAAAGGAAAAACGAACTCCCGAAATTAAACCAAACGAACCGGACCGCTTTGCATCAGGTTTTAAATCGGTGAAACACAGTTTGGGCATGTTGCTGGGAACCATTAGTTTTTGGGTGATTCTGTTCTATTTTGCAGCTCCCAGCTTCCCGGGCTGGGCCACTAAAAACTGGCTTCCAACCCTGTTCTCCGAAAGTCTGGGTATCGATATGTCGGTGGCCGGACCGCTTAGCACTTTCACCATTGCATTCTCATCATTTATCGGCGTAATTGGCGGCGGTATCCTGGCCGACCGCTGGATTGTACACAACCTGCGCGGGAGGATTTACACCGGGGCTATTGGTTTGACCCTGATGATTCCGGCGCTGGTGCTTTTGGGTTTCGGGCACAGCTTTTCTTTTATCGTCGGTGGCGGCATGTTGTTCGGGATTGGCTACGGCATGTTCGACGCGAATAATATGCCCATCTTGTGCCAGTTTGTATCGCCGCGCCACCGTGCTGCCGGTTACGGACTGATGAATATGACCGGTGTTTTTGCGGGGGCTTTTATCACCAGTTGGCTGGGTAAATCAACGGATGCAGGTAATCTGGGGCATGATTTGGCGTTTTTGGCCATACCGGTTGCCTTGGCTGTTTTACTCCAACTGGCATTTTTGAAACCGCAGTTTGCGGATAAAAAATGATCAGGTTTCCATGTAATTAGCTGTTGTGTCGCGAGATAATTGGACCCTGGATAGTTACCGCTGGGTGAAATTGGAAACTATTTAAGCCGGCTTTTTATTTCCCCTGTACAAAAAGTAAGTAGTTACCATTTCTATCGCGCGTTTAATGGCCATGTTGATGGGCAACTGCTCGTTGGCCAGTCTGAAATCAATGGCAGCCAGCTTCATGTAATAATCGGGAAACAAGGGTGCTTTTGCCATCGTTGACAGTTTCATTTGCTGGTATGCGGTGGTTTCTTTCAATGTTTTACAAGTAACCAGGCG
>OBJA01001975.1_pt1 | contig 12740 bp, 8 predicted proteins | sample 1519751 | NCBI WGS metagenome assembly OBJA01 (sample SAMEA3881238, study PRJEB22517) | soil metagenome | biome: lake sediment; feature: soda lake sediment; material: sediment, water from around vicinity | place: India | collected 2013-12-23 | depth 3 m
AAATAACAAGTGTAATTGCAGTTAGTGTGTAATAAGGGAAAAAAGCTTGGTGTACGCTCATGTTCTCAGGTGCATCATCATTTAACTGCTCTGTTGATTGACGATTCATAATTTGTGACTTTTCAAGTCTCCATGGCGTTCCATACATTTTAGTTTTACTTAATGCAAAGACAACAATTAAAGAGATTGTTGAAGGGATAAATGCTGCTAAGGTCGGATTTATTTGACTCAACAACAACTGCCCTCCACCTTGAATAAGTGAAATCAAAGCTACAGCAGGTAGTCCCTTCTTAATGCCCTCTTTTTTTCCATAAATCCAGGCAATAGCGATACCTGTAATGAAGTTCCAAATCCAAATAAACAAAGCTGCAAAAAAGGCAGTTTGAAAATACAACACAGGATCTGAGGCTAAGTCAGTTTGCAATGCTAATGCATCCCATGCGACAGCTAAGGTTCCAAATGTATTTGCCCATGCATGTCCAATTAAAGGAATCAAAACAGCAAAGACTGGTGACACACCCATTCCAACCAACAATGGTGCTCCTACAGCAACTGGGACACCAAACCCTGTTATTCCTTGTAGAAAGGACATAAACACCCATCCTAACGCAACAACTTGAATGAGTTCATTTGGTGTAACTTTTTGGAGCCCTTTTCTAAAGATGATAAATGCTTTTGCTTCTGTAACAACTTCATACAGTAAAATTGCAGGCCAGACAACAATTAAAACGACCATAGCACTCCAAAATCCTTTGAGTGCTTCAGATCCAATGAGTCCAAAATCTGCTTTATAAAAAACTAAACCGGTTAATATGGCAATAGCAAGTCCAATGGGAGCTGCTTTAGTTGCTCCCCAGTTAAAACCAACCATTAAAACCAAGAGCACAACAATTGGAAGTGCTGCCATAACCCACATCAGAATATTGAGTGGCATAATTTTCTCTCCTTAATTAAATAAATATTCTCTTTCTCATCCATCATTGACACCTTATACCAAAAGCGTCACCGATTCATGCACCAAACTTGGTGCGCATACACACATCACAGACGTGTTATAGAGTTCTACATGCTTCTTTGTTTTATCAGTGACTCAACAAATCATTGACAAAGCAAAGAAGGGTTGTGAGTAAAAGGAAAACCTTTTACTCACTTAACTCTCTTTATTTATTTTTAACTGAAGCATGGAAAGCTTTTAATGCTTTAACAAATGCTTCATAGGGAGGCGTGACTATCCCTGCTCCAACCTGACCTATACCAGGTTTTTTATGAGCCATACCAGTATTAACAACTGGTAATATTGTTGTTTCGACAACTTTACGCGCATCAATAGCCGTTGCTGTACCAACAAAGTTCATAGTAGGAATAACATAATGAGGACTTAATCCTACACAAATTTCTTGCATACTTTCACTATATTGAATTGCTTCTGCAACAGAGCTTGCCCCTACAAATCGAACAACAGCTGGTGCTGACCCCATAGCAAATCCACCAATACCGAAAGTCTCAATTATGGTACTATCACCAATATCTGGGTTTGCATCTTCTGGTCCATAACCTGGAAAGAACAGACCAACAGGATCATTCACTGGTGCTTCAAACCATTCGTCACCCAAAGCACTTAACTTGATACCAAAGTTGGTGCCATTACGGCTTAATGTGGTAACAACCGTACTGTATGGTATGTTTTTAACAGGATCACAAATCGCTTTCCCAGCAGCCATTGCTAAGTTTAAGAAAAACTGATCATTACCTGTTATAAACTCCGTAATCTTATTTAGCTCATCACGATTTTCTACAACTTGCGTAACATATTTCATGATTTCACGCACAAATAACGAGGTTGCACCTGTATTACGTTGGTGCATTTCATCACCCATAGCCATTGCTTTTGCAATGATTACTTTTAAAGAAATAGGTCCAGATAGTGCTAAAGCTTTCTTCATTGCAGGAGCTAGAGATGTTTCTAACCATTTTAAACGTTCAATAACATCAGGACCATTGGCGCCAAAACGCATTACTTTTCCTAATCCTTCATTAAATGTACAATAAGCAACGTTGTTGAAGCTTTCATTTTTCACTTCCCATAATGGCATTGAATAGGTAATCATACCAGTCATTGGGCCTACTGCTCCCATGGAGTGATTTGTTCTAAACTTAATCTTTCCCGATAATACAACTTCTTCCGCTTCTTCTAAGGTTTGTGCTAATCCTTCATAAACCACAGCACCTAGAATCGCACCTTGAAGTGGTCCACACATATCTTTCCATTCAATTGGAGGACCTGCATGCCCTATGGTGTATTTATCCATTCCTGGAAGAACATCTTTAGCAAATTTTACATCCACTAAATTTGGTTCGCCTTGATTCATAATATCAAAAGCCTTTTTGTTAGCTTCATCAATTTTTTCTAGATCCAAATCAGCTAATATGCTTGCTAGCATTGGATTCCCATTTGCAGGTGGACGCCATTGCATGTGTATCGCATCAACACCTTGCTGATTCATTGTCTCTTTAAATGTTTCCAAGCCAATGTTTAGTACTGATAAATTTTGATTGAACAATTCATTTAGTTTTGACATTATTGTTGCCCTCCTTTAGTTTTTAACAAAAGTGCAGCATACTGTGCAGCTTGGGCATTGTTTGGTAGTACCACAACACCAGCAGACTTAAGTTTAGCTTCTTGTTGTGAACGAACTTGTGGGTCAAGTTCTGTTCCTGTAACAGAAGCAACGTAAACAACCTCACGACCTTGATGTGCTTTACTTGCATCATGTATTGCTTTGACAACTTCACCAGCTGGATCTTCATGGGAACCATAACCTAACACACAGTCAAGTAATATAACAGCCGTCTCTTGATCAGCCGCTTCTTTTTTTATGCGCTCTGAGCGAAGACGTGGGTCAATCATAGGGTGTGCCATACCATCAGTAAAATAATCTTCTCCCATATCAACGATGGTATTCTTAACACTTTCATCCGGATTTTCTAATAGCAGTTCTTGATTCATGGCTATGTTTGAATACACTTGACCTAACGATTCATTAAGCAACAACATAGCCTCATAAGCTAGCGTACCTCCTGTGTATAAACCACGAATGTACGTTCCAGTATTAGTCGATGATAAAGGTGTGACATCCTCAAGTGTCAGCTCTTTAGCTGGTGTTGGTTCTTGATCACTAGCAAGAGCGACTAAATAACGTGCTGCATTTTCTAGAGTATACGCATCATAAATGCTTGAGTTTTCAACAATAGATTTATCTGCGCCTAAGAAACAAGCAACAACAGGTTTATCAAATGATTCAACTTTTTTAAGTATCTTTTTCATGACAGCTGGTGATGGTGGTTTTGATACTAAACCGATGACTTCAGTGTTAGGGTCATTATTTAATGCTTCAAGACCCATCAATGTCATTTGTCCACCAATCGCTTCTTTTAAGTCGCGACCACCGGTACCAATGGCTTGCGATATACCACCGCCAAGTTCATTGACTAAAACAATTACTTCTTGAAGACCAGTACCAGAGGCAGCCACTAAACCAATACTGCCACGTTTTACGACATTAGCAAACCCAAGGGCCACACCATTTATGATTGCTGTCCCACAGTCAGGGCCCATCATAAGCAGTCCTTTTTCTACCGCTAACTGTTTTAACTCATTTTCATCCTCTAACGATACATTATCACTAAATAACATGACATTGATATCGTTTTTCAAACAGTTAAGTACTTCTTTTTTTGCAAAACGGCCAGGTGTTGAAATAATTGAAAAGTTCAGCTCTGGTTTTTCATTAACAGCTGCACGAACTGTTTTAACAACAACATCGTGTTTTTTGGCATCTTGTGCTTTATTTTCAAACTGCTCATTCAATACAGATACTGCTTTATCAATGACTTCTTGTGAGTTTGCACGAATACCAATCACTAAATCATTGCTAGTAACTTTTTGTGCAACTTCTTTAGTAAGAACATTAGAATTCAACATTAAATCAATGTTATGATCTGTCCCCATCATTACGGCTGCTTGTTCGATTCCTTCAATCACGTTCAATTTGCTTGAAAACAGCATCAGTGTAACCGAATCAAAATAAGCATTCTCTTTTATCACGTTATGGATCATTTATATAATACCTCCTATTTCTAATCCAAAATACATTCCTACAAGAAAATCAGTTCCAGAAGAGTGACCTAGTGTACTAATTTTGTGTAAATATTGAAGATATGGCTGTTGCGTCTTATGTTTTATAAAGCAATCACTAACATATTCATTAAACAACCCATCACTTGCATATAGCAGATACTCTTTGCTTACTCTCGTTGTTTTGTGAGCATTTTGTTTGATTTGCTCACTCAATCGAGTTTTTAACTCACTTATCTTTTGATCGTTTGATAAATAAGCAAAGATTGCTAATACACCACATATAAAATCATCACCTGAAGGAGTCAATCCTTCTCCTGCTCCTAATAAATCACTGATATGATGAACCTGTTTTACAAGATTACTCTCGTTTTTGATCTTCAATAGTGACTCAGTCAGGTAAGTTCCAAAAAATGTTGTATCTTTTGGATAATCATAATACAAATGCCGCCAACCATTTAACAACACCCCTTTTAAAGGAGTAGACAACAACAATGAATCTAAACTAACTTTAAACATGATTAACTCATCATGTTCTAAATCATTGTCATAGACAGGATAAGATAAGTCTATGGCTTGATTACTCAAATGCACCAATCGTTGATCACTGAGATATAATCCTTTAGCATCAACCAAAATTTCATCTTCCTTTTTTATATTCAATGCAGCAAATTCTGCTTTTGAACAATCAAAGTTAATGCTCATTGGCGTTAATGGTGCATCTTTGTGTGAAAGTGTCATTAAACGATCATGGCATACAATGTTTATGGTGTTGTCAAAAATAGAATGAACCTCACATTTGGTTGGAGCATTCAACAACGATTGTAAGGATGCAGCATACTTGTGAACTTGAATAATCATCACCTACTTCTATGCGGTTATATTCTCTCATGTTGAAAGAGATTTCACACCGGTCATACAAACTAAAAAGGAAGAATCTTTTTGTGCAACTCACACAATAAGCATTTACAAATTACTAAATGCTTATAATCTTATAAATATGCAACGCAAGCATGTATAAAAAGTTTTCTTCTGAATTTTTCAAATCAGTCTTTAAAATCTTCTTGATTTTATCTAGACGATATATAAATGTGTTGCGATGAACGTACATTGCTTTCGCTGCTTCAGATAAGTTAGCATTGTGCTGGAAGTAAACTTCGAGAGTTTTTAGTAAATCTCCCCCATTTTGATTATCATAATCATACAGCTCACCCAATGTTTGATTAAAGAAAGAAAGTAAATCGGTTTGATTAATGTGTTTTTGTAAAAGGTGATAACCTCTCATATCATCAAAATAGACAACCTTCTTTTGGGATTGAAGTTGTTGCGAGAGATGCAAAACTTCTTGAGCCAGTTTAAACGATAACGATAATTTGTGTAGTTGTTTACAATAACTACCCACGCCAATTTTGAATACTAATGAGGGATATTGGCTTTCGATTTGATGAGTTAATTCTTGCAAATAAATACGTAATCCATCTTGTTTTTCTGCCTCATTGGTTGCAACCGGAATAAATAATACAAAGTTATTGTGCCGTTTTAATACTTGAACATTCATACGATGCTGATTGGCCTGATATGCGATGATATCAAACAATGCATGATCCATAGAAGAAACATCATGATTAATATCTAGAACAGCAATCACATAACTCGTGTTAATGTTTAATCCATGCATTTTGGCCAACGACTCAACATTGGCTATCGAAATGATTTTATCCTGTAAAAGATCATCAAAGAAACTGTCTCTCAACCGTGATCGAGATTCTTCAATTTGAAGTAACTTGATCTGTCTTAATGCTGCTGTTGTTGCGGCAGTTTCAAGTGCAACATAATCAATGCTCTCAAGTTTTTTCATGGTTTCCCATGCAAACAAATAACCGTATAAGTCTTTTGCATAAGCGATGGGAATAATGCGAAGTGTAATATCTTGTGTTGATGACGGGAACTTTCGTTTAATACTTAACGTGAACTTATCACTGCTTACTGGAATGCTTTTAGTCAAAACTTGCGAGAAAATTCTCTGTCCTACACTTAAGTTTAAGTAGTTATTCAATGGTTTCGGATTATGATGAAAATCATAGTAGCTAAGAAGATTAAAACGACTATCAACCAAGATGACTGGGTTTTTAATCATTTCACTGGCAATCTCTACAATTCTAAAGAAGTCTCCATCTTCTAAAGAGCAGCGATTGAATGCTTCATGAATACTCTTGTATTTGTTTAATAAACTGTTTTCACGTTTGCTTATCGTTTGATTAATGAAGTTGGTGACTTGTGCTAAAGAGTACATGTAAGGAATCTCTATGATTGGCAAATGAACCTTATTTGCTTCACTGATGATGGTTTCAGGCACTTTATCCCAATAACGGTGAATTTTCACACCTAATCCTGCACAGTTCATCTCTGATAGTTCCTTAATCAACTGTTTTTGTAATGCCTCATCATGTTGATAAATATATCCTGTGGTTAATAAAAAGTCTCCTGCAGTAAACCATTCATAGGAGTCAGGATTGTCAATAATATTAGCGTTATTAATCGCATTAAAAATACCTTGTTCACCAGCAACGAGCCTTAAACCTTTGATCGTTGTATTTTCTAAAAATCGCTCAATGGTAAATTTCGTCATTTCCTCTCCTATCTTGTATGTCTATCGTAAACTAAATAATATACTGAACATGTATGTTTACTGTTTCTATAACAGGTTTTATACATATAAACATTCTTAAGCAAAATCATTTTATAACAGTACTTTGAGCTGTTTCATTCTTTTTTTATCACATGTGATATAATTATGCTAGATTATGACTCATTTTTTAACCTAGAAGGATAAAGGAATCACTATGAACTTGCAACAAATCCTTAAGAATGATTGTTTTAAAGACGCAACTATCGTGTCCAATCATCAATTACTGAATCAAGAAGTCTCTTCAGTCATGATTCTTGAAGCAACTGACATTGAAAAATGGGGAAGCAAGAATCAACTCATTTTGACAAGTTACTATGCTTTAATCGATTTAGAGGAAGAAGAACTGCTCTCCTTTTTTAAGAAGTTATCATCCCTACAAATTAGTGGTCTCATTTTAAAACTACAACGACTGGTCTCAGAAGTGCCTCAACAATTAATCAAATACTGCAATGCTTTTGATATTCCATTAATTGAAATACCAGAAACTGTCAAATATGAAACCATTATCTTAGCAGTTCTACAACCCATCATTAATGAAAACAGTATGATTTTAAATTCTTATTACAATGCTCGAAAAACCATTAATCAACTGTCTCTCAAAGATTTATCTATCAAAGAACTGTTGAGATCATTTCAAATGCTTCTAAAATCAGATGTACAGTTCGAAAATGAATCAAACTCAATACTCTATTCAACAAACTTAAATCAATTGCCTTTTAAGGTTATTGAAGAGTATCCAAAACCAAAAGTTAAGTTTGTTGACAATCAATACTATGAACGAGTTATAGAATACTCTGATCAAAGCAGAGAAACGATTGTGAGTGTCAACATACCGGATTTACTTGAGCAGAAGTATGTTTTTTCAGTGTTTCAATCATTTGACCAGTTAAATGATAATGACATCATGTTGATAGAAAACGCAACTGAACTGCTGTTAACGGAACTATTGAAGATTTATGCCATAAAGAAGAATCAATCAATGCGCAAGAACAACCAAATGCACGACTTACTGTTAGCTCGTTACTACTCCGAAGAAGAAAGAGACTCTATTTTAAGTGTGTTAGACATTGATAGCTATCCATTTTATCAAGGAATCATGGTATCAATCTATGGTGATAGTTTAACACTAGATGATCCAATACGTTCTCCCTTAGATCCAGCAATAAACTTCATTAAATCCAAATATAAACATATCGCATATTTTCAAAAGAACTATGACATCGTATTTCTTTTAAACCTAAGTGATGAAGCTAGCAAAGTGAAAAAGGAAGACTTGCAAGAACTACTTGAAATCTATCGAAGATTAAATCCAAAACTTTCTTGTCATGTTGGTATTTCCACATTGCAAGAATCAACACTTGACTCTATCAATGATAATCTTCTTAATCTTAAGAAATTCATGAAAATTGTTCATCAACGGTCCGTAGTTTTAGAATACGATCAACTTGGATTTTTCAAGTTGTTTTATAAAATAGAAAGCATCGAAGAGCTTTTTGACTATGTTCCAAAACAGCTTGTGGAGCTAGTCGAAGAAAAACCTGACTATGCACTTACCTTCTCATACTTTCTAGCTAACAACCACAACTATGTTAAAACTGCCGAACAGCTCTTTATTCATCCTAAAACAGTTCGTTATCGCATCGAGAAAGTGATCGAGCGTTTAGGTGTTTCACTTGATGATTCCGATACGCTATTATCCTTGCAAGTAGCACTTAAAATCTGTGACTATGCAGGATTAATTTCAAAGTCAACATCTCACCATCATAACTGAGATGTTTTTTTATTGGTTAAAATCACTTACGACATCAGCCGCAAAAGTTGCTAACTGTAAATCAGTATCCTCACTGCTTATCAAGGTTAATCCTAAAGGAACTCCTTTTTGCTTTATCATTGGTACGGTAACCTGTGGTGTTTGTGTCAATGGCGAGATACATAATAAATTGCTTGATTGTGCTCGTGTGCGATTAATGTTTTCTAATGTTTCTGTGCGTAAAGGAGCAACCGATGCCGCTGTTGGTAAAACAAGCACAGCATCTTTAGGCAAAAACTCTCTGAAGTATTCAAGAATGAGTTGACGTTGTTTCTGTCCCATTAAGTACTGTTCACGTGTAATTGTTTTCGCCCATTCTAACCGTTCTTTTGGACCACGCGATAATCGCGGATTGTACTTATCAATCCAACCACCATAGCTTTCATACACTTCGTAACCTTGAACAACTCTAAAGATTTCTACCCATTTGTCTAAACCTTCAGGAGCCACTTTCACTTCTTTTACGATATCAAACTTCCCTTTGAGAAAATCAACAGCTGGCATAAGTGCTTCCTTAACATCATCATCAACACTATCAAAACCATCGGTAGCAATGTATAGTTGTTTAAATGATGTTTTTTCACCATCTTCACCTAAAATTACATGAGATACTCGTTTGAAAACCTCTGGATCAGCAGCTACATACCCCAACACATCCATACTTTCACAATATGGTGCTTCCCCATCGTTATCAACACGTTTATAGGTAGGTCTCATACCAAACAGACCATTGTATGAAGCAGGTACACGAACAGAACCAAGACAGTCACTACCAGTTGCAAAATCAACCAATCCACCTGCTGTTGCAGCGCCACTACCACTTGATGAACCACCTGTGAAACGACGAATATCATGAGGATTTAATGGTGCCCCATAATTCCAGTTTTCACCACTTATGCTATAGCAAAGTTCATCACATACTGTTTTTCCAACCATGTCAGCACCAGCATCCAATAGCTTTAAAATCGAGCTTGCAGTGTAAGGATCAGGACCATGCGTTTTTAACCATAATGGATGACCATTACTATAGGTGCTTCCCTTAACCATGAACACATCTTTTGCAGCAAAAACAAGCCCAGATAATGGCCCTTTGCTTGCTCCTTTTAATGCGATGTGATTATCTCTTACAAAAGCGTGAAGAGGATCGTAAGGAGGTTGATCACTTACTGTTAAACGTTTGTTGTTTAATAACTGATTTTCTTTCATTACTACACCTTTCTTTGATTTTAACAAGAAAAGCGTCAATCTGAATCAACATACAAATCAACGCTTTATTTACAACTTACATGATGATTAGAAGAATCGGCTTAGTACATTCCAAAGTGTTCTTCCACCTAGAACAAACATAACCGCAACCATTACAAATCCAAGAGCGTTTTGTAAGAATGTGTTTTTGAATTTCCCAAGTTTTTCGCTATTAGTAGCTAATACAAACAATACAGCGACAAACGGTAAGAACACACCACTTGTTGCTTGAGCAAACAAGATGATTGGAACTGGTGTTGTACCAAACATTGCTAATGTTGTTCCAAAGACAACTATAATTGCTGCTACTGCTTTTGGACGAACATCGTTTGGTTTTGTCCATTTAAATACTTTACTCCAAATATGACCTACCATGTATGGAGTAGCAATCGCTGAAGAAAGACCCGCTAACATAAGACCAGTCGCAGCAAACAAGCGAGCACCTGATCCTAATGTAGATTCTAGTGCTTCTGCAAATACGATTGGACTATTAACAACTGTACCTGTTCCAAACAATGTTGCGGAAGTTGTGACAATCAGACCCAATGTCATGATTACACCTAATGATACATTCATTTTTGTGTCAAAGTATGAGTCTGCTAAATCTTTATCCTCGGTCCACTTCTCAGCACTTGCTACAGAGTGGAACACTAAGTTAATTGCAATAATGGTTGTTCCGATTAATGCAATGGTTGTTACCATTCCACCATCAGGAATCGATGGAACTAATCCACTTAACATGTCACCAATGTTTGGACCAACAATAACTGCTGTCACAACAAAGATCACACCCATAATAGCAACAAAGAATTTCATGATTAACTCGATAATCTTTGGAGTTGAGTAAATAATTGCCGCTAATGCAACTAATCCCATAATGAATGCAGCAATTTCTCTACTTAATCCAGTAATATCTGAAAATCCTGTGGTTGCACCAATTAAGTTACCAGCTTCAAAACCAAAACCAGTTAAAACAACAACAAGTGCAATTAATCCTAATACAAATAGTCTCCATGCATTACTTTTTGGTAATAATGAGACAGAAGCATCAATGATATTGCTTTTTCCTACGATAGCTAATCGTGATGCCATGTTCATAATGATGATTGAAGCAAAACCAGAGAATACTACGGCCCATAATAATGCATAACCGAAGTTTACTCCAGCATTTGTCGCTGTCGTGATTGTCCCAGGACCAATAAAGGCACTAGTAATAACCGCTGCAGGACCAGCTGCTTTAATCTTCTGAATTAAAGTCTTCTTTTCTTCCATGTACTTTCCTCCTTATTCATGGATAAATAATTCAGATGAGTCGAGAGATAAAATCTCTTAAACAAGTGATTTAATGTGTTATCTATATATAAATGATCACTTGATTGGTTTCCCAATTTTCAACACCTAAAACTAAAAATAGTATTTTTAGTATTTACAGTCTAAATATATCATGTTAAGGGCTTACATTCATTAGCATGCATAGCTAATAAAAATGATTTTTGTTATCCTACATGGATAAATAAATATGTTATTTTGTTAAATTTATACCCAAATTATGCAAATTTTGATCATATTCTATGTAGAATCACAAAACTACTTTCTTAGCTTATTTAGCATGAATCTCTCATGTACAGAAAGCGCTATCATAATAATTGCCACACCTATCCACTGAATTAAATCAAGTCGTTCATTCAATAGTAAATATGCAAACAATACGGCAGACAGTGGATCAACATAACTCATGATGGCGATTGTACTGTTGTTTAATCTTGATATTGCAACATACACAAATGTGTAAGCAATCCCCGTGTGAAAGATACCTAGCATTAAAAGAGTCATCCATTGATTGAATGTATAATTAAATGAAAAACCGTTTTGATAAACAACATACGGAGCAATAAAAATTCCTGCAGACAAAAGCTGTATAGCAACCTTTTCAAATACAGGAATGTTAGATAAGTGCTTGTTAATACTCACAACACTTGCATAAATGATTGCAGCAACAAGAGCAAAGACAATCCCAATATATTGAGTTGCTCCAAACTGGGGATTATTCATAATAAAATAGACCCCAATCATTGCTAGGATAACGCAAACTACTTGTAGAATCATTATCTTCTCTTTAAAAAGCAGAAGTCCATAGATAATCAAAAAGAAAGGTGCCATATAATAAAGGATAGTTGCTAACGAGACATTCAAGTACTTGTATGACTCAAATAGCAATACCCAATTAACTCCGATTAAGATACCAATAACTATTGAAATCAGTTTGTCTTTTATTGAAGTTTGGTGCGGTTTACTTCTAAGGGTTTTCGAGTAAATCAAAACGAAAAGACCACCTATAATTCCTCTAAACATGGTAATCTCTGTAGACATTAAGTTTGAAGTTGTAACTATGACTCCTAAACTACCAAATAAAAGCATAGCACTTATAAGCATCATTTTATCTTTAATCATTTTCGCACCTGATTGTTCTATTATAATTGCAAACATCTTCTGGTGCTAGTTATTTTCGTTCTGATTTTATATCGAATCATAACATGTTCATCACTTGATGATCTACTGTAGTAAAACCAGTCAATCAATCAAACATTTCATTGATTTTTGCACTAATTTGTTTTAAAATATAAAAGCAATGCCCGAGTGGTGAAATTGGTAGACGCAGTGGACTCAAAATCCACCGATAGAGATATCGTGACGGTTCGAGTCCGTCCTCGGGCACCATAACTTTTATTGTTAAATAGAGAAATACTTAATAAACCACTAAATAGTGGTTTTTCATTACTTAACGATTATAGTTCTACAATGTTTAATGTTTACACGAACTCATTGATGATACCGACATTCAATTCATTCCACTACTAAGG
>OBJA01001976.1_pt1 | contig 12736 bp, 7 predicted proteins | sample 1519751 | NCBI WGS metagenome assembly OBJA01 (sample SAMEA3881238, study PRJEB22517) | soil metagenome | biome: lake sediment; feature: soda lake sediment; material: sediment, water from around vicinity | place: India | collected 2013-12-23 | depth 3 m
AGCGTCGGGGAATATCAATCCATCCCTTCTGGCAGTCAGCCTTTTTAATTCAGATTCTTCATAATTAACACCTCCCATCAGTTTCAGATAGTGTACCTTATTGAAATAATCTTCATACTCACCGTAAAAATTTGAAGCAATATAACTGGTATGAGAATAAGTATCCTGAAGGTCATTCTTTGTTGCTCCCAACCATTCAGTAACACCCGGCCTTACACTGTATGGTACCGGCACCCGTTTTGTCCTGTCCTCTCTTGAATTATTCGAATAGGTAAAATCACTGTTTATATTCAGCCTGTTATCCAAAAAAGAAGCACGGGCGGCTGTGGTATTGCGGAACCTGTTAACAATCTGATCCATTGCATTTTTCCCATAATAAAAGTCACCTATACCATAGGCAGCCGAATAAGTTAAAGTTCCATCTGGATTCAAAAGCGTTGACATCGGGAAATGCTCAAGTGCTATCATTGCCCATGGTCCAACCTGTTCTCCTGCGCCATCAATAGGGTAATGATAATTTAAGTTAGAATATTCAAAATTATTTTCTATCTGCAACCATGGGAATACCCATGTTGAACCTCTTGCCCGAAGATTGGCAGTTTTATAATCATCAGAATTGTACCTGAACAATCCCTCCTGAAAAAAATACCTCCCTGAGAGGTAGAATGAAGAGTTCCCGCTCCCACCAGAAACAGACAGGTTGTGTTCATTGGATGTCAGAGAATTTTTTTGCAGTTCTTCATACCAGTTTGTGTTATGAAAATACCAGTATTGTCCATTGGCGGGATTGATATCAGTTTTGGGCAAGCTTGGGTCCTCTGATCTTCTTTTTAGTTCCACAAGATATTCAGGAGAAAAGCCAATGGTTTTATTTATTCCTAGTGGATATGCGGAATAATCATTCCAGGCTGCATAAGATTCATTGAACATCGTAGCGAAGGTATAAGAATCTGTAACATGATTAAAAACCTTTGTGGGTTGCTTCACAGAAAAATTAGCTGAATAAGTTAACTCCATTCTGTCAGCAGCTGCACTTTTGGTTGTAATCAATATCACACCGAAAGTACCCCTTGCTCCATAAATTGCAGCAGATGCTGCATCCTTTAATACTGAAATGCTTTCAATATCATTAGGATTTAACAACCTGGGGTCTCCCTCAACTCCATCGATTAAAACCAGCGCTTCGCCCCCTGCGCCAATGGAAGTAAGCCCACGGATATTAATCGCCGGCGAACCCGATGGGTTTCCATCCATCAACCGTATGTTAACGTTGGGCATCACTCCTTGTAATCCCTGGGTAAGATTTGGGACGGTCCTGTTCTGGAATACTTCAGATGAAACCTGGTCTACAGCACCTGTTAAATTGGCTTTTCTCTGAGTTCCATATCCTACAGCAACCACTTCCTCCAAACCTATGGTTTCATCTTCCATGGCAACCTTAAAAGTTGTCCTTCCTTCAATGGCAACTTCCTGCATTCTCATACCTACAAATGAAAATTGTAAAGCTTCTGCATTTGCAGGGACAGTTAAAGAGAAATTCCCATCTACATCGGTAACTGTACCGGTAGTTGTACCTTTTACCACCACAGTAACTCCCGGCAGCGGCTGGCCCCTCTGATCGGAAACAGTTCCTGAAAGAGTTCTTTGTTGTGCATAAACATTCATAGTTGCAAATGCAAAAAAGAGCAACAGAACCAATATTTCTGTTGCTCTTTTCACTTCAATCATTCTTTTTTTCATAATGCTTATTTTATTGGTTAATAAAAATAAAACAATTTTGTAAATGCTTAAAACATATGCAGATACAACCAAAAAAAGAAAATCTAGAGAAGGTTTAAATTGAATAATTACTGCATTATCAAATTTAATTATTTTAACAATAAAATCAAAAAAATATTAACGCAACCAAACATAAGACGCTCAGCATTTTTCACAAATAATCTTTATTTAATCCGGATACCTGCCATGATGAGCCTGCCCGGATCGGGATAACCTGCAACTGTCATAAAAGGATCATTCAAGATATTTTTTACCTCTACAAATACTCTTTTATCAAAATTTCCCTTGAAAGTATATCCTGCCGACACGTCGGCTGCTACAAAATCACCCAACGGAAAATCACCATATTGCAGCACCCACGATGGAATCACAAAGCGATTGTTGGTATACGCTCCTGTATAATTCACCAGTACATTGAAGTCAAATCCTTCGTACTCGGAATAAACGCCCGAGTTTAAAATGATTTCCGGCAACTGCATATCTTTAACCATCCTTCCGCCAGTCTCTTTTTCTGCCTTCATGAGCATGCCGTTTGCAAATATTGAACTACGAATTGCCGGCACATTTACCTTAGCTGACAATTCGAGGCCATAAGAACGTTTGTCGGTGTTTTCGTACAATTCCATCACCAGATCATTATCGGTTACTATGGTTTGGCCACTAAAGTCAATTGCCTGGTTACGCAATGTATAAAATGTGCTGACGGATACTTCATTTCTTTTGGGTGTTTTGATTCTGAACCCCAGATCATGCTGCAACCTGCTTTCGTTATCCGGAGCCACTCCCTCATTCGTGAGGCTGCCTTTACGTGGAGCAATCGTTCCGCCTGAAATGTTATAATGCAGGAAAGCATTTGATGAGATGGCCATAGAAGCCCCTAATGCCGACTGCCACTCTAAAGGGGCAGCCAGGTGGGTTATGGGTTCTACATTACCAAAACCGGCGGCACTGCCTTCGATGCCAAAACCACCCCACTCTTCAATGTAGCCTCCTATCAATCGAAATCCGGCATCAAAAACAAACCGGCCCACCGATTGCTCATTGGCTATTACTCCCGACCAGGTATGGACATTGCAGCTTCGTCCCACATAATATCTTTTTCCATCGGGTGCTATCCAATGATTGTAGAGGCCACCAAAACGCAGGGTGTTTTTTTCACTTAGCGGGCGGCTGTGTATCACATTCAGGCCATATTCCCAGTCGTTCTCTTCATGGCTTGCCGAAGTATTCTGGGGGATATTAAAGGAGGTAAAATCAACATCGCGGTACGATAGGTTCGACTGAAATTCTGTCTGTGCACCATTATTCCCTCTGTAGTTCAGTTTAACGTATGTAAGCAAGGTACGAACCGGATCGTATTGCTCAATTCTGTTTTTTATATTAGGTGCTCCCACTTCTTCATCAATCCGCACAAGCTGACGGAGTCCTTGTATGTATGTTATACCGGTAGTTAACCGTGTTCTTTGATTCAGATCCCAGTCGAGGTTGCCATGTAAATTTCCAATCCGTTCCTTTCCATTCATTTCTGGTGGGCCGTCGGTTCCAAAAAAAGATGCAGAAGTGGAAAATGACAAATCCTTTAGTTTATTTCCATACTGCAAATTTCCGAGATAGTGATTTAAGGAACCATATTTTGCTGTAAAACCAAAGGTTTCCCGCTCCGGCTTTTTAGTTTTTATATCCACTACACCTGTTAACCCCGATAAACCTTTAACCAGAGCGCTGGCAGAACGTATGATTTCAACCGACTCAATATCCAGAGCCGATAAATAATAACCTGTTTCTTCAAACTCTTTCTGCCAAACTCCATCGATTGAGTAATCGGGATAAGGATACTTTTGTCCACGCACAGAGAAGAACTGCCTGGTTTTTCTTCCCCTGGTTTCTGTCCATCCTCCTGGGACGAACTTCATGGCATCAATCAGTGTCACTGCTCCCTGTTTTTCAATCTCAGCAGCACTGATGATTGTCATCGCGGGCAGTAAAGACACAGGAAGCCTCTTTATTGATGTGTCCTGGTCAGGAATAAAATAGCTGCCAAAAATGTTTACATCCTCTATTTCCATATCTTTCGGTTCAAACCTTATAGTTATAGGCACTGAGACATCTTCCGGCACATTTACTGAAGTTGTATGGCTTCTGTATCCTACAGCAGAAAACCTCAGGGTGTGGATTCCCCTTCTTAAGCCAAGTTCAAATGAACCGTTTTTGCCGGAACTTGTACCTGCCTGTGTTCCGGCTACAATTATATTTGCATTGGGAACCATTTCGCCGGTAACAGAATTAACGATTATCCCTTTAACTGTAAACACTTCCTGCGACAATGCAGAATTAGAAAAAACAAGGGCTGCCAAAACAGCCACGACCGATAAAAATTTCATATTAAAAAAGATTACTACAATGATTTGGTTATTTCAGGCTTCATAAAATACCTGTTCAGCTGGTTCTTTTTATTGAAGAACCTAATATGTATAAGATTTAATTTATTAGCTTTCCCGATTGCAACCTGATTTGACAGGTAGCATATTTGGTAGATTCGGGATGATGTGACACCAAAAATACGGTACCTCCCTGTTGATGGTAACCGGAAATCATCTCCATCAGTATCCTGCTGTTTTCAGGATCAAGATTGCCTGTAGGTTCATCAGCAAGCAGTATATCGGGATTGGTGATGATTGCCCTTATGAAGGCAGCTCTTTGTTTCTCACCAACACTCAGCTCTGATGGGTATTTATTTCTCAATGGCAGCAGGGAGCATGTTTTTAGCAACACATCAATTTGTGCCTTCTCATTTTTACCATAACAAACAGTCAGGATATTTTCATATACTGTAAGAAATGGTATAAGATGAAACTGCTGAAAAACGAAGCCGACATTTCGTTTTCTGTACAGGTCCGATTCATGCTGCTTCATTGTATAAATATTTTTACCCTGAAAAACCACCTGCCCGCAGTCGGGTTGAATCAAACCGCCAATTGTATGAAGCAGGGTGGATTTCCCTGCGCCACTTGATCCAACCACAGCAATGAATTCCCCCTTCCCAACCTTAAGTGAAACCTCATCCAGTGCAATAAACGATGAATCCCCTTTTTTATATTTTTTTGTTATGGCATTTATCTCCAGCATTTCAATTTATATAAGTATGGTTTAATTCGTAAGTCTTAAGCTGAATATGTCGCGAAATAATTTCATTCCTTTATTATTCCTTACTCAAAGTATTTGCAGCATCTACCTGTGTAGCGAGTAAAGCAGGTATCCAGCTTGAAAACATCCACAACAGTGGAAAAACAATTACTGCATAACCAAACACTGACCACAGTGGCCTGATTGATGCCGAGGTAAACATGAATATTTCCCTGCCAAAATACTGAGCCATGAAACTACCAAAGAAAAATGCTGCTATACTACCTGCCAACCCTATAATAAATGCCTTTAAAAGAATTATCAATAAAATGAAAAGCTTGCTTTTACCTGTGGCCTTTAATATACCTATTTCATAACGTCGGGTAATTACATTAGAATAAAAAAGGAAGCCTGATATCAGCAATGCGGAAATAACAACAAGCGGAATTATAAATGCTCCATACCGGTTCATCATCCGTCTCTGGTTTTCCCGCGCATCGGCGATACTGCTTATTTCTGTAACTTCCAGATCAGAAAAGATGGTTTGCACCTGTTGCCTTGCATTATTGATCCGGCCATCGTGACACACACAGCCCAATGCTTCGATTTTGTTAATCTGTCCTTCTTTTCCCATTAGAATTTGAAGATCTTCCAGGTTAAAAGCCACCCCCTGGTCAATCATTCCTTTTCCTTCATCAAGCCTTTTAGCAATATAAAAAGCCTGTTGATTACCGTTCTTATCAGTTATTTTAAAAGCTTCTCCTTCCGGAATGTTTTTTGACAGAAGAGCTCCTACATGCACCGTTCCCTTAACTACATCAAAGCCCATGATTTCCTGCCGGGGCAGGTACTTCTGTATGGCTTCATCTTTGTATCCCATTACGATTATCTGATGTCGTGAACCATTGGGGTCGGTCCAATCTGGATATTTAAGCTGAAGTATCCCGGTAAGATGCCGCACCGCATCAAATGTTTTTGAATCAGCCAACACATCCACATATCTTTCAGGAAAAGTGGGGGTATTGTTCACAGCATAAAAATCAATCAGATTTGTGCCCTTTGGAAACATGTAAAGATTTAAACCCTGCTCACGCATTATTTTCCTGGTTTCATTTTCACTTGCTTTACTCAGCGTGTAAATCGAAACAGAAACTGTACCTGCCACTATAACCGTGAGCAAAATAATGAGAGAGCTAACTTTTCTGTACAGGAGTTCCTTCAACACAAGCCTGAACGGATTCATAATCTATAATTTTATTTTGTACTTCCGGATAAAAAAAATGGTTAAGAAAACAACTGCGAATATAATCACTATACCTGTTGAAATGATGGCAATATTCAAGGTGGGATCGTTTTTCATTACGAGAAATTCGGGCTGATAGGTATTCAGCCCATCCCGCTGATTGGTCAGCCATTGCGGTAAGGGTCTGGCTTCAAGAGAATCATATAATATTGAATCATTCCGCATAAAACAAATAACTTATTGCATGTCATCCAATATACTATTCACAAGTGCCGGTTTGGCTTCATCCCAATTGTCCCGGCAAAGTATATTAATTCCCGGCAGGTTGTCTTTTATCAGGCAACTGCAGTCGGCTGTCAGAAATCCTAGCATGAGATTTATATTTTCCTCCGAAATGCCTCTGGCAAGTAGAGGTTCAAGAACCCTGAACCGTCCGAATATACCAAACAACATGGGCTCATGAATATCCCTCAGGTCAGGTTCAATGTTCAGCAACATGGAAATAAGATGTTTTTCCTGTTCATCATTCCTGTCAAGTACTGTCACTGAAACAATTTCACCGAACGGTGAAGCAGTAATCGTATTTCTGACAACGCGCAGGCCTGCTTCATCTTTTTCCCTGTTGCCGCTTTTAAGAAACAGCATGGCACAAAGGTTACCTGACAACAATTCTGATGCTATTTTCTCCCTCAAAGGTGAATTGGCTAATCCATCTATGGATGAAAAATCAGCATATTCCTTAAACAACCTGTTATTATAATATAAGGCATAATAGGATTTCACAACATTAGACTTTTGAACCGGTTTAAAAACCATATTTGCCAACTTACTTTCCTTCTCCAGTTGAACATGATTCTTTGCCACCGCTTCGGGAATTGGATCGTTATGGTAATATACCAGAAGGTATTTATCAGGAGCTGCATTCAATAAAAACCATTCCGAAACTTTCGTTTTACATGCCAGGCTAAGAATCACGGCAATTAATAAAGATATTTTTAACAGAGATCTCATTTGAATGTTAATTCAATTAATTGTTAGATTTTCCTGTATTAACTCAAGGCCCGAAATTATTGTATTACCTTTTTTGGGAGCAAGATTTATTTTTAATGTCTTTCCTGCTTTCACTCCATGAAATACTTTTTGAACCTCTTTATCGGATTTACCAGCTTCCGAAACAATGTCAAAATCTTCGGCAACTTTTTTATTCTGAATGTAAATATCAAAGATTCTTTCACCCGGGGTCTTATCTTCCAGCTCTGAAAAATACATCCTCACGGTATAGGTTGATTCAGGAACATAATCATCGGCTGCCAGGGTTATTTCCATCGATTGAACTCCTCCAAGAGCACTTGCACTCACCCAGGGAGTTTTTTCAGAAATCACTGAGAACGGTTCCTTCCTGATTTTGGTAATGCCAACAGTATCCATATCAACAGGAATTTCGGGTGGAAGGCCCGATACATAAGGAAATTCAAACCACAATGTATTGTCATCGGAACTTCTGTCGCCAGGGGCATTAAAGTTAAGGCCTAATTGTCTTATTTGTTTTCCATTCCATTTATAATTGCTGTTGGTCCAATACGACATCCAGGGCATGTTTATAAGAGCCAGAGAAGTCTGATTCTGATAGGCACACTGACAGGTACGGGTATAATCCGGTGAATTAAGCACACCATCGGCAGCTATCAGGTTGGTTGAGCAGCCGGGCTTCCATCCGCCCAGGCTCCCTGTTCCCTCATTTACCTCCAGGTTAACAAAACCTGCAGAGGCAGACCGGAAGGTTAAAAGATACTCACTTGCAGCCACATAGCCACAACCATATTCGCGCTTGAAATTCCACATCAGCTCTTCACCTGTTATGGGATCCGTTTCAAATAAGGGCTCTCCTGTCAGAAGCATAAAACCCTCGCCATTTGTATAAATCTTATCGTTATGTATGATTGGCGGGTTTGAGTACTTAATTTCCTTATCCCAAACTTTTTGTTTTGCACTTACATCATGGGCAATCATTCTGGTTCCCAGTTCCCCGTGCAACATGTCACGTGAAGGCCTGGTCGACTGTAACAGCAACTTGTAATCTGAAGAATAACCCAGCCAGGTTCCAAACACATCCTCCGTTTGTTCATAGATTTTTTTGCCCGTATACACATCAAGATATAACAACCGTATTCCATCAGGCAGCGGCTCTCCTCTTCGCCTTAACTTTGTTTCCATGTATTGGGGAAGTTTATCAAGACAAAACAGAACGCCATCGCCAACAATAACTGAATTATGAATAAATCCATGATTGGCTTCAACCTGCCATAGTTTTTTTCCTGAGAAGCGGTCTAAGATTAACAGTTCCTGACTGGCAGTGAGGTTGTAATCTGTAAATTTAGGATTCCTGATTCGAATTGAGTCGTCTTCAAGCCCTGTATATTCAGCAAAATTGTTCCCAAGAATCAATAAATTTTCATAGACACCAATATACCCCAGTTGCTGTGTGTTACTATTCCCCGGAGTAAACACCTTTACTGTTTCACCATTACGAATATCTATGACATTACAGTTACTTCCTTCAATCAGGTAAACATATTCTTTTGTGGCTATATAATTTGTACCTCTTGCATTGGCTCCAGGCAGGTGTACCTGGTTGTACTTTGTATCAAGCGGGTTCTCTTCATCATATGTTTCGTCAAAGTATACCATCCAGTTATCATCCAGCAGTTTTTCAAACTCCTTTTTCCAGAGAACCCTCCCGGTATAAACATCGCGTGCACTAAGACTGTTAATTCCCTGAACAATTAACCGGCCATCAATAACCTGTTCGCCGGGGCCATGCCCATGCCTGGGCAAAACATCCATATTGGAATTACCTCCGAACCATAAGATACCAAGTGGTGCCCTTACCAGTTTGTCATCTGATTTAATTGTATTGGCCACATCGCCATTGTTATGTGTCCATGGAGAAGCGCCGGGCAATGGGCCTGAACGGGTTATTAATGCCATTCCGCTTTCGTTTGATGAAATCAATCCATCAAGTCTGAGCTTTCTGTAACTTCCCACCAGCCGCTCCTGTTCTTTTTTTGTCAGGTTAAAAACCATTTTGCCTCCATAAGGTCGTGTGGTTTCGTATAAATCGATTAGCACATCGTTATCTGCATTACGGAGGTACCAGGAATTATTAACCACCGTGATTGATGAAAAATATTTTGGAAGTACAGGAAAACCAATCTCAAAATGCAGGAAGCTTATTCTTTCAGAAGAAATACCTTTTATGTCAAAATATTCTCTCAGGTACTGTACCTTTTTCTGATTCCGCTCATATACCACCAGGTTGAGCGCTGACTCCGAAATTAATGTTTCAAGGAGCTGAACGTCATCACCCCCTAAAACAAGGCAATAACCATCTTTAACTCCGGCAGTACGAAGAATTTCTTTCGCTTTTCCGGATTCTGACAATGACGGAATCTTTTTAGCAACATGTTGCTTAACACTGGCAACAGGCATGCTTCCAAACGTTAAAATAGAACCGTCTCCTGTCACAGCCATTAACTTGCCATTTGCCGCAATCAAACGCTCTACAACCTTTTCAGTCTCATAACTCCAAATAATTTCAGGAGCCTGTCCCGCAATTACCTTAATTGCCTTAATGCCTGCACTATCAGCAGCATAGAGGCATTCCCCCGCTTTTATCAAGTCGTTTGATGCCGTTATGTTGGTTATCCATAATGTATCCAGCTTATTTTTATCCCCCAGTTTTGCAGCCCATAATTTCTTTCCTGAAAAATAAAACGTATCTCCATCAATAACCGGATATTCTCCGGCGGCAGATATTTTGTTTCCCGTTTCAGAATCGTACATCCAGGTTACCCGTGCGCGATGGTGGTTAAAAAATACCTTGTCGTTGGCAAATGTAAACGCTCCTCCTGTTTTTCCACTGGAGGCAAGTTCATAATAAACTTCCTCTCCCGTTTTGAGGTTAAATGCTGCAGGGACCGACCGCCCGCCTGCAACCAGTAAATTTTCTCCACTAATGGTAAATGGCCCTTGCGGAGCCACATAAGCAAAAGCAGGAGACCGGTGAGGCTGTAATATATAATTGCTGCCGGAACCTTCATTTTTCCATATTACTTCACCCGAAGAAGCATCAAGCGCATATATAAAAGTTCCCATCAATGGAAAAATACTTGCTGCAGTATAAACTATATTGTCCTTAATTACTACACCTCCCCTTGCGGGCCATAAGGAAATGAGCCTCTTGTTTCCAAGCAACTTGTTCTCCGCAGGAGCAAGAAGACGCTTCCACACCAGCTTACCCGACTCTGTATTCAGACAGTAACAGTATCCATCATCAGCGGTAAAATACAGGTTTCCATTGTTTACAGCCATAGGCAACCTGACCGGACCATCGGCATAAAAGCTCCATAGTTCTTCTCCCGAATGGATGTCAAGTGCCACAACTTTATCCTGATCATTAAATCCAACAAACAACCTGTCTTCTGCCACTACAGGTTCAAATAACCTGTCGAACTGCATCAAATCCTGGTTCAAAGGATCATCCCATACCGGTATTCTGGGAGAATAAGTAACCTGCCATTGCAGGTAAAGGTTCTCAGCTAATGGATGGGGTGTATAGCCCGAACGGTGATAATCATACCGCCACATTGGCCAGCCGGTATTTCCATACGCAATTACAGCGGAGACCAATTGTACGCATATAAAGCAAATCCAAAATATTTTGTTTTTTAGTCTCATGACAGAAGCTAGATGATTGTTTTTTAGGCTAAAGGTAAAAAAAAGTTAAAAACTACGCCAGAAAAGCTTGACTTTTAAGAGTACAACCACATGTTCCTCAATGAAGCGGCTAAAACTGTTAAACAAAAAGGTACAAGTTGAGCTTGCTGGCAGCAAATTCATAAATCTCACATTTTAAACTGGTATCAGACTAAGTCCACCCTTATTGAACCAGAGTTGCAGTCAGAATCAAAGGCAAAATCTTAAGAAAGGTTAAGGCATTTCTGAAAAACACCTACAGAAAATTATAATTAAGATGATTTTAAAAAATCAGGAGGATTTACAAAATCCCTCCTGATTTTAATTATTTTAAATCCAGGTAACGAATAATTGCTTCATCTCCCTTAAGGGCATTTGCCGGTAATGGATTTGCCTCAGAAAAAACTTTAAGTTGTTCCTGTGGCAGAATTGTCACAAAATCCTCATCAATCGTTGGATTCCAGGAAACACTGTTCGTATTAAGGTTAAGATGACGGATAAAGAAATTATACATTGCTGCGCGTTTGGAATACCCATAATCATGTTTTTCTGCTGGTAAATGTACCAGATCGATTTTATGTTCGGCATCATACAACTCATAAACCTTTTGAATATATGGATATTCAATACGTGGCGTATTTCTGGTCCAATCGTTTCCATTTGAAATCAATAACATTGGTCGGGGAGCACATAAAGCAGCAATCTCAACATTATTGGTTTGATGATTATAACTTTTATGAATTGGCATTCCGCTCTCACAGACACATCCACCAAAAAAATGAGCAGAAACCTGCACACAGGGTACCGACACTTTAATCCGATCATCAATTGCAGTTAACAAAAAAGTTTGGGTAGCACCTCCTGAACCGCCAGTAATACCGGTTCTTTCCGGATCAACATCCGGGCGGGAGAGCAGGTAGTCTAAAACTCTTTTACTATTCCAGGTCTGCAGCAGCATTGATATAGGCATTCTGTGAGAATCTACCTGATGTGAATCGCCATGTCCTACCATATCATAAGCAAAAACAACTGCCCCCATACGGGCAAGTACTGCACACCGGTACTGAACATCTTCCTTCAGCCTTTTATCCTGAAGATGCCCATGTGGTGAAAGTATGGCTGCATGCTTTCTGTCGGATTTAACAGGCCTGTATATATTCCCAGCAATGTAAAATCCAGGAAAACTTTCAATCTGGATATTTTCAACTATATACCCATCAAATACTCTCGTATTTGTAATTTTTGCATTAAAATTACCCTTAATGTCAGGCATTTGATTGAATTTCATGCCTTCAATGATTCCTTGCCGGATTCTATGGGCTCTTTGTTCCCACGATTCTTTATCATTCCAGGTCTGGGCAAATTCTTTCATCTTTAAATTTGCTTCATCTTCAGTCCAATGATGCCCAACACAAAGCATGCCTTCTTGTGCCAATCCCAATTTACTTAATATTAAAAAAGCAATTAACAAGAAACCAGAAACTGATAGCTTCATAATTATTATCTTAATAAATTTTTATACAAGAACATTTCGTGCGACCCTCATTGCATTTAATCCTATAATTTTTTGAATATCATCATCATTATATCCCATTTGAACAAGGCCGACAGTAAAAAGTGGCCAATTAGTCCATGCCATACTTTGCTGCATTTTTGAATCGGATGTAAAAGGTGCTTCAACAGGCCAGAGTGCTTCCCAACGGGTTCTGTTTCCAGTCCGGTTTGCAGCGGCTGAGACAATTTTATTCTCTTCAGCTCCATATCTGGAAGAATGTCCATGATCTGTACCTATTGTTACATAATCAGCCCCAAATTTTTTAGCCACAAAATCTACAT
>OBJA01001977.1_pt1 | contig 12733 bp, 6 predicted proteins | sample 1519751 | NCBI WGS metagenome assembly OBJA01 (sample SAMEA3881238, study PRJEB22517) | soil metagenome | biome: lake sediment; feature: soda lake sediment; material: sediment, water from around vicinity | place: India | collected 2013-12-23 | depth 3 m
CCGGGCGCAAAGGCGGAGATGCCCAATTTCGTTTCAGACAGTTTAGTTGCACATTTCGACTATTTCACCTATCAAGGTGACGATGATTTTTATAAAGAAAATCCACTGCCAGGCGACGATTATTATTACAACCCCATTTTGCCCGGATGGTATTCTGATCCCAGCGTTTGTACCAACGGGAAAGATTACTTCCTGGTAACATCCACCTTTTCCTATTTTCCGGGAGTACCCATTTTTCACAGTACCGATATGCTCAACTGGAAGCAAATAGGCCATGTGCTCGACCGAGCGGAACAACTCCCCCTTGACGGACAGCGCACCAGTGAAGGTATTTTTGCTCCCGCCATCAGTTACAACCCCCACAACGAAACCTGGTATATGGTTACCACCAATATCCGTCGTGGCAATTTTTTTGTAAAAACCAAAGATCCGTTTGGCTCGTGGTCCGATCCTATATGGTTGCCCGATGTTGGCGGAATTGATCCTTCCTTCTTTTTTGACGATGATGGTAAAGCCTATATTGTAAATAACGATGTACCCAACGGGGGATCTACCTATGACGGGCACCGCGCCATTCGTATAATCCGGTTTGATGTTGAAACCGATAAAACATTTGGTCCAAGCGTGATGCTTGTTGACGGAGGGGTTGATTTAACCGAAAGGCCGATCTGGATTGAGGGGCCGCACCTGTACAAAATCAGTGGAAAATATTATTTGATGTGCGCTGAAGGCGGAACTTCGGTTAATCACCGGGAGGTCATCTTTAAAAGCAATTCGCCGATGGGCAAATTTCAGCCTTGGGACAAAAACCCCATTTTGACCCAATTACATCTCGACCCGCAGCGCCAATTGCCGGTTACCAGTGCCGGACATGCTGATTTGATTCAAAAGGCCAACGGCCAATGGTGGTCTGTTTTCCTGGCCTGCCGTCCGATCGGCAACAAATTTGAAAACCTGGGACGCGAAACATTCCTGATGCCGGTTCGCTGGAGCGAAGACGGGTTTCCGTATATCACCAAAGGCGATGAGCTTGTACCTGGAATTATCCGGATGGAAGGCGTGAAAAGAGCTGATAATCCGGGTTTTGGAAATTTTGAACAGCATGACGATTTTAGCAAAACTAAACTGGGTATGGCGTGGATGACCTTGCGGGGACCGGCCAGCGACCTTTATTCCTTAAGTGAGAACCCCGGATTTTTAACATTGAAATGTGCCGATGTGGCATCGAATGAACTAAAATCACCGGCATACATTGGCCGGCGTTTACAGCACCACAAGTTTGAATGTAAAACCAGTTTGCACTTTAATCCTCAGTCGGATAGGGAGATGGCGGGCATACTGATGTATAAGGATGAACAGCACCAATACCTGATGACTGTCGGCCGTGAGGACGGGCAAAAACAGCTCAGCCTAAAAAAAATGAAAGGTAAGGAGTTGGAAACGCTGGCCGCAAAAAAGCTACCGGCGACCAAAGGGCCAATTGAGCTGAAAGTGACTTCAACCGGAACCCATTTCAGTTTTTATTATGCCATTGATGGTAAGACCTGGAACTTGCTTAGTGATAACATCGATGCATTTTATCTGTCAACTGCCCAATCTTTTGGGTTTACGGGAACTACGATCGGGTTGTATGCAACGAGTAGGAAACCTCTTGAATTTGAGTAACAAATGAATAAAATCCATATTGTGTCATAAAAATAATAGTGCCTATGAATGAAACGTGCAAATCGAAACGAATGGAAAAGCTTACCATGCTCCATTTGGGTTATTATTAACAACGGTGTGAAACTCCTAATTAAACAAACTTATGAAAAAACTCATCCGCGAGAATCTTCTGTTCACAAAGGAGATTGTTAAACCATTTCTTATTTTGAGATTAATTCTCTTGCTGGCTCTGTTTCTGAATCTCGGTGCCGGAGCCACCACTCTCAAAAAGACGAACAATATCAAACTCAACTTACAGCAAGTTACTTTAAAAGAAGTCTTTGAATCGATAAGATCACAAAGTGATTTTAGCTTTGTTTATAACAATGATGCCATCAATGATCAGCAAAAAGTAGCGGCAGTGATCGCCGATGGCACAATCGAATCCATCCTTGACGAAGTGCTTAAAGGGAGCTCCGTCAGCTATGAAATTACTGGCAATCAAGTCATGATTCACAAAACCAAAACAGAATCAATCAGATCGGTCATTCAACAGGACAATACGCTCATGATAAGGGGTAAGGTGACCGATGCTGCAGGCGGTCCGCTCCCCGGAGCAAGCATTACGATTGTGGGAACGACAAAAGGCGTAACCACCGACCTGGACGGAACATTCACCATTGAAGCAAATCGGGGTGACAAGCTGATCTTTAGCTTTATCGGTATGGATAGCCAGGTGATTGATATCACGAACCAAACCAGGATTAATGTCGAACTTAAGGAAAAATCGGAAGAATTGGAGGATGTGACCGTTGTGGCTTTTGCCAAACAAAAGAAAGAAAGCGTATTGGCTTCCATCGAAACTGTTTCTCCTTCCGACCTGAAAGTGCCTTCAAGTAACCTGACCTCCGCCTTAGCAGGGCGTATGTCGGGGGTTATTTCATATCAACGCAGCGGCGAGCCAGGCGAAGATAACGCCCAGTTCTTCATCCGCGGCGTAACCACTTTTGGCTATAAAAAAGATCCGTTGATTTTGATCGACGGCATTGAGCTGTCTACCACCGATCTGGCTCGTATGCACCCGGATGATATTGCCGCATTTTCCATTATGAAAGATGCAACAGCGACTGCCCTCTACGGTGCCCGCGGTGCCAATGGGGTGATTTTGGTCACTACCAAAGAAGGAAAGGAGGGGAAAGCAAAGGTTAGTGTCCGCTTTGAGAATTCTATGTCGAAGGCCACTAAGGATATTAAATTTGCCGACCCAATAACCTTTATGAAATTGCACAACGAGGCCGTCCGCACACGCGACCCCCTTGGGTTTCTCCCCTATTCTCAGGGCAAGGTTGACAATACCATTGCCGGCGGAAACCCCATGGTTTATCCACAAACCAATTGGCAGGACGAGCTGCTGAAAGATTATACCATGAACAAACGCCTCAATTTCAATATGTCAGGTGGAGGCAAGGTAGCCCGTTATTACCTTGCCGGTGGCGTCACTCAGGACAATGGGATTCTCGATGTTGAAAAGAAAAACGACTTCAACAGCAATATCAACCTGAAGCGTTACCTGATGCGTTCAAACGTCAACATCAACGTAACATCAACCACTGAGGCCGTGGTTCGTATGCACGGAACTTTTGACGATTACCGGGGCCCGATTGAGGGAGGTACTGAAATGTACCGGGCGATTGTCCGGAGCAACCCGGTTTTGTTCCCGGCAGTTTATGAACCCGACGCGGCCCACACCAACACGAGGCATGTTTTGTTTGGAAACTATGGAAATGCTAACTATATCAATCCCTACGCTGAACTGGTAAAAGGCTATAAAGAATACAGCCAGTCACTGATGTTGGCCCAAATTGAATTGAAACAAAATTTTAGCTTCATTACCGAAGGCTTGAGCGCCCGGGTTTTGGGAAACACAACCAGGGACGCATATTTCGATGTTGTCCGTTCATATAACCCATTTTATTACTCCGTAGCCAATTATAATCCCCGGACTGATGTTTATAAACTGGCCGTGCTCAATGCCAACGAAGGGCGGGCATCGCTCGACTATCAGGAAGGGGACAAAAGGGTTTCGTCAACCTTCTATGCTGAATCGGCCCTGCAATATGATCGCACTTTCAACCAAAAACATGGGGTGAGCGGTTTGCTGGTTGGAATCATGCGTCAGTTTTTATCAGGTAACGAAGGAAGTTTGCAGGCTTCTCTCCCAAGCCGAAATCTGGGACTTTCCGGTCGTTTTACCTACTCGTACGATTCCCGTTACTTTGGAGAATTTAACTTTGGATACAACGGGACTGAACGTTTTGCCAAGCAAGAACGTTTTGGTTTTTTCCCATCAGCAGGTGCTGCCTGGTTCGTATCCAACGAGGAATTCTGGGCCCCATTCTCCAAGACGATTTCCAAGCTGAAACTGAAAGCAACCTACGGCTTGGTGGGCAATGACCAGATTGGTAGCTCGAATGATCGGTTTTTCTACCTGTCGAATGTTAATATTAACGATGCCAACCGAAGCTACCGATGGGGGACAGAGGGGGGCTACGTGGTCAACGGTGTTTCCATTTCGCGTTATGCCAATGACCAGATTACCTGGGAAACCGCGACAAAGACAAATATCGGTATCGAAGTAGGTTTGTGGGATAAAATTGACATTCAGGCCGATATTTTTACCGAATACCGGACCAATATTCTTTGGGACCGCCTCTCGTTTGACACCTTTGGCTTGCAGGCTTCGACCAAAGCCAATGTGGGAGAAGCATCCAGCAAGGGGATTGACATCTCAGTCGATTATCAGGAAAACTTCAGCAATGGCATGTGGGTTACCGCACGTGGAAACTTCACCTATGCCAAAGGGATTTTCGAGGTAGTGGAAGAACCTGATTACAGTGCCACTCCCTGGCTGTCAAGAGTGGGCCACCCAATCAACCAGAAGTGGGGATATATTGCCGAACGCTTGTTTGTGGACGATTGGGATGTATTGAACTCACCGGAACAAACTTTTGGTGGAAGCGTGGTAAGAGGAGGAGATATTAAGTATCGCGATATCAATGGCGACGATAAAATAACTGAATTGGACATGGTGCCGATAGGATATCCGGAGACCCCTGAAATCATTTATGGCTTCGGAGTTTCAACAGGTTATAAAGCTTTTGACCTTTCCGTATTCTTCCAGGGGTCAGCCCGTTCATCGTTTTGGATTGATGCAGCAGCAACAGCGCCATTTATCAACTACAATTATGGACTTAATCCTGCGGTTGAGGATCCCTTTTATGATTATGAAAAAAACAATGCACTGTTGCAAGCTTACGCCGATAGTTACTGGAGTGAAGACAACCGCGACATTTACGCGCTTTGGCCACGCCTGTCCGACTCAGCCGAACCAAACAATACTGCCAGAAGTACCTGGTTTATGCAGAATGGTTCATTTCTACGTTTAAAATCAGCAGAATTTGGCTACGCACTTCCGGCTCAATTCACCCGAAAATTCGGAATGGAATATGCCCGTTTCTATGTCAGCGGAACTAACCTGCTGACCTTTAGTAAATTCAAATTATGGGACCCTGAGATGGGCGGTAACGGACTGGGATACCCGGTTCAGCGCGTATTTAACCTGGGAATCCAAGTTTCATTCTAACAACTAAACACGAAAGAAATGAAGAATTATAAATTAAATATACTAATCCTGCTGCTGCTTTTGACGACCGGTAGCTGCAGTTACCTGGATGTAGTACCCGACAATGTGGCTACCATTGATGACGCATTTGTGGACGAAGCTTCGGCTGAGCGGTTTTTGGCAACCTGCTACAGTTACCTCCCCAACTACGGAGACCCTTGGGTAAACCCAGGAATTGGCGCAGGCGATGAAGTGTGGTTTAACGAAGAAATTGTGGGGAGCGACTTCAACTCCGCCCTGATTGCCCGTGGCCTGCAAAACGCCACAGATCCACACTTGAATTTCTGGGGCGGGAGACAACGTGGAAAAAACCTCTATGTGGCCATTCGCGATTGCAATATCTTTCTTGAAAATATCGACAATGCCGTCGATCTGTCCGACTTTAAGAAAAAAAGATGGGTAGCTGAGGTGAAATTCCTAAAAGCTTACTACCACTTTTGGTTATTCAAATCATATGGCCCTATTCCGATCATCCGCGAAAACCTGCCAATTTATACCGAGACAAAAGATGTTAAGGTCTATCGTGACCCGGTTGATGATGTGGTTGATTATATTGTTAAATTGATCGACGAAGCGGCTGTTGATCTGCCTTTGATCGTGGATTCAGAAATTCTGGAGTTGGGACGTATTACCAGGCCTATCGCTTTAGCAATTAAGGCAAGGGTACTGGTTACAGCAGCAAGCCCATTGTTTAATGGAAATCCGGATTTTGCATCGGTTGTTGACAACCGCGGTGTTGCAATTTTTAATTCTACTTACGATCCCGAAAAATGGGAAAAAGCCGCCGATGCTGCCAAGGAGGCCATTGACCTTTGCCACGAAGCCAATTTTTCACTGGTCAACGCCTACGATACCAGGACTGCAATATCGGATAACGTTAAGCGCGAAGCCATTATCCGGTCAATTGTCACTGACCGCGGGACACACGAGGTCATCTGGGGGGCCACGCACTTCACCTTCTCTCAAGGATACCAGCGTATGATGGTGCCCCTGCTCATCCAAGTCACTTCATCCAACCCGGTAAGCCAGTTTTATGCGGCAACCCTGGGTATGGCCGAACTTTTTTACAGCCGTAATGGTGTGCCGATCAAAGAAGATATCTCTTTTGATTACGATAACCGCTATGCACTTCGGGCAGCCGTGACCGCAGAAAGTGATTTTGTCCGTTCAGGCGAACAAACAGCGGTGTTGCACTTCGATCGCGAAGCCCGCTTCTATGCCAACATCGCGTTTGACCGCGGAACCTATTTTCTGGATCCAACTTATTATTATGTACAAACCCGCGCTGGCGAATTGGCAACCAAAAGAAACCAGGGAGAGTTTTCGGCAACAGGCTATTTTGTAAAAAAACTGATCAACCCCAAGAATGCGTTGAATACCAACACGATGTTGGCCTACTATGAATTCCCATTCCCCATTATTCGTTTGGGAGACCTTTATCTGCTGTATGCTGAAGCATTGAATGAAATTAAGGCAGCACCCGATCAGGAGGTGTATGAATACATCGATCTGATCCGTGAAAGAGCAGGACTGGCAGGTGTAGTTGAAAGCTGGAGTCAATATTCTTCAAACCCTCAAAAACCTACCACACGGGAAGGGATGCGTGAGATCATCCAACACGAGCGCCTGATCGAACTGGCTTTCGAAGGGCAACGCTTCTGGGATTTACGCCGGTGGAAAAAAGCTGAAGAATACATGAATAAACCTATTCAGGGTTGGAACATTGGAGGAAAAGGTCTGGAGTTCTATAACGTAACAACGATTTTTACACCCTCCTTTAGCTTTAAAGATTATTTGTGGCCTATTCGGGAACATGAACGGATTCAAAATCCAAACCTGGTACAGAACCCGGGATGGTAGTCAGCTTAATTTCAATTTAAAAGACTTATGAAGATGAAAAAAATATTATTTTTAATCGCAATAGTTGGAACATTGGCATGGATGACCGGATGTGAGGAAGATGTGAAAGGGCCTTTGTTTAATGACCACGGGGTGCCTGGTCCTGTCAGCTCTCCGGAAGTGGAGAACTTGCCCGGCGCAGCAATCATCACTTATACCCTCCCGCGCGATGAGGATGTGCTTTACGTAAAAGCAGAGTACACCTTGGATAATGGCAAGCAGGTAGTTACGAAAAGTTCCAGCTACCTGGGTTATATCCGGGTTGAAGGTTTTGGCAGCGCCAAGGAACACATGGTCACCCTTTCTGCTGTTGACCGTGGAGAAAATGTATCGTCTCCGGTCCAGGTGAAAATCAATCCCCTCACCCCCGACGTACACACGGTAAAAGAATCTATAGAAATGATTCCTGACTTTGGCGGCGTCCAGTTCAGGTGGCAAAATCCCAACAATGCACCCCTGGCATACATCATCCTTTCCGAAGATACTACAGGTACTTTGGTCCCGATTGAAACCGTTTACTCCGGAGTGACAGATGGCCAATATACCATTCGCGGATTTGAGCCCGAGGAACGTGAATTTGCCATGGTGCTGCGAGACCGTTGGGATAACTTCTCCGATACCACGAAGATCACCGTAACCCCGCTGTTTGAACAGCAGTTGGATAAATCGCTTTTTAACAAAGTCGTTCTGGATGGCGATAATGATATGAATGCCTGGGAAGGGCGCTATGAATTCGCCTTTGATAATTTGCCCAACACCTTCAACCACACCTGGGCCGGTGACGGGTGGCCTCAAATGTTCACGGTTGATCTGGGTATCGTTGCCAAACTAAGCCGGGTGATCATTTTGCAACGTCAAAATTTCGCCTACAGCCATGGAAACCCGCGTTTGCTTGAAATTTGGGGAACCAAGGAAACACCAAATCCTGATGGCAGCTTTGATAATTGGGTTAAACTCAGGGATGGTGTGGCAAGACGTCCTACCCTCGAAGGGGGTACTGCAGCTGAAGATGAACAACATCTTCTTAACGGTGATGAATATTCCTTCACGCTTGATGATCCGGAGATACGTTACGTCCGCATTGTCGTGAACGAAACCTGGGGATTAACAGGGTTTATTCATATGGCTGAAGTCACTTTTTATGGACAGGTAGTTGAAGAAATCTAAAGAATTGAAATATGAAAAATGTAGCACACATACTACTCGCTATTTTTTGTGGGATTGTCATCCTCTCGTCCTGCGAAAAAATGAATGATATTCATAGTGATTTTCTAAAAGACGGGGATATTATCTATGCCCCCAAACCTTTGCTGGCCCATTCATTTGGCGGTAAAAACCGCTTAAAACTGAAATATTACCTGATGAATGCGGTCAATGTCAATAAATGTGTTGTGGAGTGGAACGAAGGAAATTCGTCCCGGTCCACTGATATCGCTCCAAAGCTTCCGCTTGATTCGTTGGAAATTATTATTGATGGGCTCGAAGAAAAATCATACATCTTTAGTATTTATACCATCGATACCAATGGAAACCGTTCGGTGAAGGAACAGGTGACAGGTTCTGCCTATGATCAGAAATTTCAGAGTGGGCTGACCAATCGTCCTTTCGTAACTATTGAAGGCGGCGGCACTACGGATTCGATCGTCGTGAGATGGGGAACACCTGCAGGAGGACATACCGGGGTGGAATTGACGTACAACAACCGCAGCGGCGAACCAGTCTCCCGTGTAGTCCTGCCCGAAGAAGACGCAATTGTTATTCGCGATTGGGAATCGGAAGGACAAATGAGCTACCAATCCTATTACGTTCCGGAACCTATGGCAATCGATACCTTTGCTGCCAATGCCGAGCAAGTCATGATGCCGATGTACATCGAATTTACAGGAACCCCGGTAGATAAAACCAACTGGACCATTATTGACTTCTCTGCTGAAGAGCCGGCTGAAGGTGCTCCAAACGGATTAGCAACAGCAGCTATCGATGGAAATCCTGCTACCTTCTGGCATTCTCCATGGAATGGGCAACAACCTCAGCATCCACATCATATTACGATCGACTTTGGTGCGGTCGTTAAAATGAATGCTTTTGAACTGACTAAACGCCAAGGTAAAAATGATTGCCAGAAAAGGTTCACCGTAGAGGTCAGCCTCGACAATGTGAACTTCACCAGCCTCGGAACCTTTACCTACGAACAGGCCAACGCCAGCCAACGTTACCAAACCAACAGTTTACCGCTGGTTCGCTACCTGAGATACACCGCCCTTGAAGCTTACGAGGACAAATTCTACACGCACCTGGCAGAATTTAGTGTTGAAGGCGTAGTAGCCGAAAAAATTGATCGCAGCGCTTGGGAAGTCACTGGTTTCTCGACGGAAGAACCCGCCGAAGGGGCTCCAAATGGTTTGGTTACGGCCGCGTTGGATGGTAACCTAGGCACCTTCTGGCACACGCAATGGAATGGCGGCAGCCCGGGTTATCCGCACTACTTTGTCGTGGACATGAAGCAACAGGTGAAAATACTGGCTGTTGAATGTTTCAGGAGACAAGGTGACAACCGTGGCCAATCCAAGTATAAAATTCACACCAGTAACGATGGAGTGAACTTTACCGATCAGGGTACTTTTGATTTTAATAATCAAATTGATGCCGGACAAGTTGCTTCGCTTTCGTTTATGCCGGAAGCACGCTATGTGAAATACGAAGCAATTGAAGGCCCCAATAATTATGCCTTCCTCGCCGAGTTTTATGTGTATGGAACAACGGAGCCATAAGTGATCGCTTTCTTGTAAGTTTTTTAAAGGCCGGAAGACTTTTAAAGTTTTCCGGCCTTCTTCAATATGGAGAGCTAGGGAGCCGATCGGTTTGTGGACCGAAGGCTTTTACCGGAAACGTGCTTATGCGGGTTTCGCCGACGGACTTTCTGGAAATTAATTTGGCTTGAATCAAAATAGGTAGTGAAAGGGGCAGTCTTTTAAGGTAGATTGCCTCTTTCTTTTTTGTTTGCGCTCACTTCAGGCGCCCTGTTAATAGACGTTTCGTGAAATGTATCCCAAATTGAAAATCAAATGTCCCAAATTAAAATGAATTTGGTTTTTACCCCTCTATTTTTGATTGTTCTGGGAATAGTAACCGTTTTCCCTGTGTAAAAGTAATTTGCTTTTCGAAACAAATGAAAGCTAAACCTAAACGAAATGATTGACTTACAAAAATATTTAACGTGGCTAGCCCCTGAGCTAGTTCTTTCACTTGCCGCATGTGACAACAATTGGAACATCAAATGAATCAATACAAATTGGCTTTGTTCCTGCTGCTTTTGCTTGCAGCATCTCCGTTCCGGGCTGATGCTGTGGTTAAACTGCCCCGCTTGGTTAGCAACGGCATGGTGTTGCAGCGTGATATGCCGCTGAAAATCTGGGGTTGGGCCGATCCTTCAGAAAAAGTAAAAGTTGAATTTATCGGAAAAACTTACCAAACCAAAGCAGATAAAAAAGGAAACTGGCAGTTGGAACTTCCGGCAATGAAGGCTGGCGGACCATACAAAATGAAAGTGAATGGCGTGGAAATCAACGATATTCTGTTTGGCGATGTTTGGCTGGCTTCGGGGCAGTCGAACATGGAACTGCAAATTCGCCGGGTAATGGACCTGTATGCCGATGAAATTAAGCAGATTAACAATGCCAACATCCGGCTGTTCCGTTCGTCCACACGCAAAGAACCTGATATCGCACAGGCCGATTATCCAGACGGATCGTGGCTGCCCGCCACACCCGAAAATATCATGGATTTTTCGGCAGTGGCTTATTTTTTTGCCAATGAACTGTATCAAAAACACCAGGTGCCGGTTGGCATCATCAGCACGGCTATTGGCGGCTCTCCCGCCGAAGCCTGGCTAAGCGAAGAAGCGGTAACCGGCTACCTGGACCAATGGCTGGCCATACAGGCACAGGCAGACTCTGCTCGTGCCAGACGTATTGCCGAAGAAGGAGAAACGCCTTCTTTTAACTGGGACCTTGAAGTGAATCGAAACGACCCGGGCGTTGGGCGTTGGTCAAAAGCCGATGTAGATATTTCGGGCTGGGCAAACATTTCATTGCCGGGTTACTGGGAGGATAAAGGCGTGGCGCTGCAGAATGGTTCCATTTGGTTTTATAAGGAGTTTGAAGTGGCCGATTCATTGGCTGCAAAAGAAGCCATTCTTCGCCTGGGACGTATCATCGACAGCGACTCAGCTTTTGTAAACGGCACCTTTGTAGGCACCATTTCCTACCAGTATCCACCTCGAATTTATACAATACCGAAAGGCGTATTGAAGCCCGGAAAAAATAAGCTGATGGTCCGCGTGTTCAGCCAGGGCGGTCGCGGCGGCTTTGTGGAAGAAAAACCTTACGAACTTCGGATCGGTAAACAAACGATTGATCTGACCGGCGATTGGAATTACCGGATCGGTGCGGTGCTCAATCCACCTCGCGGACTGGGCGGCGCCGGATTCAGGCCCGGCGGTTTATACAACAGCCTTATCAGCCCCGCGCTGGGCTACAGACTGAAAGGCGTAATCTGGTACCAAGGCGAAACCAACGCCGGACGTGGCATGGAATACCGACAACTTTTTAAGGATCTGATCACCGACTGGCGCACGCAATTTGCCCAGCCTGATTTGCCTTTTTTATTTGTGCAACTGGCTAACCTTGGAATACCAAACAAACAGCCGGTTGAAAGCGGTTGGGCCACCCTGCGCGATGCACAACGGCGGGCGCTGGAGCTGCCAAATACCGGTATGGCCGTGGCTTTTGACCTGGGTGAGTGGAACGACATTCATCCTTTAAATAAAAAAGAAGTGGGCCGAAGACTGGCTTTGGAAGCCCAACGTGTGGCTTATGGTGATGACGAGGTGGTGAGCTCTGGTCCGCTTTATGAATCGATGAAAATGGAGGACGGCAGCATCGTGCTTTCTTTCTCATCGGTTGGTTCCGGCCTGTTCGCCAACAACCTCTTGCGGGGCTTTCAAATAGCCGGAGAAGATGGCCGTTTTGTTTGGGCCAATGCCGTTGTGCTTTCGAAAAACAAGGTGAAGGTCTGGAGCCCAAACATCAGCAACCCAACGGTAGTGCGCTATGCCTGGGATGATAATCCCGCTGAAGCCAATCTGAAAAACAAGGAAGGCTTGCCGGCGTCACCCTTTACAACTGAAGATTAAAAACCAATTAATAACTACTTGAATGAATGCAACTTCACAGAAAGTTTCTGTTCTTGAGAAAATCGGTTACAGCTTGGGCGACCTGGCTGCCAACCTGATTTTTCAAACCTTGATGACCTTTTTGGCCTTCTTTTACACCGATGTTTACCGGATTCCGCCTGCAACGGCTTCGGCCATTATTTTTGCAGGCGGCATGTTGGGCGCCTTCTTTAACCCGGTGATGGGAATTATTGCCGACCGTACCACCACGCGTTGGGGAAAATTCCGCCCCTGGATTTTATGGACCGCGGTTCCTTTTGGCGTGATTGCTGTCC
>OBJA01001978.1_pt1 | contig 12722 bp, 10 predicted proteins | sample 1519751 | NCBI WGS metagenome assembly OBJA01 (sample SAMEA3881238, study PRJEB22517) | soil metagenome | biome: lake sediment; feature: soda lake sediment; material: sediment, water from around vicinity | place: India | collected 2013-12-23 | depth 3 m
AAGCCCCTGCAAGGTCGGCAAGGCAAACTCCGGCGTTCCCATGAAAACGGTACGAATCTGCTCAGGCTTCATGTTCGGCTTCCTGTTCCTTGAGCATCTTCACATATTTTTTCTTGAACATGGAGCGCTTCAGGGGTGAAAGGTGATCGACAAAAAGAATGCCGTCGAGATGATCTATCTCATGCTGAATGCCAATGGCCAGCAACCCGTCAGCGGGGCGCTCGTGGGTTTGCCCCTCAACATCCTGATAACGCATGGTTACTTCCTCATGCCGCCTGATTGCCGTGCAAAAACCGGGAATCGACAGGCATCCCTCCTCGACGTAGGACTCACCCCGGGCATCGATGATTTCGGGATTGACCGCAATGATCAGGTCTGCCGGCTCCTCAGAGCCGGAACAATCGAGAACAACCAGCCGCTGCAATTCGCCAACCTGAGGTGCCGCAAGACCGACACCGGGGGCATCATACATGGTCTCGGCCATATCAAGGGCCAACTGCTTAAGGGCCTCGTCAAAAACCGTTACCGGCACTGATTTTTGCTTCAGCAACGGTTCAGGATAGTGAAGAATTTTACGTATTGCCATCTTTGTTATGTCTCCGTCCGGCAAAACTGCCGGAAGCTGATTTCATCTATCGTCAAACACCATCAAACCTTACTATATTAATTACTTGTATGGACAGGGTCAACCGCCACCCGATTACGCCCTTCATCTTTAGCGCGGAACAGGGCATTATCAGCCCGACCTATGGTCTGCTCCAGACTTTCCACCCCATTATATTCGCTGACACCAAAACTCAAGGTGACCTTCACCTGGCCGCGTTCCGTGTCCAGGTTACATGTTGCAATCCTGACCCGGATTTCTTCGGCTAATCGAGCGGCTTCTGCCAAGGAACACCCTTTAAGCAGCAGGAGAAATTCTTCTCCCCCCCAGCGCACCGCCAGGTCCGATTCACGCAAACTCCCACTCAGTAATCGGGCAACCTGCTGCAACGCCTGATCGCCACTGCGATGACCTAAACGGTCATTAACCTCTTTGAAATGATCAATATCGGTCAACAGAATGCTGATCGGACGCGACTCGCGACGATAATCCTGCAGTAATTTTTTGAACAGAATTGACGAAGCATGACGATTAAGCAGCCCGGTCAGCTCATCCGTCGAAGCCAGTCGCTCCAAACGTTTCTGGTACCTGACCAGAACCAGTTGGGTGATATAGACAACCACAAGTGTCACAAGCAGACTGATGGCCAGGTTAATATAAAGGGTGTTGCGAATTCCACTTAAAGCAACTGATTCATTCTGAATGACAAAAAGGTACCAGTTAAGCTCCGGCAGGAAGTTGACATGAAGAATGAAACGATCACCATCGGCCTGGTAGTAGTAATGACCACGCTTGTTGCCAAGAATCTGATCCATCAGTGGCCCCAGTCCGGGCATCTGGTACAGGTTGACAGGCTGGATGTAATTACCAAACACCACCATTTCACCGCGCGCGTCAACAAAGTAAATGGTCCGATCGAAGCGCTTCTGGTATTCCTGAATCAGACGCTGAACCGATTCCACCGTTAAGCCGACACCGGTTGCACCAAGATAGTTTTCTTCGTAATCAAAAATCCGATAATTGATAAAAATTGTCAGGGCATCAGCATTGGCCAGGTCAGGGTCAACGTTGATTTCATAATCATCACTCATCTCACGCACCCGGTAATACCACTCATCTCGCGGCTCCTCGGGCGACACCTGCTTTAAAATCCCCTCACCGGTGTAATAGTTGCCGGTTTTGTCCGACACCAGAAAACTGCTGAAGGCTCCGTGGCGCACCCGCACTTCCTGCAGATAGCGGACAATCTCCCGGGAATCCTGCTCTCCACGCATTATCCAGTCCCGGACAAAGGTATCGTGGGCCATGGTATAGGATATCAACACCGGACGGACCAGGTCTTTCTGAATTTCGGAGTAGATATTACTGGAGGTCAGGGGCAGATCCTGGTCGATAATGGTGGCACGGATCGCCTGCCGGGAAACCTGGTAACCAAGCAATGAAATTGCCAGAAAACCGATACTGAGCAAAATCCATAAGGTCAGGATCAGGCGTTTACGATCTTGCAGATGGGGGTTGGCCATAACAGATAACCTGCCGGACAGGGGTCTGGTATTTACGGGGATGATCGTTCCGAAACATAAGGATAGAACGATAATCGGTCAATCTATACCGATCTACTTGCCCAAGACAAGCACAAGATGCACCTGACCCGGCAGAAATCCACGTATTTTCTGCTACCTTGATTCAGCCATATTCCTCATATACATCAGGTGCAACTTTTGTTAAAAGGGAATAGACAAGCTCTGTCGCGAACAGAGAACTAGCCGCCCACAAGGAAGATCCGATGAAAAAAACTCCCCTGAATGCCCAACATCGGCAACTGAACGCCAGAATGGTCGATTTCGGCGGCTGGGACATGCCGGTACAGTATTCCGGTGTTATTGCCGAACATCTGGCCGTCAGGACCGCTGCAGGTCTGTTCGACGTTTCCCATATGGGCGAGATCGAGATCAGCGGTGGTCAGTCCCGGGACTTTCTCCAGTATGCCACCACCAACGATGTCGACAAACTTGAAGACGGTCAGGTCCAATACACCGCCCTGTGTTATGAACACGGCGGCGTGGTCGATGACCTGACACTGTACCGCTTCAACACTGAACATTATCTGCTCTGCGTCAACGCGGCCAATACCGTCAAGGTCATGGCCTGGCTTGAGTCCCTCGCTGCCGCCGGCAATTTTCCTGATCTGACCCTGACAAACCGCAGTAACGATTACGGTCTCCTCGCCCTGCAGGGACCAAAAGCCGCAGCGATTCTGGCAGATCTGACGAAGGTCAATCTGGACGCCCTGGGCTATTATCATTTTACTCGAGGGACCGTCACGGACATAGAGCTGCTGATTTCCCGCACCGGCTATACCGGGGAGGATGGCTTTGAACTGTATTGTCCGGCCGAGACAACCCTGGACTTGTGGCAGACCCTCATGAACAACGGCGCAGCTTCCGGCCTCATCCCCTGCGGACTGGGGGCACGAGATACCTTGCGCCTGGAAAAGGGCTATGCCCTTTACGGCCATGAACTCAGCGCCGACATCCTCCCCCTGGAAGCCCGCCTGGGCTGGATCACCAAACTGAATAAAGGGGACTTTGTCGGGCGTGCGGCCCTGCTCAAGGCTCGGGAACGTGGCATCCCGCGCCAACTCATCGGTCTCAAACTGACGGTTCCCGGCGTTCCGCGCCAGGATTATCCGGTATTGAAGGACGGCCACAGGGTCGGTTTTGTCACCAGCGGCACCAGTTCACCAACCTTAAAACAGGGGATCGCTCTGGCGCTGGTTGACAGCGAGGCGGCACAGAATGCAGATTCATGGCAGATTGAAATTCGCGGCACAGGCAAAAATGCCGAGAAGGTTTCGTTACCTTTTGTACAGTAATAGCATCCCTCAAGTTCCACCAATGCCACGGGGTCGGGAGTCCTGTGACCGCTTGACACAGGACTCCAGGTACCGTGCTTAACAACACCTGCAGAAATATTCACAAGGAGGCAATAATGGATTTTCCTGACGACCTGAAATACACCGAAGAACACGAATGGGTTTCTCTTGAAGAGAATATCGCCACCATCGGCATCAGTGACTTTGCCCAAAGCCAGTTGGGAGACGTGGTCTTCGTCGAGCTACCCGAGATAGGTGACGAGCTTGAGGCCGGCAAGCCCTTTGGCGTGGTTGAATCGGTAAAAGCCGTTTCCGATCTGTATGCGCCTTTAAGCGGTGAAGTAATTGAGATCAACGAAGAGCTTAATGACTCCCCGGAACTGATCAACACCTCGGCCTATGAAGATGGCTGGATCGTCAAACTACGCTTGAGCAATCCTGAAGAAGTGGATGAGTTGCTGGACGCCGACGCCTATGAGGAACTGATCAGCGAAGATTGATCTGCCGAAAACACATCGCACCGCAAGCCCCAAGAGGAATCTCATGCGCTATCTGCCCCATACCGACACTGATATCGAGCACATGCTTGCTGCCATCGGCGTTGACGGCCTGGAGGATCTGTTCTCCGGCATACCCGCCGACTGTCGCCTGCCAGGGCCCCTCGACCTGCCCCAGGGATTGGCGGAGGCCGACATCCTCAGAAGGCTACACCAACTGGCCGCGAAAAACACCCAGGTCTCGCAATGGACATCCTTTCTCGGCGGCGGTGCCTACAACCATTTTATTCCGGCGGTCGTTGACCACCTCATCAGTCGCAGTGAGTTCTATACCGCCTACACCCCCTATCAACCTGAAATCAGTCAGGGCACCCTGCAGGGGATTTTTGAATTCCAGACCATGATCTGCCAGTTGACCGGCATGGATGTGGCCAATGCCTCTATGTACGACGGGGCCTCGGCCTGCGCCGAAGCTGTTCTGCTGGCAGTTCGGGCGGCCAAAAAACGCAACCGCGTCCTGATTTCCGCCGCCCTGCACCCCCACTATCGGCAAACCATCGCCACCTACTGTCGCTATCTCGATCTGGAGCTGATGACCATAGCCGATGGTAACGGGGTCACCCCCCGCGATCAGGTTGAGGCTCTCCTTGATGAACGGGTCGCCGCCCTGGTGGTCGGGTATCCCAACTATTTCGGTTGCATGGAAAACCTCGCCGACCTGGCCGCCTGTGTCCATCAGGTCGATGCCCGGCTGATTACCGCCGTTGCCGAACCCCTGGCCCTGGCCCTGTATAAATCCCCCGGCGAACTGGGGGCTGATATTGTCGTCGGCGACGGTCAGAGCTTCGGCCTGCCCCTGGCCTTCGGTGGTCCGGGCATCGGCTTTTTTGCCGTGCGTGAACGGGATATGCGCCTGCTGCCGGGACGCCTGGTAGGAGAAACCGTCGACCTCGACGGCCAACGCGGCTTTGTCTTGACCCTGGCGACCCGCGAACAACATATCCGCCGTGAAAAAGCCACCTCCAATATCTGTTCGAATCAGGGGATGTGCGCCCTGATGGTCTCCATCTATCTGGCCCTCCACGGCAAACAGGGGCTGCGCAAACTCGCCGAAATCAACTACGCCCGCGCTGACTGGCTGCGCCGCCAGATTGCCGACCTTGATGGCTTCAGCCTGCCCTTTGCGGCACCGGTATTCAACGAGTTCGTGATCACCTGCAGGGAACCCCTTAGCGCGCTGCAGAAACGCCTGGAAAAGCAGCAGATCCTTGCCGGTGTCCCCCTCAGTCGCGATTACCCCGACCACAACAACAGCCTGCTGATCTGCGTCACTGAACAGAACAGCAAAGCGCAGATGGAACAACTGCTCGCCGCCCTGACAGGAGGAAACCAATGACAACAACCGCTTCCCGGAGTCTGGTGCTTGACGAGCCCCTGCTGTTCGAACAGTCACAACCGGGGCGAATCGGCTACAGCCTGCCCGCCACCGAAGTGCCTGACGCCTTACCCGATACCGACCTGCTACGCGCTGAGATCAGTAATTTCCCGGAACTGTCGGAAGTCGACGTCATCCGTCACTATACGCGCCTGTCGACCTGGAACTACGGTGTCGACAGTGGCTTCTACCCCCTGGGCAGTTGCACCATGAAGTACAATCCCAAAGTCAACGAGGTCGCGGCGCGCCTGCCCGGTTTTTGTGACAGCCATCCCCAGGCCCCTGAACACCTCAATCAGGGGGCTCTGGAGCTGATGTATCGCCTTGAACAAGGGTTGGCTGAAGTTTCCGGCTTTCCCGCCATCTGCCTGCAACCGGCCGCCGGAGCCCAGGGGGAACTGGCCGGCATGTTGATGATCCGCGCCTGGCACGAGGTGCAGGGCAACAAGCGTACCAAAGTCATCATCCCCGATACCGCCCACGGCACCAATCCCGCCACCGCCGCCCTTTGTGGTTACGACGTTGTACCGGTCACCTCCAACGGCATCCTCAGCCGCGCCGCCGTTGCCGCCGTCATGTCCGACGAGGTGGCGGCCCTGATGATCACCAATCCCAACACCTTGGGGCTGTTCGAGGCCGAGATCCGGTCCATTTGCGAGTTGGTTCATGAACGCGGAGGACTGGTCTATTGCGACGGTGCCAACTTAAATGCCCTCATGGGCATCAGCCGTCCCGGCGATCTGGGTATCGATGTCATGCACTTCAACCTCCACAAAACTTTCTCCACCCCCCACGGAGGCGGCGGCCCCGGAGCCGGACCCATCGGTGTCGCAGACAAACTGATCCCTTTCCTGCCGCTGCCGGTGGTCGTAAGAGAAGGTGACAACTATCGTTTTGACTATGACCGACCGCAGTCCATCGGTCGGGTGAAGTCATTTTATGGACATTTCGGTATTTTGGTGCGGGCCTACAGTTATATTCTCGCCATGGGCGGGGAAGGTCTGAAAAGAGCGACGGAACTGGCGGTGCTAAACGCCAACTACATCCGTGCTCGCCTGGAAGGGGCCTACGCCCTGCCGTACCAGGAGCGATCCCTGCATGAAGTGGTCTTTTCCGAAGAAAAACTGGCTAACGGCTGCCGCACCCTTGATGTTGCAAAGCGCCTCATCGATTACGGTTTTCATCCACCGACCATCTATTTTCCCCTGGTGGTGGCCGGGGCTCTGATGATCGAACCGACGGAAACGGAAAGCAAGCAGATGATTGATGAATTCTGCGATGCCCTCCTCGCTATTGCCACGGAAGCGCAGGAGCAGCCCGACCAACTCAAGCAGGCACCGACCCGCGCCCGGCGACGGCGCCTTGATGAAGCTGCAGCAGCACGCAAACCCCGCCTGCGCTGGCAGCCTTAAATAGAATTGTCCACGGAACACCTGGAAACAAACTCTTACCTGGTTAGAGCTACTCTTCCATAGATACAAACATCCCCTCTCCCTCAGGGAGAGGGCTAGGGTGAGGGGGAGATTTTGACCATCCAAAGCCCCCTCATCCAACTTTCAACCACCTTCTCCCCCAGGAGAAGGGTTCACAAGCGGAAGATTGGTGCTAATCAGTTTTCTTTATGATTTTTTTTGTGAGTTCCGTGTTTCCCGTGGACTAAAAACCCGGTCAGTTCGGTTTGCTTACCCCTTCAACCGCCATCTCCGCCTGCTTGGCTTTGATCTGCTCTTCGAGTTGCTGCAAAGCATTGCCGAGGCCGTTGACAAAACCCGGTGCCGAGGCCGCCGGCACGATCAGAGTCGCCACCTCAACCGGCTCATTATCCGGACCGTTCTGTGCCAACTTGACGCGCAGGTTGCCGTTGGACAAAGAAACACTGGTAAAACCATCGGTAAAAATATGCATAGTTCATTCTCCTTGAAAACAATAAAAAGGGGCGGAATAATCCGCCCCGAAAGATGCCAGTTGGCATGCCTGCAGTCAATCAAAACCTCATCCCCGCACTAACCCACAGTCGCGGATCACGTTGTTTGTCATCGGAGGTGGCATCGCCGCCGCTCCCCTTGAAGGCCAGAGCTAGATCCGCATGGAAACGGCCATCCTCATAGCGGACCCCTGCACCACCACCGGACAGAGTGCGGCGCGCATCGTTGCGATAACTCACCCGCTGACCAACATCATAAAACAGATAGGGGGTCAGGCGCTGGTAACGGTAACGCAGCTCCAGCTGACCAAGCCAGCCCCGCGCGCCCGAGGCTTCTCCCTGCGGAAAGGCGCGAACTCCACCGGCTCCTCCCAGGACAAAACTCTCGGAGGAGTCCAGATCGTCGTCGGTCCACTGACCACGGGCACTGACAAACAGACTGAAGTTGTGTGGCAATGCTTGAATGCGCACCAGTTGCAGGTTGCTATGGAAGAAGGAGCCATCGACGGTGGCCGGGGCATTGTTGCTCAGCTTGCCGCTGGTCAGGGTCAGGCTGCCATAGCTGACACCTCCACCGCCCAGGCTGTCCCGATGATCAAACTGCAGGGCCAAAGGAAAGCTGTAGCTGCGCTTCTTCTGATAGCTGCTGCCGGCAAAACGGTCGTTCATCTCCTTGTACTGATAGGTCAGACTGGCAATCAGGTTACTGTGCTGACGGCGCAGTAACGGGTAACTGATGCCGACACTGGCGATATCGGCGATACCGGTAAAGTCGCTGTAAGGGGAACGCAGGTCATATTCGGTACGGGCATAGGACAGGCGACCACGCAGACCGCTGTAGCCCAAAGGCAGGGCATAGGCGGCCTGGCCCAGCCAGAGGTCTTCCTGGCTGTACATGCCCTTGAGGGTAAGTTGGTCCCCCAGCAGCACCAGGCGGTTGGCATAAAGATCGAGGCTGCCACGGACGGCACCTGAGTAGCGGCTGCCGTGGTTGTCAACACCAATGCCGCCACCAAAACGCTGGGTGGCGGTGACGCGCACATCCAGATTGCCGGTACCGGGGGCCTCGCCGGGACGCATGACGGGGACGATGCTGATGCCGGGCAGATCAGCGAGGAGCAGGGTGACTCGCTCCAGGGGTTTACCGCTAATGACGCTGCCTGGTTGCAGGCGCTTCAAAAAGGGCTGGGCCTTGGCGGCAAGCTGCTCATCACCGCTGGTAGCAACCTTTCCGTAGACACCTTCATAAATAACAAGCTGCAGGGTCCCCTCGTCCATGCGTTGCTGGGGAATCAGGGCGCGGGCAAAGGGATAATCATTGCTGCGATAGAACAGACTGATGCGGTTGGCGATGCGGCGCAAGCCGGCCAGATCCTGCTCGGTGCCAAGGGTATCAGCAACCACGGCCAGAAGTTCATCCCCACTGTAGATACTGTTGCCGGAGAAACTGATGGTCTGCAGCAGGACAGTGGTGCCTCCGGGGGCAACATCCGGCAGGGCATCGGTGCGGATGTCCATCTCTACCGACGGCGCCAGCGGCTCCAGTCGCTCGGGCAGGGTTTCCTGCAGCAAACGCCCGGCGTCCGGCGGCTGTTGAGCCGCAGCCCCCAAGGGCAACAGGACCAGCAGGAGAAACAATAACAGGCATTTCATTACATTCATTACATTTCCTCCATTTCGTCGGTATCCCCGGTATTGATGCCACCGTTGACAACATATACACGCTGAATGCCGCTTGCGGCACCAACAAAAAGGTTGTTGACAATGTCATCAGGGCTGCTGACGTCACCACTATCGGCTCCTTCAAGACTGCTGTCACCGCCGCTCGCCGGGGTAGTAACGTTCACGATCTCAAGGTCGCCCGCAGGTTCGGTATCACCGGGAGTGATGGTAACATCAACAATTTCAAGGCCGATACTGGTGCCAACACCTCGGTTCACAAGGCCGGTGACATCACGAATCACCTGATTAACGGTAGCGTCAACAGCTGGCTCAGCGGTAATTTCAGGTTCCGGGGTCGGCACTGGTTGGACTACGACAGGGATAACGCCAGCACCCTCAAGTGATTCGCTGACGTCGCGGTTGTCAAGAATGGTTTTGTAAGAAAAGCTCTTTGATTGCCCTGCTGTCATATCTCCGGCATCAAAGATGATGCCCATGCCACCATCAGTAGTTATCGAATCCCCCTTGTTAAGAGACAATGCTTCTGATTTCATTTGCGGCAGGTTACTTCCGTGAAAAAAGATCGTACTTATCGTATCAAAACCAACCAAGGAGTCGGGGTGATTTGATGAATAAAAAATCTTTGCGGTTTGCTCACCGGATCTGTCGTAGTATGGTCCACTCGAAGCACTGGTCGCACTGACAACATTGGCCCCGTCACCTGCGGCCAGAGATAATTCTATCAGCTGCGTTGTTGTGTAGCCAGGGCTGCCGTCTTTGTCTTGTGTATTATCGGGGTCAAAGCTGCGCGAAAACAGAACATTATTTAACGTGCTGGTATCTACATTGGTGAGCGTCACCTCATTGTCGAAGAACAAATCACCGGGTTTAAGGGTAACAACCTGCTCAACCTTGAGCTTGCCTTCCTGTATGGCCGAGTATGTCAGCGTAATGGTTCCATCGGCACCCAAGGGCTCAAACCCAAAAGTGCCGGAGTTTGCCAAGGTCGCGAAATTGATCGCAGTTGCGTTTGACGCTGCTATCCCTGCAAATGAAACCGAGAACTGCTCTGCCGGAGAACCGGGTAAAAAGTAATCAATTGCCAAATCCTCGCCAACACCAAACCCATCCGCATCCCCCACCATGCCAATACCCGCAATTGGAGATCCGCTAACATTTGTTCTACCAAAGAAAATCGACGGCTTGTTGCTGGTTCCAAACTTGCCGGCACCGCCAGTACAGTTTGTCTGCGCGGCCCCGCAAACACCCAACTCAATATACTCATTTCCCAGGAAATAATTTCCGCCGACAATTGCGTAGCGGATACTGTTCAAAGCACTTCCCTTACGCCACTGAATCGATGGAGATGTCACCGTGGCGGTGGCGGTATAGGTGCTGGTCCCTCCATTCGCTGAACCTTGTCCATACAAAAAGATGATTCCACCCGTGGCCGTGCCGGTGTGGGTAATGTTTGCATTGACTTCAATATGACGGTCGGCTGTCAGAGTTAAGGTGTTGTTTGTCGCCCAGCTAACCGTATCGTTGACAAAAATATCACCATTCCCCGCCCCCAGGCTATCACAGGCAGTATTGGTACAAGTCCCATCACCAGCCGTATTCAGGGTGACATTGCTCGTCCCAAGCGCGCTTGAAAGTGCAGCACCAGTGATATTTCCACCACTGGCAGCAATAGTAATATCGACCGGATCGATCAGCCATTCTCCGGTTTGACCATATTCAGCCTTGGTAGTAACTGACAAATCAGGAAGGATTTGAACATTGGCTGCACTGGTTTCAATAAAACCACCATCACCGCCGTTGGGCGCACTGGCATCAAGGATACCGGCGACATCGATGCGGCCATTGACCATATCCCCCATCAGGTAGATCTCACCCCGCTCACCCGTGGCCAGGGTCTGAGCTTCGATGATGCCGGTATTGTTGATAACGGTACTCGTCAGATCGGCGGCAGCAGCGGCAGCAAGGTACACCAGACCACCATCGGCTTTAATCGCACCACCCTGCTCAATCAGGGCATCGATAGCACCCTGTTCCACTTCAATCTTCACCGGTCCGCCCAGATCAAGGAGGACCTTGCTACCAGCTCCCAAAAGGACGTTGCCACTGTGGGCAGAGAGGCTGCCGTCGTTGATGATACGGGCGGCAACCAGAGCGATGGTACCCCCACTGGCGGTATTGATGTTGCCCTGGTTGATGATGGCACTGGTGGAGCTGCCTTCAAAGCGGTAGGTACCGGCAAGAAAATCATCGTTGGTGATATTGAGGGTTGAGGCGACCAGGCTGCCGACATTCACCTGAGCGGTGGCCCCGAAGACAATGCCGTTGGGATTGACAAGAAACACCTGGCCGTTGGCGTTAAGAGCTCCGCGGATCTCGGAAACCTGATCCCCCAGCACCCGGTTGAGAGCCGCAGCATCTTGACCGGGCTGGACGAAATTGACCGTGTGATTCTCACCGATATTAAAGCTGCTCCAATCGGCAATCAGCTTGTGGCTGTCCTGCTGAATGGTCATCACCTGGCCGCTGGTGGTGATACTGCCGGAACCGGCGACAAGGGTGCCGCCCGAGGGCAATTCACTCGCTGTGGCAAAACCGGTACAAATCCACAAAGTTAATACCAAAGAGCTGACCAGCAGACGCAAACGAAATCGCTTGCCACTGCTGCTGCGCCCCGTCGAGACGATCTCGGCAACTGCAACAAAGGCTTGCAGGGCATCACTCCAGATGGAACGAAAAATTTTATTCATGGCCGATCCCTTTCTTCACTGATGGTAAAGTCCCCCGGATTCAGTTTAAAACACTCCGAACATAGACTCCGTAGCACAAGAAAGGTTAACAGGTCTTTAACGGCGACAAAATTAGCTGCAAAATTAGAGTGTTATTGAGAAAAAAAGAGATGGGGGCGTGCGGACCCCCACTGGGGTTCGACGTCTGCAACAATGGAGCGAAAATCAAAAAATTCTTCTTCTAAAACATACATTTTGTGCTTATGCCGCCCGGTGCGACAATTCCAGAATAAAGCAGTTTCCCCTGCCATTGTTGTTCTCCACTCGAATTTTCCCGCCGTGAAGGCGGACAACGTGATCCACCAGATAGAGACCGAGTCCCAATCCCGGCTGAGAGTGTCCATCACGGCGATAATAGCGGGTGAAAAGATGCGGAAGCTCCTCCTCCGGGATAGCATCACCCTCATCCGCTACGGACAGGAGCAGCTTGTCGCCGACCGCGACAACCTCCATGCTGATGGTGGTTTGCGGTGGCGCGTACTTGATGGCGTTTTCAAGCAGATTATGCAGGGCAACACCCAGCAGTTCACGATCAGCCTGAATCTTCAAGGGCGGACAACTGACTTCGATGTGGTGATGCTGGGCGAGGGTGCGCGCATAGGCTCCGACTTCCTGCACCAGTGTTTCGAGGGCAAAAAATGCCATATTGGCGCGCCACAGGGCGCTGCCGATACGATCATGATAAAGGGCCCGATCTACCAGATAGCGGATCCGCTGGGTGGCACTGTTAAGGCGTTCCAGGGCGCGCCGACGCAGCTCAGTATCATCACTTTCCGCCAGTAGCTCGCCGCTACCGGCGATCACCCCCAACGGAGTACGAAATTCGTGGGCAACCAGACGCAGAAACTGATGATGACCGGCATTGATTTCTTTTTCCTGCTCGAGCGTTTCCTGATCGACTTCATCTTCCTTGAGGAA
>OBJA01001979.1_pt1 | contig 12703 bp, 12 predicted proteins | sample 1519751 | NCBI WGS metagenome assembly OBJA01 (sample SAMEA3881238, study PRJEB22517) | soil metagenome | biome: lake sediment; feature: soda lake sediment; material: sediment, water from around vicinity | place: India | collected 2013-12-23 | depth 3 m
CAGCCAGATCTTCCAGGACAGCTACCTGTTCACGGGTAGCATCGCGGACAACATCCGCATCGGAAAACCCAACGCCAGCGACGCCGAGGTCATGGAAGCCGCGCGGCAGGCTGGCGTGGGGGAGATCATCGAGCGCCTACCGCAGGGCTTGGACACGCCGGTTGGCGAGGGCGGTGCACGCCTGTCCGGCGGTGAGCGCCAACGCATCGCCATTGCCCGCGCGCTCATCAAGGACGCCCCCATCCTGCTGGTGGATGAAGCCACCGCTGCGCTGGATGCCGAGAACCAGGTCGCCATCGCGGAGGCGCTGGCGCGGCTGCGCGGTCGGCGCACGCTGATTGTGATCGCGCACCAGCTCTCCACGGTGGCGATGGCCGACCAGGTTGTGGTGCTGGAGGGCGGTCAGGTCGTCGAGCAAGGGGCTCCTATCCAATTGCGAGAACGCCAAGGGCGGTACGCCCAGTTCCTCGGTCAACGCAAAGCCGCCAAGGGCTGGCGCATTGCCCCCGCCGCGTCAGGTGGAGTGCCTTCCTGATGCGCGCAAGTCTGTTCGGCCTGTTCATTGTGCTGTGCGGCGTATCGCTGCTCGTTGGTGCTCGGCAAATGGCATGGTCTCAGGTGTTCTCGCTGTCGGGTGACGCTTGGCTGACACTGACGGCCAGCCGCCTCCCGCGCCTGGCGGCGCTGGTGCTGACTGGCGTCGGGCTGGCGGTCTGTGGCGTGATCCTCCAGCACATTGTTCGCAACAAATTCGTCGAGCCGGCCACTTCGGGCGGACTGGATGCGGCCAAGCTGGGGATCCTGGTCGCGCTGACCGTAGCGCCAGCCATAGGCACTACGGGCCGAATGCTGTTCGCGTTGGTCTTCTGCTTCGCTGCCAGCCTGATCTTTGTGGCGATCGTCCGCCGCATCAAACTCAAGAGTACGGTTCTTGTCCCCGTCATTGGCCTGATGTACGGCGGCGTGCTGAGCGCCGTTGCCGAGTTCTACGCCTACCGCAATAACATCCTGCAAAGCATGCAGGGCTGGCTGTTGGGCGACTTCTCCGGGATCGTCCAGGGCAACTACGAAATCATCTACCTGATCCTGCCGATCGTGGTGCTCACCTACCTGTACGCGCACCGCTTCACCGTACTGGGCATGGGTGAAGGTATGGCCACCAGCCTGGGGCTGAACTACCCGGCCACGGTGGCACTGGGTCTGATGCTGGTAGCCGTCACCGTGGCCGCGACGGTCATCACTGTCGGGACCATACCCTTCGTCGGGCTGGTCATTCCCAATCTGGTTGCGCTGCACTACGGCGACAACCTGGGGCGCACCCTGCCCGTGGTGGCGTTGGGCGGTGCATCGCTGCTGGTGGCCTGCGACATCCTTGGGCGCTTGCTCATCTATCCGTTCGAGGTACCCATCGGCTTGACAGCGGGCGGTGTGGGGGGCGTGCTGTTCCTTGCACTCATCATCTGGAGGAACAGGTGATGCGCGCGCTTACCCGACATGTTTCCCGGCACGCCGTCTGGGTGGTGGTCCTTGTATTGGCAATGACCTTTCTGCTCTTCCGTTCCGGTTTCGACTTCGATTACGTCATCCCCAGGCGGCTTGCCCGCCTGGCGGCCATGTTCATCGGCGGGATCTGCGTCGCTTGGTCCTCAATTGTGTTTCAGACCATCACCGGCAACCGGATATTGACGCCAGCCATTATGGGCTACGAGGCGATCTATCTGCTATGGCAATCCCTGCTGGTTCTGGCCATGGGCACGCAGAGTCTGGTCGTGCTTGGTGCGAATGGCAACTTCGCCGTGTCCGTCCTGCTGATGCTCGGCTATTCGTGGGCCATTCACCGCTGGCTGTTCCGGGATGGCAGGAACAACGTGTATTTCCTGCTGCTCGTGGGGCTGGTACTGACGATGGTGATCGGCACCTTCACGCAGTTCGTGCAATTCAAGGTCAGCCCCGGCGAGTTCTCCGTCCTGCTCGGTTTCAGTCAGGCATCGTTCGGTAAGGCGGAACCCGGGCAGTTGCTCGTTTCATCCATGCTTGTCGCGGCGGTATGTCTTGCCGCTATCAAGGCCCTGCCAATACTGGATGTGCTTTCCCTGGGCCGCGATCAGGCTGTGTCCCTGGGCGTGGATTACCAGCGCACCGTGCGGTTGTATCTCGCATCGATCGCTGCACTGGTCGCCGTTTCGACCAGTCTGCTTGGCCCCACGGCCTTCATGGGCATCTTCGTCGCCAACATCACCTACGCGCTGGCCCGAACTTTCCGGCACCGGATCACCTTGCCCACAGGCTGCGCGATTGCCATCGGCATCTTCATCCTGGCCCAGCTCGCGGTTGAACACGTCTTCAACTACCGAACCACCGTCGGCATCCTGGTCAACCTGGTGTGCGGTGCCTGGTTCCTCGCGCTGATGGTGCGCACCCGGGGGACGGCATGATCACGGTCAATCACCTCTCCAAAGCCTATGGCGCCAAAACCGTTCTCTCCAATGTGAGTACCCAATTTCCGGCGGAACGACTGACCTCGCTCATCGGCCCCAATGGTGCGGGCAAGACGACGCTGCTGATGATGATTGCCCGGCTGCTGGAGCCGAGCCACGGCGACATCCTGATCGACGGCAGCAGGGCTTCGGAGATTCGCATCGGCGACTACGCCAAGCGCGTCGCCACCTTGCGGCAGTCCCCCGATTTCAACCTTCGCCTGACGGTGGAGGAGCTGGTCGCCTTTGGTCGATTCCCCTATAGCCGTGGTGTGCTGACAGCCGACGACCACCGAGCGATCGATGAGGCCATTGCGTTCCTGACGCTGGAACCGCTGCGCCGCGCCTATCTCGACGAACTCAGCGGTGGCCAGCGACAGATGGCTTTCCTGGCCATGACCATCGCCCAGCAGACGCAGTGTCTGTTGCTCGATGAACCGCTGAACAACCTCGACATCAAGCATGCCGTCCAGATCATGCGCGCGCTGCGCCGCCTGTGCGACGAGCACGGTCGCACCGTGATCCTGGTGGTGCACGACATCAATTTCGCGGCCAGTTACTCCGATCACATCGTTGCGATGAAAGGGGGCGAGGTGCATTGCGCCGGCCCGGTGGCCGAGGTCGTGACTGAGGAGCGGTTGCGGAAACTGTACGAACTGGATTTCGAGATAACGCACGGCGAACGCGGATACCTGTGCAACTACTTCAACCCATCAGGAGAACTGAAATGAACCCCAAGCACAGACACCGGCATTGGGCGCTGACCTTGCTGATTGCCGCCACGATCGCCGTGCAGGGTTGCGGCGACACATCGGCCGAATCCTCTCAGGCATCTGCGCAAGAAGCCTATGAACCCGTCACGGTTCAACACAAGCTGGGAACGACGGTGATCAACAAGCTGCCTCAGCGCGTGGTAGCACTCGACATGAACGAAGTCGACTTCCTCGACCAGCTCGGTGTCCCGGTGGTGGGCATGCCCCAGGACTTCGTGCCGCACTTCCTTGCCAAGTACAAGGACGCCGCGGATGTACAGGACACGGGCGCCATCGTTCAGCCGAATCTGGAGCGAGTGCATGCAGCCAAGCCTGACCTGATCCTGATCACTTCGCTGCAGGCGAACCACTACCAGGAGCTGAGCCAGATCGCTCCGACGATTCACTTCGATGTGGACTACCGGGACAGTCAGATCCAACACATCGAGGTTATCAAGGATCACCTCATGACCCTGGGGCGGATCTTCGACAGGGAAGATCTCGCACGCCTGAAAGCCGCTGACCTGGACGCCAAGGTCAACAAGGTCAGGCGTATCACGCAGGATCGTCCCGAGAAAGCGCTGGTCGTGCTGCACAACAACGGCGCCTTCAGTTCCTTTGGCGTGCAGTCCCGCTATGGCTTCGTCTTCAATGCGTTAGGTGTAAAACCGGCCAGCCCGACGGTAGAGACTGGCCTGCATGGTCAGCCGATCTCCAGCGAATTTATCCAGCAGGCCAACCCTGATGTCATCTACGTGGTGGACCGCACGGCTGTGATGGAGCGTCGGCCAGTCATGAACGCAGAGCGTCTTGGAAATCCGCTCCTGCGCCAGACCAATGCCTGGAAGAACGGTCGAGTGGTCTTCGCCGATGCTGAGGCCTGGTACATCACGGCCGCCAGCCCGAACTCTTTGAAGCTCGTGATTGATGACGTCATAAAGGGCTATCGGGACTGATTTGCACCGAGGTTCGTTCTCGATTTGCATTCATGCCGTAACGATTCCCATTCCATTTCCTATTAGACGGCGAGAACCTCCCAAACTTCAACTGAAAGGAGCATCACATGGCCAAGCCCCGTCCGACTCAACGCACGGTGCGCTCTGCGCGGCAGGCAATACCTTCAACCTTCGAAGTTACCCCAAACCATATTGCCGCAGCAGTGCACAAGGCGCTGCTGTTCGGCTTGGCATTCGGTGCTTTGGCTGTGGTGACACCTCCGGTGCTGGCGCAAACGACCAACACGGAAGTCGATGCCAGCGAGAAACCGTCCGCATCACCTGCTGCCGGAGAGGGGACGACCTTGCCGGCGGTGACGGTTAAGGGCGATGCGACGAATCCCACATACTCCGGCGGCCAAGTGGGCACGGGTGGCCGCATGGGATTTTTGGGTGACAAAGACTTCATGGAAACACCGTTTTCCACCATCACCTATACCGAAAAATTCATCGCAGATCAGCAGGCTCAGGACGTCCAGAGCGTGATCTCCAAGACCGATCCAACGGTGTTCACCAGCGGCATCGCTGGAGAAGCCCTAGAGAGCTATTCGATTCGCGGACTGTCATCCGACGTTGGCGATGTGACCGTCAACGGCCTGCCAGGCATGGCTGGCTACTACCGCAGTTCGCCCGAGATGTTCGAGCGCGTCGAAGTGCTCAAGGGGCCTTCGGCCTTGCTCAACGGCATGCCACCCAAGGGATCGGCAGGCGGTGCGGTCAATCTCGTGACCAAGCGCGCGGGCGACGAGCCATTGACGCGCCTGACGGGTACTTACATGTCGGACTCGCACTTTGGTGGCCATGTCGACCTGGGCCGTCGTTTTGGCGTGACCAATCAGTTCGGCATTCGCTTCAACGGAGTATATCGTGATGGCGATACTGCCATGAATGACCAAGAAAAGAAGGTCTCGCAAGCTGCTCTCGGGCTGGATTGGCGCGGTGATCGCGCACGTGTCTCTGCGGATCTGTATCAGAGCAAGGAGCGCGGTGATGGCCTGACCCGTGGAATCACCCTGGCTCCAGGTTTGGCCGTGCCCAAACCGCCAAAACCCGAGGTCTCGTGGAATCCTCCGTGGACTTTCTTCGATCTGACGGAAAAGGGCGCCATGCTGCGGGGCGAGTTCGACCTGACAGATCAACTGATGGCTTATGTTTCAGCAGGCATCAGCAAGTCGGAAATCGACACGATCATGGGCGTGCCGCAGGTGTTCAACCAAGCGGGCGACTTCCGAATCAACTATAGCGGCGTGTCCGACAGGATGGAGCGGAAGTCGGCTGAAGTGGGCCTGAAAGGCAAGGCGCGTACAGGCCCGGTGGGTCATCAGTTCGCGCTCAACGCCACCTACTACAACGAGGATTATCTCCTCAGAGGCTTCAGAAACGTCCTGCCGCAAGACTGGGTGACCAACATATACAACCCGGTATGGGGGCCTGAAGCCGCACGTCCCGGCACTATCCCCGCGCTCACCAAGACGGACACACGCCTGACCAGCGTTGGCCTGGCGGATACCCTGTCGTTTGCCGAGGACAGAGTGCAACTGACGCTTGGCGTGCGCCGTCAGGAAGTGGCCAACGACAGCTTCAACGGCACGACCGGGGCGCGCATAGGTCAAGGCTACAAAGAAGGTGCCACGACACCGGCAGCGGCGATTCTCGTCAAGGCCACCGACCATATATCCGTCTATGCCAACTACATTGAGGGTTTGAGCCAAGGGGCGATGGCACCCAATACGGCGGCCAATGCAGGTGAAGTCTTCGCGCCCTACAAGACCAAGCAAAAGGAGGTCGGCGTCAAGCTCGACCTGGGCGAATTCGCGCACACAGTCAGCGTGTACGAAATCAAGCGCCCGAGCAGCTACACGGACCCTGTCACCAACGTCTTTTCGTTCGGTGGCGAGCAGCGCAACCGGGGTGTCGAATGGGGGTTCTTCGGCTCGCCGACGAACGGCATGCGCCTGATGGGCGGTATCGCGTATTCGGACGCGGAAGTGACGAAGGCCGCCGTTGCCGCCAACGAGGGCAGGCAAGCCATCGGCGTACCCAAATGGCAGGCCAAGCTGGGAGCCGAGTGGGATGCTCCTGCGCTGCGTGGTCTGACGCTGACAGCCAACACGACGGCAGCATCCAAGCAATATATCAACGCGGATAATTCGCTGTCGGTGTCCGGACGCACTGTGTTCGACGTGGGTGCGCGCTATGCCACAAACGTTTCAGACCGTCCGCTGACCTTGCGGGCCACCGTCACCAATGTGACCAACAAGGCGTATTGGGCGAAACCGCATTATACGAGCCTCGCCCTGGGCGCGCCGCGCACCTTCCAATTGTCTGCCACGATGGACTTCTGACAAATCCTCATGCGTGACCTATGGCAATGTAAATCAAGGCGGCGTGGAGCGACCGCCGGTCGTTCGATGGTGTCTGACTGACCGAGATGCCGCTGAACGGTCACGGCTATCGAAGATTTGGTTGAAGACTGGGATGGTTGTGAAGTTGCCTCTTATCCGTGGACACCTGAACCTTGCGGAGCAAGGAGTCAGCGATGCCCAAATACCGTCCGTCGTATCCGGCCAAGTTCCGTCAGCTGACCATCGAACTGGCGCAGGCCGGCAGAAGTTCTGCCGAGCTTTCGCGCCAGTTCGAACTGAGCGCTCAGACCATCATCAACTGGCTCGCGCATACTGCCCTGGTTTTGCCCCGTATGGAGGGGGCACGGGTTCTGCATTGTAGTCCTGGAAAACAGGCGAGAGGATGTGAAGCTTGGTAGCTCTGACACACCCAGGTTTGAGTAATTAAAAATACAAAATTATGTAAATCGGGGCTTGGCCCCGGTCCGATGGTATAGTGCAGCTCCGCTGGACAGGCTGCCGACAGGGTTGTCGAATCCTGTCCGGGGAGCGGTTGAATCGGCAAGGCGCTCTGAGTGTTCGTGTGTCTTTCGCCTGGCGTGACGATGCGGGAGCAGCACATGCACTCATTCCTCGATGGTGATTGACTGACCGTGCCGATCACCCGCTCAACTTGTTGAACACTCCTGAAACTGAAGAGCAGATGTAAGATGACGACGATCGCCAGCATATCCCCCGATGCCCTGCGCGGCTCCGGCCGCCGTCGCGAACAGGCCGCCCATGCGCGTTGGCGCGTGGCCGATGTCGAGGTCTTGTTCGCGTTGCCGTTCATGGATCTCGTTTACCGCGCACAGTCTGTGCACCGCGAGCATTTCGATCCGTCGGAGATCCAGCTGTCCACCCTGTTGTCGATCAAGACCGGGGGGTGCGCTGAAGATTGTGGCTACTGCTCGCAGTCTGCCCATTTCGATACCGACGTGAAGGCCAGCAAGCTGATGCCGGTGGAGGAGGTGCTGGAGGCCGCGCGCGCGGCCAAGGCACAGGGCGCGGAGCGATTCTGCATGGGGGCGGCGTGGCGCAGCCCGAAGGCGCGCGACATGGAGCGGGTCGCGGAAATGGTGCGTGAAGTCAAGGCGCTGGGCATGGAAACCTGCATGACGCTGGGGATGCTCGACGCCGGGCAGGCCGAGACCCTGAAGCGGGCCGGCCTGGACTACTACAATCACAACCTCGACACGGCGCCGGAGTATTACGACAAAGTCATCTCGACGCGCACGTACGATGATCGTCTCGATACTCTCGCCAACGTGCGTCGCGCGGGTATCCATGTTTGCAGTGGTGGCATCGTCGGCATGGGGGAGTCACGCACGCATCGGGCCGGGCTGATCACGGAACTGGCCAATCTCGAGCCGTATCCCGAATCGGTACCGATCAACAACCTGGTGCCGGTTGCGGGAACGCCCCTGGCTGAGTCCGAGCGGCTCGACCCCTTCGAGTTCGTGCGCACGATCGCGGTCGCCCGCATCACCATGCCAAAGACCCGTGTGCGCCTGTCGGCCGGCCGTGAGGAGATGGACGAGGCGCTGCAGGCGTTGTGCTTCATGGCGGGCGCCAACTCGATGTTCTACGGCGATCGACTGTTGACGACGGCCAATCCGACCTCCGAGCGCGATCGCTCGTTGCTCGAACGACTGGATATGCGCTTCGGCGGTCAAGCCGGTTAAAAGCCTTCCGCTGCGTTCAGCGCTGCGTGGCCGGCGCTGGATCGGCCTGTCGCGCGGCACCGAGCGCCGCGCCGACGGCGCACAGTTGCAGCAGGGCCACGCCGGCCATGACCAGCGCGAACTGGCGCCAGTCCATCAGGGGGCCGAACACCAGCGGGGAGAGGGCCATGCCGGCATCGATGCCCGAGTACACCAGCCCGTAGATGCGTCCGTAGGCGCTGGCGCCAAAGCGTGCGACGGCGGCGCGGCGTACCAGAAGGTCGCGCGACGGACCTGCCAGCCCGGTGCAGAAACCGATTACCGCGAGCGTTGGAATGGCCGTCCAGCCGGGCAGCACGCCGCTGGCCATGACCAGTGCGGCGAGCGCCGACATCCCCAGAAACCCTGCAACCAGACGATCGGGCGGTACTGCCCGGCTGGCGAGGAATCCCCCGACAAAGACGCCTGCCGCTGCCGACAGCAGGAAGGTGGACAGCCCGCTGGCGGCCACGGTCAGTTCCAGTGCATACATCGACTGCAGCAAGGGCGTGCCGAAGTTCTGGAATGCGCCAAACGCCATCGTGGTGAAAAAGAAGAACAGAAAGCACATCCACACCGCGGGCACACGCAGAAAGTCCAGCGATGTCGATTGCACGGCCGCCTTGCGTGCCGCGACCCGTTCATCCTCGTCGGCCAGCCAGCGTCGTGCGAGGAACAGGCAGCCGACGCCGGCAAAGGCGACCGCCGCCGCCCCCAGCGCCGCGACCCGCCATCCGAACAGGGTCGCCAGTCCGACCATGAACACCGGTGCCAGCGCCCAGCCGAGGTTGCCCGACAGGCCATGGGCCGAGAACGCGTGCCCCAGTCGCTTCTCCGAGACCTTGCGGTTGAGCAGGCTGAAGTCGGCGGGGTGGAACACTGCGTTGCCGCAACCGGCCAGCGCGGCGGCGAGCAGCAGGCCAGGCAGGCCCTGGGCCATGGACACCAGCACGGCGGCCACCCCCAGACAGAACACGCCGGCGCTCAGCACCCGGTAGGCACCAAAGCGGTCCACGGCGAAACCGGCCGCGGCCTGGCCGAAGCCGGAGACCACGAAGAACAGGGTCATGGTCAGGCCGACGCGGGTGAAGTCCAGGTTGAAGTCCTGCATCAGCCATGGAAACAGCGACGGCAGCATCAACTGGAAGAAGTGCGAGGTGCCGTGCACGAAGGCGACGATGGTGATCACGCCGGCATCGTGGCGTACCGGTCGTTGCGGTTGAGAGGTGAGGGTGGCGCTGGTCATGGTGGTCTGAAGATGGGGTGGGGGTGAGTCTGTGCGGGCGTTGCCGGTTACTGTCGGTCGCCGCGTGCCTGCCCTTGGGCTTTTGCTGTTTTACGAGCATCATAGAGGCCCCACGTCTGGCGCGTAATCGTCAGACGGTCAATTACTGTCGAGAACATGCCACGCCGCATCGTAGATCTTCCTTCCCGGCGCGCGCCCACGCTGGCCGAGCCCATTGTCGTGGCGATACGCAGGCTGCCCGCCGATGCCGTGGTGCCGATGCACAGCCACGCATGTGGGCAGTTGGCCTACCCGGTACGCGGTGCGGTCTGTCTGGACGTTCCCGGCAGTCGCTGGCTGGTACCGCCATTTCGCGCGGTCTGGGTGCCGCCGGCCATGGACCATGAGCTGGCCCTGCTCGGTCGGGTCGACCTGCGCATCGTGCACATCGAGCCCAGTGTGGCGTCGTTGCCGGTCGAAGCCTGTGTGGTGGTGGAGATCGCTCCGCTGTTGCGCGAGCTCATCGAGAGCCTCGCCGTGAGTCCGACCCCGAGGGGGCGGCGACGTGAACAGATCGAGTCCTTGCTGCTGACCGAGCTCGGTTGCGCCAAGGTGCTCGACCTGCGGTTGCCGCAGCCGGTCGATCGCCGCCTGCGCGCGCTGTGCGACGCGTTGATGGAGAACCCCGCCGACAATGCCCCCCTTGGCGAATGGGCGAAGCGGGTCGGGGCCAGCGAGCGTACCTTGTCACGCCTGTTCCAGTCGGAGATGGGGATGTCGTTCGGTCTCTGGCGGCAACAGGTTCGACTGACGCAAGCCACCGTGTTGGCCGCGCAGGGGCGTTCGTACGGCGAGATCGCGGGTGCGCTCGGCTATGCCAGTCCGAGCGCGTTCTCGGCCATGTTCCGCCGTGCGCTGGGGGTTTCGCCCCGGGCATTCTTCGAAGCGGGGCGTGCCGGGAGGGACTGACGGGCGGGTGAGGTCGGACACGCGAGGCATGGTATCGATTTCACGTTTCTGCCGGGGACGCGTTTGCTCGAATGCGGCCATTTTGAAAGGTGTGGTGGCGAACCTGCGGTAGCGAACCCTCTCAGCGAGGGAATCCTCCGTTCTTGATTCGTCCAAATTTAGCACTATACTTGCACTATGCAAGTAATTGGTGAGGTGTATCGACCATGGTCTGCTCGAGTGCCATCGCCGAATCGCTGCGTCTGAGTGATTGGCTGCCTTATCGCATGTTCATTGTTGCGACGCGCGTGGCGCGGCCGCTCGAGAGTCTTTACGGTGAAAGATTCGGGCTGAGCCAGGCGGGTTGGCGCGTTCTCGCGGTGATCGCCGAGCGAGACGGCGTCAGTGCCTCGGAGATCGGGCGGGCGTGTGGGCTCGATCCGTTCGCGGTGAGCCGGGCGATTGCGCAGCTTGTCGATCTGGGGTTTGCATTCCGTGGCACCGGAAAGACGGATCGGCGGATGGCCGCGGTCGCGATCACCGACGAAGGCCGGGCAGCGTTCGGTGAGATCGCCCGGTTGGCGCTCGAGCTCGAGGCACGCCTGCTGGCGACGCTGTCGGGTGCGGAGCGCGCCGCACTGGACCGTGCGCTGACAAAGCTGGACCGTGAAAGCGCGCTGTTCGAGTCCTTGCCATGGCACCGCATTCTCGACGAACCGGAATCGTGACGGCGCTTTTGTTTGCCGTCACCGCCCTGCTGTGGGGGGGTGGTGCGCTGGCGACCACGATGCAGGTCGGGGTGACACCGGCATCGTGGTCGGTCGCGATGCGGATGCTGCTCGCCGGCATGCTGTTGCTTGCATGGGGCCGCTTTGGCGGCACCTCCTTGCGGATACCCCGGGGGGACCGGGTCGCGGTCGCCGTGCAAGGCGCGCTCTTCTTTGCCCTGGCCTTCATCGCCTTCTACGAGGCCACGCGCCGTATTCCCAGCGGCCTGGCGGCCCTGGTGCTGTCAACCTCGTCGCTGTTTGCGGCGGTGTTCGGGCGCCTGTGGCTTGGGACCGTGTTTCCCCCGGGCCTATTGCTGGGGGCGGGGTGTGGCGCGCTTGGGATCGCGCTGATCTTCGTCCCCGACGTGGAAGCGTTGAGGCCGGGAAGCCTTGGGGGACTGGGGTGGGCGTTTGTTGCGGCATTGGCAGCCGGCGCCGGTACGGTGGCGGGTGCGCGCAACCAGCGTGCGGGGCTTCCAGTGCTGGCGGTGCTGGGTTGGGGGGCGATCGTCGGAGCCATTGTCTGCGTGATCTGGGCCGCGCTCGCACGAGAGACCTTCGTGCTGGATTCCTCGTCGCGCTACATCGCCAGTCTGTTGTATCTTGCGGTCGCAGCGACCTGCGTGACCTTCCTCTGCTACTTCGAGCTGGTTCGGCGACAGGGGCCGGCGCGCGCGGCATATGTGCTGGCCGTGGTTCCGCTCGTCGCACTCGTTCTGTCCGCGTTGTTCGAGAACCTTTCGCTCGGCCTGAACGTGTTGCTGGGTGCGATCGCCATCGTGACCGGAAACGTGCTGGTCCTGCGTCGCTAGTCCGTATTTCTCACACCGTCACTGCTGCGGCCCCGATGTGCTCGCCGTGCCGCGCAGTATGCCCTCGCAGCGCGCAGGCTCAGCGCCCCATGCGGCCGAGGTCCGCGAGCAGCTCGCGCAGCGCCACGGCGCTGTTTTCGCGGTCTTCGGCAAGTCGCTTCTTGCGTTGGCCAAGGGCTGCATCGGCATCGTTGGTCATGTTCTGAAGCGTCGTATCGTTGACAATCAGTCTCTTGAAGGCCGCACTGCGCAGCAGTTTGCTCTGCTCGGAGAGTTCGGCCTCCTCGGCCTTGGCGCGCGCCTGCCGTCTTTCGGTGTGATTCGCGACGATCTCGCCCAGCATGCCCGCGAGGGCCGCCTGCGGCCCCGGCTCTTCGGGTTGCGTCTTGTCGGCGAGTGACGGAATGTCGGGCACGATCAGGGTCGCGCCCGGGCGGACCGAGCCCAGTTCGCGCAGTTGTGGATTGCTGCGCAGGAGCGCCGCGCTCGCAATCTCTCTTTCGCCGGGCTCCAGGGGCAGATACACGCGGTCGAGAATCTCGGTGAGCGAGGCTTCTCCGCGGAAGGCGATGACGGGCATGAGGAGTCTCCCTTCAGAGGGCGATGATGTTGGTGAGCGAAATATCGGCGGGTACCG
>OBJA01001980.1_pt1 | contig 12693 bp, 14 predicted proteins | sample 1519751 | NCBI WGS metagenome assembly OBJA01 (sample SAMEA3881238, study PRJEB22517) | soil metagenome | biome: lake sediment; feature: soda lake sediment; material: sediment, water from around vicinity | place: India | collected 2013-12-23 | depth 3 m
ACATGGACCAAATCACCTTTTACCAGTTTTGTTACTAAAGGGAAAGTTCACCGGGTACAGCCACGGGTAAACAATGGAAATTTTTACGCGTGGGTAATACGGTTTCAAAGTGAATTCATTCCGGAAACTATTTTTCAGCTGTATGGGTACTATCATGAACAGGCGAATATTGAATTTGAACAGGGACATTGTTTTAGCCGGATTAATACATTATGCGAAATGATGTATCAGGAGTATCAACAGGATAATCCTGATCTGGCAATTATCCGGCATTTACTGCAGGCCGTTTTTATAATGATTGAGTCGCAACGAAAAAAGTTGCTTCCTGAAACAGATGTACAGTTATCAAACCAGAGTCAGACATTTAGGAATTTTCTGATGGTTCTTGAGGAAAACTTTCGCAGGCCTGAAGGAGTATCCTTTTATGCTGATAAGCTGTTTATGACCCCCCGGAACTTAAACCTGATATGTCAAAACATATTACAGCAAAGTGTTTCTGAAATCATTGAAACACGAAAACTCACCGAAGCAAAAAATCTGCTTATTACAAGTGACAAAAGCATTTCAGAAATAGGTTTTGAACTTGGCTATAGTGAAAAATCCTATTTCACCAATGTATTTAAAAAGAAATCAGGACAATCACCGTCTGAGTTCCGAAATTCAATGAAAAAGCTCACTTCCTGATTTTACAACAGGTCTTCCGAAAACTGTAACTCGCATACCTCCTGAGGGTTGTATTTTTGTGCCATAATTATTAACAATTTAAAATATTAAATTATGGCAACAACAAAATGGATACTTGATCCAACACACAGTGAAATTCTATTTAAAGTAAAACATCTGATGATTACCAACGTAAAGGGTGAATTCAGAAAGTTTTCAGCTGAGATTACCGGAGAAGACTTTTTAAAATCTCTTGTGTGGGTTAGAATTGACAGTTCATCACTTTTTACAAACAACGATGAACGGGACAAGCACCTGAAAAGCGAAGACTTTTTCGATGTAGATAATTACAGAGAACTAACCTTCGAATCAATTTCTCTAGAAAAAGTTGGTGAAGATGAATATAAGCTCAGAGGGCTGCTTACCATAAAAGGAGTATCAAATGAAGTAGTGTTTGATGTTGAATACGGCGGTACAAATAAAGATCCCTGGGGCAATGAAAAAGCAGGATTTTCTGTTACCGGAAAAATTAACCGTAAAGACTGGGGTTTGAACTGGAATGCAGCCCTTGAATCGGGCGGTGTCCTGGTGAGTGATGAAGTTAAAATACAGTCTGAAGTTCAGTTTGCAAAACAGATTGGATAAGAAAGTTGAATTTTCAGTAAAAACAGAAAAAACATAGTACCATGAATACGAAAAATAAAGTGACAGGTATACTTTTCCAAAAATCCCAGGCAGACAGTGCTTCATTGGTTCTTCGTGTTGGAGCATCGTTGCTGATGCTTACGCATGGAATACCTAAATTGATACAGTTAGTTTCTGCAGAACCTGTTGTTTTTGCTGGTGTAATGGGTATGAGCCCGACACTATCACTGGCCCTGGCAGTATTTGCTGAAGTTATTTGCTCTGTATTTATACTATTTGGCCTGGGAACAAGGCTGGCAGCTGTACCACTGGTCTTTACAATGCTCATAGCAGCCTTTCACATCCATGCTTCAGATCCGTTCGCCGGGAAGGAAATGGCGCTGCTTTATGCATTGATGTTTATTGTTGTGACAATAACAGGAGGCGGAAAGTATTCTTTGGATTACCTGCTTTTAGGGAAACGCAACCCAAAACTTGCATCAGCATGAATCCTGATATAATGCTCGTCAGGGAGCAGAATGAATCCATTAAAGCAGTGATTTTTTATAAATTCAATGAATGATGAAACTTGCAGAATTAAAGAATATGTCCGATTCCCTTGGAAGTACCGGTAAGATGCCGGTACTTTTCCTAGGGCACGGAAGCCCCATGAATGCCATTGAAGAGAATGAGTTTGTAGAAGGGTTTCGCAGGACTGCCCAATCGTTTGAAAAGCCTGCTGTGGTTCTGTGCATTTCTGCTCATTGGGAAACAAGGGGGACCTGCATAACAGCTATGGAACATCCTCCAACGATACACGATTTTGGAGGCTTTCCTGATGCATTGTATCACGTGCAATATCCTGCACCCGGGCACCCCATCCTGGCTCATGAGTTAAAAAGTACCATACAGGCTGCTGAAGTAACTATGGATTATAAATGGGGCCTTGATCATGGAGCCTGGTCGGTAATAAAGCATATGTATCCTGAAGCTGACGTTCCTGTATTAGAGATGAGCCTTGACTATACAAAACCTCCAGCCTGGCATTACGAACTTGGCAAAGAACTTTGGCAGTTAAGAACTAAGGGGGTATTAATAGTAGGCAGTGGCAATATGGTTCATAACCTGCGCAGAATAGCCTGGGATAAATTAAATGGCGAAGAGTATGGATTCAATTGGGCTATGGAAGCTAAAACCAAAATGAAAAAATTTATATTGGAGAGAAATTATAAAGCTCTGATAAATTATCATCTGCAGGGGGCTGCATTCCAACTTTCAATTCCTACGCCGGAACATTATCTGCCTTTATTATATGCGCTTGCTCTGGAGGAGGATAATGAAGAAATTAACTTTTTTAACGACAAAGCAGTTGCAGGTTCATTAACAATGACATCTCTTAAAATTGGATAAACTGGCAGTTATTAAATGTCGGATTGACAATAAAATTGAGACTGTGGCTTCATTTGCCGGTAACACTGTTTTACTAAAGACATTGCTGTATCCGGTTTCTGTTTATATTCCAGTTTTATTTGCCGTATTAATATAATAATAATCAATAACGGTTGTATATTAGTGTAGTTTGAATTTACTTATATGCTAATCATATTTTAAAATTAAAACTATGAAGAAGTTTATACTCCTTTTATTGGTTGTCATTACTACTCTTGGACTGTCTGCCCAGTCTAAATTTAACGGCCTCGACATGAACATGGGCAATCTTTACCGCATGTCGGATGCCAGAACCCGTTCAATCAGTCCCGAGAATTTTACAGGAGAAAAAGGCAAAGGAGGCATGGCCATACCCGATCCCGATGCCCCGGTTAATATGGCCAACGCCACCCATGCGGCACGCGATTTAGGCCAGGGGTGGAAGGTAAACCCGTTTATCAGAATAAAACCGGGTGAAACATTTACTCTTGCCGAAATTGATGGCCCCGGTGCTATCCAGCACATCTGGATGACACCTACCGGAAACTGGCGGTTCTCTGTTATTCGCTTCTATTGGGACGATGAAACAACACCATCGGTAGAGGTGCCGGTAGGAGATTTCTTTGCAATGGGATGGGGTGAGTATGCCCCCTTGAGTTCCCAGGCAATCTGTGTGAATCCGGGGAGTGCCTTTAATTGCTACTGGCCCATGCCGTTCAGGAAAAAGTGCCGGATAACCATGGAGAACATAAACGATCAGGATGAGATGCGGCTTTATTATCAAATCGATTACACCCTTACCCAGGTGCCAGATGATGCGGCTTACTTTCATGCACAGTTCAGAAGAACCAATCCGAACGAGACTTCCGATTATACAATAATCGACAACCTCAATGGCAAGGGTCATTTTGTCGGACTCTACATGGCATGGGGTGTCAATAACAATGGATGGTGGGGCGAAGGTGAAATTAAGTTTTTCATGGATGGCGATGGGAAATTTCCAACCATCTGCGGAACCGGGACTGAAGATTATTTTTGCGGCTCCTATAATTTCGACAGGGAAGGGAAATATACTGTTTTTAATACACCCTATGCAGGGCTTCACCAGGTTATAAAACCTGATGGAACATACAGATCACAGCAAAGGTTCGGGCTCTATCGCTGGCACATAATGGATCCCATTCGATTTGAAAAGGATTTGAGGGTTACAATCCAGGACCTTGGATGGAGGCATGGAGGAAGGTACCTCCCCCAGAAATCGGATATCTCTTCTGTAGCATTCTGGTATCAGTCGGAACCGCATGCAAAGTTTCCGCAACTGCCCACATGGCAGCAATTGGAAGTAAACTAATTTGAAATATTTTGACATGAAAAATGCCGGATTTATTCTTCTGCAATTGAATGTTTCGCATTGCTAAATTGTTCTTGACCGGGTGGATAAATCGGGTAAATATTTTTTCAGGAAGTTTATCGTCCCTATAAACTAAAAGTATGATATTTATCCTTGAAAACAGAAGTGCAGGAGCGCTGGCAATTATTATGATGATTTTTGCTGCATGTGCTTCTTCCGGTGAAAAAAACAATAAAGTGAAGCAGGTAAAAAACGAATTTAAGAAGGGCACATATGGTTATGATGTCGCTTTCCTGGAAAAGAATAAAATTGAAGTTGAAGAATTGTCTGATGGAGAAGGAGTTGCAAGGGTTTTGCTTGCTCCGGGTTATCAGGGAAGGGTAATGACTTCCTCAGCAAACGGACATGAAGGGGTGAGTTTTGGTTGGATAAACCACGCCCTGATAGAGTCGGGCGAAGTAAGCAAGCAGTTTAATCCTGTGGGAGGAGAAGAAAGGTTCTGGTTTGGGCCTGAAGGAGGGCCTTTTTCAGTATATTTTGAGCAGGGGAAGGAGCAGGTATTTGAAAACTGGAATGTGCCTGCCCTGATTGATACTGAACCGTTTGAAATTAAGGCACGGGATGAACACAGTGTTACCTTTGTAAAGGAAGCTTCACTTCAGAATGCTTCCGGGACTGAATTCAAAATTGGGATCGAACGAACCGTCAGGTTATTATCGCCTGATGATTTAAGTTCGTTTTTTAAGATACCTTTCTCAAATCAGGCATTTGATGTTGTAGCCTATCAATCGGACAATACCATTTCCAACAGAGGCGAAGAAGCATGGACGAAAGATGGAGGCCTGCTTTCAATTTGGATGCTGTGTATGTTTACACCTTCACCGGCTGTAACTGTATTTATTCCTTTTGAGCAAGATGGTGAAGGGCCTGTTGTCAACGACGATTATTTTGGTAAGGTGCCTTCCGACAGGCTTATCATCGATGATGGGGTGGTGTACTTCAAAATCGACGGAGCGTACAGAAGTAAAATAGGGATACCACCTGGAAGAGCCAAAGAACTTTGCGGCAGCTATGACTCTGAAGGAAAGGTACTGACATTGCTATGGGGGTCACTTCCTTCCGGAGGTCATAGTTATGTGAATTCCAGATGGGGCCATCAGGATGATCCTTTTGACGGGGATGCCATCAATGCCTATAACGATGGTCCTGTTGATGATGGTACAATCATGGGCCCATTTTATGAAATAGAAACTTCCTCGCCGGGAGCTGAACTTCAACCGGGAGAATTACTCACGCATACCCAGGTGGTAGTGCATGTGCAGGGGAGGGAAGAGGAGCTGGCAAGACTGGTGGAGCAACTGTTTAACCTTGATTTGGATGATATTGTAACAAAATTTGAATAACCGATTTGGTAAAATGGAAAAGCAACCCATTGTTCCCCCGGGAATTGTATGGCCATTTATTTTACTTACTTCGCTCTTTTTTGCATGGGCTGTACCCAACAATCTGACCGATACCATGCTGGCTGCCTTCAAACGGATAATGAGCCTTACCGATTCCAAAACAGCATGGATTCAACTGGCGTGTTACCTCTTCGGTTATGGTGGATTTGCAATACCTGCAGCCTTATTTATTAAGAAATACACTTATAAGTCGGGTGTTCTGCTTGGCCTGGGAATGTATGCCCTGGGTACCTTCCTGTTTTATCCTGCAATGCTAATGGCGGGCGGAAATCTAAATCTCAGTTTTATGATGTTTTTGCTGGCATTGGTTGTTTTGTTTGCCGGATTATCCATCCTTGAAACCTCCGCCAATTCCTATGTATATGCCATTGGTCCTGAAACTACAGGTACCCGAAGGTTAAATTTTGCCCAGGCCTTCAATCCGTTTGGTGCCATAACAGGAGTGGTGCTGAGCCAGATTTTTGTTTTATCTCAGCTGAGTGTACTGAGCGCCGGGGAAAGGGCTGCCTTGCCTGCTGCCGAACTGGCTCAGATACAAAGGCAGGAACTTAGTGCGGTTACATCTACCTATATTGTGCTGGGGCTGGTAATGGTTGCACTTCTTCTGGCCATATATTTGACCCGGATGCCAAAGGCAAAAGAAGAAGATAAGAACCTTGATTTCAAAGGCACCTTCAGACGCCTGATGAAGAACAGGAATTATGTGTGGGGGGTAATCGCCCAGTTTTTTTATGTTGGGGCACAGATTGCTGTCTGGTCATTTATTATCCGGTATGCGATGCAGCAGCTTAACCTGGATGCACTGGTTGCTCAGCTGGGAAGCAATGCAACATCTGAAGATATTATAGCCCGGTTAAGAAACATTGAACCGGTGGCTGCCCGCTTTTATAATTTCACTGAAACTCTTGGAATCCGTGCATTCCTTCCACGGACTGCAGAACAGGCTGGCGCAACTTACTATATCCTTTCCCTGGTATTGTTTGTTGTCGGAAGGTTTGCCTTTACAGGACTGATGAAGTATTTTAACCCACGGGTATTGCTTACTGCTCTTTCCATACTGGCATTCCTGTTTACGCTGGTTACCATTTATGGAGAAGGCTGGATTGGAATCTATGCATTGGTTGCCATATCGGCTTGCATGTCGCTGATGTTCCCTACAATATATGGATTGGGAATTGCCGGTTTGGGAGATGATACCAAAATTGGAGGTGCAGGTATGATAATGGCTATTGCCGGAGCAGCTGTATTAACCCAACTTCAGGGTATTGTTTCCGATCAGTCTGGCAGCATTAAGCTTGCATTCTGGGTGCCGGCTGTGGCTTTTGTTGTAATATTATGGTATGGTGCAGTGGTAAGCCGCAACAGATTTGAAAAAGTGAACAACAACAAGGAAAATAATTTAAGGTTTGAACAGCACCGTCAGCTTAAATCCTAATTCGCCTCTTATTGATGAGGCCCAGGAGCAAAGGAAGCAAGAAAAAGCTTTACCAGGCTTGGAAATTTATTTGTAACTTTTGTTTGCAAAATTTTTATAGCACATATTGCGTAAACACGACATTGCCGGTCAGCACAATTATATATTAGCGATATGGATAGAAAAGTAATTCTTTATATATCAATGAGCCTCGATGGTTATATAGCCAAAGACGATGGAAATATTGATTTCCTGTCGTTAGCAGAAACACCCGAAACAGATTACGGGTTTGCCGACTTTCTCAATAACATCGATACCATTATCTGGGGAAGGAAAACCTTCGACAAAGTTTTGTCGATGGTTGGTGAAGTTCCGCATAAAAACAAACAAATATACTTAATCTCAAGATCAAGGAAAGGCACTCATGAGCATGCTGTGTATCATAACAATGTGGTAGAACTGGTAAAGAAGCTTAAGCAGGAGGAGGGTATGCATATCTATTGCGACGGGGGAAGTGAGATTATTGCCGAATTGATGAAGCATTCGCTGGTCGATCGAATCATTGTATCTATAATTCCTTATTTGCTCGGTGGTGGCATTCCTTTATTCCGGGTGGGGATACCGGAAAAAACACTGAAATTTATTCAATGCATTACCTATTCTTCTTCTCTTGTTCAGTTATGGTACGATGTGAGGGAGACAACTCAGGATAAATGACGAAAGAACTTAAAATAAAAGAGCCGGTATTCTTTAAGAACCAGATGGAATTCAGGCATTGGCTGGAGAAGAACCACGATAAGGAAAATGAATTGCTGGTGGGGTTCTATAAGGTTGGCAGCGGCAGGCAGAATATGACCTGGTCTGAATCGGTTGACCAGGCACTTTGCTTTGGCTGGATTGACGGAATACGCCGTTCAATAGATGACGACAGTTACTGCATACGTTTTACTCCCCGAAGGCAGGGAAGTACATGGAGTGCTGTGAACATCAGAAAAATTGAGGAGCTTAATAAACAGGGACTGATGCACCAGGCAGGTACCGACAGTTTCAATAATAGAAAGTTGAACAAAACGGCTGTTTACAATTATGAAAATGAACTGGTACATTTGCCGGCTGAAATGGAACAGCATTTCAAAAAAAGCAAAAAGGCATGGCTGTTTTTCAATGATCAGGCGGCTTCATATAAAAAAACCATATGCCGGTGGATAATGGATGCAAAACAGGAACCAACACGGTTCAGGCGACTTGAAAAAGTAATTTCTGAAAGTGCGGCAGGAAACAGGTTGTTTTAGGCAGCATGTTGAATTCATTCATCCGGAGCATTTCCTGAAGGATAACCATTTTTCAGCTTTTGAATGCAGCAGAAACAGGGTATACATTGATTACACCTTGCTGTACCTGTTCCTGTACTCAGCAGGTGTAAGGCCGGTAATTTTTTTGAATGTGGTACGGAATGTCTTGGTGTCGGTGTAACCAACATCAAACATCACTTCATTGATGTATTTGTTGCTGTTTTCAATGCTTCGTTTGGCAGCCTCTATTTTCACCCGCTGAATGTATTCAAGGACTGAATTACTTGTTGCCTGCCTAAAACGCCGTTCAAAGCTTCTGCGGCCTACGGCAAGGCTTTCCGCCAGTTCTTCAATCGTTATCTTGCCGTTGATGTTTTGCTCAATGTAATCCTGTGCTTTTCTTACCACTTCATCATTATGGGATTTCTGACCGGTAAATATCGAAAAGGGCGACTGGCTGTTGCGGTTAATGTCAATGGCAAAATACTTGGAGGTCACCACAGCAATCTCTCTGTCGGTATATTTTTCTACCAGGTGCAGCAACAGATTCCAGTATGAGTTGGCCCCCCCGCTCGAATAAATCCCGTTTTCTTCTGTCACAATCTGCCCATCCTGTACTTCCACTTCAGGAAACATTTTCCTGAAAAGATCGGTAAACCCCCAATGTGTGGAGCATTTTTTCCCGTTGAGCAATCCGGTGGCTGCAAGCAGAAAGGCTCCCAAACAAAGGGAAGCCACTTCCGCACCCCGGGAGTATTGCTCCCTAATCCACGGAATAAAATCTTTGTTTGCTTCAATGGCATCCTGTAAATTGCCTGCCAGGGCAGGGATGATTATCAGATCGGTGGTACTGACCTCCCTGATGAGCTTGTCGGCATGAACGCAATATATTTTCTGGTTGAGTTTTATCTTCTTTTTTAAACCCACCAGTTCTATGTCGAAAGTCTTGTTATTCCCTCTTGACTTCATAAACCGGTTTACCGTGTCAAAACAATACTGCGGATCGGCTATTGCCTGTAAAACCGAGTGTTCCGGAACTAAAACAGATACATGTTTCATTACAATCTCATTTTATTCTTTGACATTCCTCTCAAGTTAATGATTTTCGGCTGATGTATAAACGAAATTTAAAAGCATTCGTTTACATGATAAAGTAAACTTTTCCATGAGCAAAAGCGTAACAGTAAATTGTGACATTGCCCGTGTCGCAAATTGCCCCCTTTATTGTCATTATTAACTACCCTGCTTTTCACCATTCTGGTGTAATTTTGAAATGATTGAATAATACACACATAAAACACAGCAAATATGGAAACAGTTGAAAAAACAAAAATTACGGTTACGACAACGATAAAAGCACCGGTCGACAAGGTATGGAGATGCTTCAATGAACCCAGGCATATCGTCAGGTGGAATCATGCATCGGATGACTGGCATTCGCCACTTGCTGAAAATGATTTACGTGCAGAGGGAAGGTTCAATTACAGGATGGAAGCCAAAGACGGCAGTGCGGGGTTTAATTTTACAGGCACCTACACCCGGGTTGAACCACACCATGCCATTGATTTTACCCTTGATGACAACCGGAAGGTTCAGGTAACCTTTGAACAGGTGAACGGTGAAACCAGGGTGGTTGAAACCTTTGAAGCAGAGCAGATGCACAGTACCGATCTGCAAAAACAAGGCTGGCAATCCATCCTGAATAATTTCAAAAACTATGTGGAAGGGCCGGCACGCTTCGATAAAATGCATGTTGAAATAGAGATTAATGCAGACGCTGAAAAAGTATACCGAACCATGCTTGGGCACCAGACCTATTCTGAATGGACGTCGCCCTTTAATCCGGCTTCACGTTACGAAGGCTCCTGGGAAAAAGGTTCCGGCATCCGGTTTATTGGCGAAGACGAGAAAGGCAATCAGGGTGGTATGGTAAGCCGCATACGCGAAAATATCCCGAATCGTTACGTGAGTATCGAGCATCTGGGGGTTCTTCAGGGAGATAATGAAATTACTTCAGGCCCTGAAGTTGAAAAGTGGGCAGGAGGTCTTGAGGACTATACATTTGAAGAACACAACGGCAAAACACTGGTTAAGGTGGATGTGGATGTTATCGATGAATTTGAAGCCTATTTCAAAGACACCTGGCCCAAGGCACTGAATAAATTGAAGGAGCTGTCTGAAAGCAGATGACAGAAGTATCGTATCTGGCAAAGATGGTTTCCTTTATGAACTGACACATCCTTAGTAATCCCGAACCAAAGATAACCGGGCTTTTAATCTTAAAATATTAATTTATGGCAACAGTAAGCACATACCTCAATTTTGAACGTGAATGCGAAGCAGCGTTTAACTTCTACAAAACAGTATTTGGAGGTGAGTTTATGGGAGAAATCATGCGGTTCGGCGATATGCCAACCCAGGAAAATACACCCCCCATCTCCGATGATGTTAAAAACCTGGTGATGCATATGGCCATGCCAATCATGGACGGACACCTGCTGATGGGCTCCGATGCTCCTGAAGGGTTTGGATTCAGGGTGAACCCCGGCAACAATGTGTACATTATGCTCTCTCCGGATACGAAAGATGAAACCACACGGCTTTTTAAAGCCATTTCAGATGGTGGCACAGTGGAAATGGATCTGCAGGATACATTCTGGGGAGCTTATTACGGCAGTTGCAAGGACAAGTTCGGTGTGCAGTGGATGTTTAACTTCCAGTATGAAAATCCGCAGCAGGGTAATCAATAACATCAGCAAATAATTAAAAATGGATCATTTACATAAAACGTTCAGCAGTTTCTCAGTCGATGATTTGAGCAGAGCCCAAAAATTTTATGCTGAAGTGACCGGACTGAAAACTGAACAAAACAGCATGGGCCTCAGGTTACAATTGCCTGGAGGAGGTACGGTGTTCCTGTATCCTAAAAAGGATCACCGTCCTGCCTCCTTTACTGTGCTGAATTTTGTGGTTGGTAACCTCAATGAGGCCATGGCGCAGTTAAAAAGCAGGGGTGTGGAGTTCGAATATTATAAAGGGTTGACAGATGAAGACAGGGTACTGCGGGGAATAGCCCAAAACAAAGGGCCTGACATTGCCTGGTTCAAAGATCCCGCCGGAAACATCCTGTCTGTCCTGCAGGAAGCAGGATGAACCATCCGTTTCTTCAAAAGTTACTGAGATTGCAAAGGAGTGATTATGGCTGATACACATAATACATTTGTAGTTCTTCTCAGAGGTGTTATGCCCACCGGCAAGAACAAAGTACCCATGGCGAAGCTGCGGGAGGTGTTGTCGGATACAGGCTTTAAAAATGTCACGACTTACATTCAGAGTGGCAATGTAGTAGTTGATACACCCCTTTCAGCAAAGGAAGTTGAATTTCAGATACATGGGCTGATAAAGCAACATATCGGGGCCGATTTGAAAGTAATCGCCCGTACCGGACAACAACTGCAGCAGGTGCTGGCTGAAAATCCTTTCAGTAACGGGCATGACAAATCCAGGGTGTTCTTTGTACTGTTTGCCGAATCTCCTTCTCAGCAGAAAACTGGTGAACTGATGGCAAATGATTTTGGCGACGAGAAACTTGTCATTGCTGGTTCAACCGCATATATGTATATTCCCGGCAATGCTGCCCGTTCAAAACTCTCAAATACAATGCTCGAAAAAAAGCTCGGAGTGGCAGCTACCACCCGGAATTTCAATACGATGAGCAAGCTTTTGGAAATGAGTGGGGCAGGGGTGTAACTATCTTGTTTTGGCGGAGTTAAAGATCATCGGGCAGGATCTGCTATACCGGTTATTGTATTTAGTGGAGTTGATCGTTTAGAGGGTAATGTAAAATCATAAACATTAAAAAATGGAAAAACAAATTACTCCCTGCCTGTGGTTTGAAACCCAGGCAGAAGAAGCTGCCAGATTTTATTGTGCTGTTTTTAAGGATTCGGGAATTGACCGTATTTCCTATTATGGCAAAGAAGGCTATGAAATTCACAGGAAAGAGGAAGGAACTGTGTTGACCGTGGAATTCCATATTAACGGACAGCCATTTACTGCACTGAACGGCGGACCGGAATTCAAATTCAATGAAGCCATATCCTTCCAGGTGTACTGTGATACACAGGAAGAAATCGATAGTTACTGGGAAAAGTTGTCGGCTGTTCCCGAAGCCGAACAGTGTGGGTGGCTGAAGGATAAATACGGAGTTTCGTGGCAGATTGTCCCCGCTGTCTTAAAGGATCTTTTAACCGAACCCGGAAGATCGGAGCGGGTGATGAAAGCCTTTATGACCATGAAAAAGTTTGAAATTGAAACCCTGGTGAATGCATGATGGGGTGATGAAAACACGCTTGCACATTGCAACAGTGGATAGAATACCGCCGCCCCCTGTCGCATCACTGTAAACAGCAGAAATGCAGCATTGGGTGGCGCGATTTTCTGTCACGTATTCAGTCC
>OBJA01001981.1_pt1 | contig 12684 bp, 7 predicted proteins | sample 1519751 | NCBI WGS metagenome assembly OBJA01 (sample SAMEA3881238, study PRJEB22517) | soil metagenome | biome: lake sediment; feature: soda lake sediment; material: sediment, water from around vicinity | place: India | collected 2013-12-23 | depth 3 m
AAAGAATGCTTTCGTCATCTTTAAATTTTTCTCGGCTAAGGCTAAAGAGTCTTGAGCGATCTTTATACTTTCTTGAGCCTTGCAGACTCCCAAAAATGCTTGAGTCACAGTGAAAGACAAGTCTTCCCGGGCTTTGAGGTATGTGAGTTCACTTAACTGATAAGTTTTTTTGGCGAACTTATAACCTTGAACGATCGGAAGTGCAAAGTTTTGTGTTAAAGATAGATCAGTCGTATAAATCTCATCTGCACCAGTCAATGGATTTATCTCCGATTCCGAGGTGCCAGTTAAAGTGGCGTCCAGTGTCGGATAAAGATTTGATCTAGCTTTTATGAACTCAGCTTTTGCGGCTTTTAGGTCTTCGGTAGCCATCTTAATTTGCGGACTGTTTATTTCCGCATATTCAATGGCTTGTTCTAGGGTGAGTACCAGTCCGTTTTCTTCGGCAAAGACAAGTCCAGAGGCTACGATTAATGTAAGTACCATGGAGATTACGATGAGGTTTTTCTTCATTACATTCACTCCTCTTCTAGATTCGATCCGAACCCGTACATGAAATGGTCATAGACGGACTCGGTCAGTTCTGCGATTGTCTGTTTCTTAGGGCGCAGTCCGTTAAAGAACATGGTTGCCCCAATATAATGAGGTAAATAAAATGCTATCTCTTCGGCGGATTTAACGCGAAAATGTCCGGAATCAATGCCGTCTTGCATATAAACTGTAAACTTAGCATGAAAGTTCCAGAATTGCTGGAAGAGCTCATCATGGACTTTCTGTGTTTGATAAACCGGAGTCGGTAGACGCTCCCTTTGAGCTGAATAAACCCGATGGAAATTATGATGTCGATCGAAATACTCCAACGTGACTTTAATCACGCCTTTAAGCTGTTGGGTAAAGGGAATATCTTTTTTCATGATTTTATCGATCTGCCCTAATAGTTCATTCGTACCAATACGAATGATTGTAACAAGCAATTCGTCTTTTGATGCGAAGTGGGTGTAAATAGTTCCCTTGGCTACTCCGGCTAGATCTGCAATCTCATCGACGCTAGTTTCACCGAAGCCTTTAGCGGCAAAAAGCTGACGGGCGGCCTCAAGGATCCTCTCGCGGCTGCTTAAGTACGATTCAACCCGTTGAGCATCTGCCATGGTCTGCCTCCTCTTCTAAATGGAATAATAAGGTAAAATATGAACTGGGCGGTCAGTCACTCTCTACTATAATTAAAAAACCAGAGGATGTCAATGAAGGAAAGGTAAACTTATAGTGGAATCTCAAACCAGTGTTATGATGATTATATGTGCGCGAAGTAAAAATAACATATAGAAAAAAACCGGAATTTGCAGGAAAACAAAACAAAATAGCAAATGTTCTAGTATAGAGTAAAGTTATGTTACTTTGAAGGAAATGTATTGTTGCCAGAGAAATACTTCGATTGCCTGATTGCCAAATGTCGATTATATTAGTTCGAACTGGCTTAGGTTTTTGTAACTGATACTATAAAAAGTTTAGAACTTAAGCGAAATCTGTGGTAAAAGGTTATATGCAAAAGATTGCGCTCAATCTGTTGGGAGGTATAAACAATGGAATGGTTAAAGAATATGATCCGATTTATGTGGTTTCGAAACATAAAGATCACTTGGAAGTTGATATTCATCGTTGCTGTACTATCTTTAGCTGGGATTGTCGGCGGTATTATTAGCGCCTTTACCCTTAATGATCTTGGGAAACGTACCAACTCGCTCTTTTTCAACAATATGCAAGGTGTTTTGGAGGTCAACTATACAAAACTGGATGTTGATGAGGTGCGGTACAACATTTATAATATCGTTAACCGCGGTGAGGTCTCGGCTGTTCCTATGGTGAAGCAGTTTATCGGACGGATGGATATGCATATTAGTACCCTAAAAAAGAAGTTTCCAACGGTTGATATAGATTATTTGGAAGAGACTTGGGCGCTACAAAAGCCTAAAATGGAGCGTCTACTCGAAAATCCAGACGCTTTTGTCAAAACGCAAGAAGGAAGAGGACTGAACCAAGGGGTAGAATCCATTTGGCGAGATTTGCTTTTACTTGAGGCCGATGCTCAAACCATAGGTATTAATGATCTTAAGAAAGAAACAAAAGTTGCTCAAGATAAAGCAAATATGATGGTGATATTTGTCATAGTTATGCTAGGTATTGCATTAGTTTTGGGGTTCTTTACAATAATTTCAATCTCAAGACCACTATCCCGTTTGCGTCAATCAATGTTAGCTCTGTCTAAGGGGAACTTAAAAAACCCAGAATTAACTTCAAATACAAAAGATGAGATCGGCGAGACCACTGCTGCCTATGAAGCTTCCATTCGACAGCTGCGGGAGATGATTGGCAGGGTCAGTGAGGTTACGACTTCTTTGACTGACATTGTAGGAGAACTGACTCCTCAGATCGCCTCTGCTGGCTCAGCGGCTGAAGTTGTCACACAGACTATGAATGAGCTCTCCAAAGGCACACAAGAGCAAGCACGGGCCGCAGATGAAGTCGCTAATACGATTCACCTCATTGTAGATCAGATCGAGCGGGTCAACCGGGAGACGCAGGTTATTGCCGATTATTCGACAACGGTTATCGCCGAAGCTAAACAAGGTGAAGAGGATACTCAGGAGATCATGACGCAAGTTACTGATCTGGCTAACGCCTCTAACAAGGCAACTGGGGTTATTCAAAATCTACATCAGTATTCACAAGAGATCGAAGAGATCGTTGGAAAGATCCGTGAAATAACTGAACAGACACAGTTGTTGGCGCTTAATGCGTCTATCGAAGCGGCTAGGGCCGGAGAATATGGTCGGGGTTTTGGGGTGGTTGCGCATGAAGTTGGCAAGCTGGCGCAGAAGTCTTCCCGCTCAGTTCAAGATGTGGAACAGGTTTTAGGAAATATCAGGAACATGGTCTTGGAGGCTATTAAGGTTATGGAAGAAGGCGTCTCCAAAGCCAATGAAGGTAAACGACGAATTGTCGAGACAAGTGAACGCTTTAATCAGATCTTCGCTTCCATCAATAAAGTGGCTGCTGAGATTCAAGTTGTTGCTGGAGAGACGGCGAATTTAACCCAGGCAAACCAGAAAGTGTTGGAGGAGATCGATACTATTGCTGCCATCTCCGAAGAGACTGCGGCTAACACGGAAGAGGTCATGGCAACCGTGGAGAACCAGGCCAATAGTGTTAACGAAGTGGCCAATGGCATGCGGCGCTTAAACGACTTCTCCGAAGATCTTGATCAATCGGTCAGTCGGTTTCGTTTATAAAAACTTCGTCATACTAATTGAACTTCGGCGCTTCTCGTTATGTGAAGCGTCTTTTTTTTATGGTGAGACGGGAGAACCTCCGCTATTCATGTTGACTTTATGGGTTCGACGGCTGTCATATCGCTTAATACAAAGGGATCTTCTGTAAAGAATGACTAGAAATTGAAGAATAGGAGCTAAAAGCCGTAACTGGAACAAATCCCTATGTTTGGATACTGCCAATTAATTAAGTAAAACATATGGAATAAAACACTAATAATTTTATAAAATACCAGCTAAAGTGCCACTTTCTTTGACCGATAAAGAAAGAGATAGAGGATGGAGAATAAACGGAGGGTTGGTTATGAAAAGAATCTTAGAGAAAGTGTTGTACTTAATTAAATTTAAGTGGTTCAGCAATTTGAAGACCGTATGGAAGTTGGTGCTTATTCTAGGTGTACTGTCGTTGGCAGGTGTTGGCGGAGGTATTTATAGTTCTATTACTCTTGATCAACTAGGCAAACAGACTAACTCGCTCTTTTTCAACACTGTCCAGGCGATATTAGAGGCCAGTTACACAAAGATTGACATCGACGAAGTGCGATTTAACGTCTATAATATCGTTAACCGTGGTGACGTACATGTTGTGGATATGTTAAAACGCTTCGTTCCACGAATGGATATGCATGTTGTAACCTTAAAGAAAAAGGTAGACACCGAATCAGTTGAATCCGTTTTGTATTTCGAAGATACATGGGAACGACATAAGCCGAAGTTTCTTGAAGCGATTGAGAACCCTAATGATTTCGTGGGAACGCAAAAAGGAAGAGCATTATCCCAATCAGTACAATCATTGTGGCAAGATGTTATACTTATTGAGACAGATCTGCAAAACATAAGTATTAAGGATCTAAAGAAAGCGACAGAAGACGCGAAGAAAAAATCGGATGGAATGAAGTACTTTGTTGGGGCTATGCTATTTGTCGCCTTACTTTTGGGTTTCTTTACGGTAACTTCAATTTCAAAGCCCCTTCGTAGTTTGCGCCAAGCTATGATCGGTCTGGCCCAAGGAGATCTCCAACTGCCTAAGTTGTCTTCTGCAACAAAAGACGAGATCGGTGAGACCTCAAAGGCTTATGAAGAATCACTTAAACAGTTGCGGGAGATGATTGCTGGTGTAAGCCTAGTGACTGGTACATTAACCTCACTTGTTACTGAAATATCGCCGCAGATCGAAGCGACAGGCGCTGCGGCTGACATGGTAAGTCAAACAATGAATGAGCTCGCTAAAGGCACGCAAGAAACTGCTCGGGCAGCGGACGAGGCGGCTTGCACAATTCATAATGTAGTTGAGCAAGTAGAACGAGCTAACTCCAAGGCGCAAGTTATTGCCAACTATTCTACTACCGTTATTGCCGAAGCTAAGCAGGGCGAGGAAGACACTAAGGCTATCTTAAATCAGGTAAATGAGTTGGCAAGCGCTTCTAATAAAGCGACTGGTGTTATCCATAATCTTGAGGGGCATTCCCATCAGATTGAAGAGATTATCGGGAAAATACGTGAGATTACTGAGCAAACCCAACTATTGTCACTAAATGCTTCCATTGAGGCGGCACGAGCCGGAGAGTATGGACGTGGCTTTGGTGTTGTGGCGCACGAAGTTGGAAAATTGGCGCAAAAGTCCGCGCAAGCCGTACAAGATGTGGAGCAAGTCTTGGGAAATATTCAAACTATGGTTATGGATGCGGTTCATGTCATGGAAGAAGGAGTCTCCAAGGCTAATGATGGCAAACGAATGATCTCTGAGACCAGTGAACGGTTTAACCAGATCTTCGGCTCGATCAATAAAGTCGCCGCGGAGATTCAAGAAGTTGCCGATGAAACGTCAAAGTTGACTGCAGCCAATCAAAGAGTATTGGAAGAGATCGATACAATCGCGGCAATATCAGAGCAAACAGCTGCCAATACCGAAGAGGTCATGGCAACTGTGGATAGCCAGGCTAGTAGTGTGGGAGAGGTTTCCCATGGTATGAAGAAGCTCAACGAAGCATCGGAAGACCTGAAACGTTCAGTGAGCAAGTTCCGGCTATAGGATTTATGCACGACTTGTTGCGAGGCTGTCCCAAAAGGCAGCCTTTTTAACATAAGTGGAGGTAGCAACAGCATATCTTAATATGGAGTCAAACGACAGATTTAAGTGATTTCGAAGCGGGAAATGTTTTCTTATATTGCAGGGATGGATTCGAAAGTGTCGAAATCTTATATGTTGAGTTGTCTTTTATTCTGTTTTTGTACCATATACATACAAGGAAGGACCAAGCTCCTTATTGCAGTTAAAAAGGAGATTTCGGGGGGACACAGGATGTCATTCTCTAAAATCAAAAATCTCCAAAGGTTACGAATGAGCCTAAATGTTCATTGGGCTGCTGTGCTTCTCTTTTTAGCTCTTTATATTTGGTTGCATATTTTAAACCCTCATTTTTCCATACGTCTAGTTCCTTTTGGTATATCCATGATCGCAACATTGTTAGTGAAAGAATGGCTAATTAGAAGAGATATAGGAGTAATAGCCCGGTTTTATTGGGCGTTTGTAACTTTGGATGTAACAACTACTTCTATTGGTTATGCGTTAGGATATCCGATCAATTATATCATCTTCCCCTTTTATCTCATGGTGCTGCTAAAGGCTACAATGGAGATGGTTCCCGGTGAACTAAAGATCGCTACGAATCTTTCGATTGTCGGTATTTTGATAAACCTAGTTTTCCAATGGGCTTCATTAGATTGGCAGACTGTATTAGCTGCCCCAACTGGTGTAATTACTGTATTTGCACCGATTATCAGTATCTTCATTCTTCTAGGCTTCTCATATATAGCAAGTCGGGTCAGTCGTATTAATCGGGATATGACTGACCGTTTAAACGAGGCATTGCAGCAGAAAGAAGAGAGTCTTTCGCAGCTTGTAATGGCGCATGTCTCATTGGAGGAGAAGTATGTTGAGTCTTATACATTAAATCTTGTCCAAGAAAGCATCTTCCAGCAACTTGATCAAGTTCGGATACTGGAGAACGCAGCAGATATTCTGATGGGTGTTATGGGTAGCGGGTCGTGTTTCATTTACTTAAAGCACCCCAAAGAAACGGTTTTGCGGCGCGTTGTGAAAACAGGTTCTTGGGATGGCGGAGATTTTAAGGACACATATACATTAGAAGAACCAAGTATCATCTGTCAGGCTTTTGAGAACGAGACATTTTTTGATGAGTCCGCATTGACCTCTGATGTTAGGGAGCTTCTCCAAGGCCACGGGATTCGCTCATTACTCTGTGTTCCCTTATCTGGCCAAGCTAAACTCTGGGGGCTGATTATATTAGCCCATGGATTGGCGGATGCTTTCCCGCAGGAAAAGAGAAATCTACTTAAGTTAATCGCGCGGCAGTTAGGATTGGCAGTGGATAACTCCCAACTTCATCAAGAGGTGAAAGAGTTAGCGACCCATGATCAACTTACGGGTTTATATAACCGTCATTTTCTCAACAGTTATCTTGATCGGTTTGATGAACAGATTGCATCAGGAGATTTACTACACTTGGCTGCGATAGTACTTGATATTGATAACTTTAAATTAGTAAATGATACATACGGACATCTCGCGGGTGACCAGATATTGGAGCAGCTTTCTTCGATCATAAAAACCGTTGGCAAAGGAAATATTGCGGCTCGTTATGGTGGAGAAGAGTTTATCGTTCTCTCTGAAGAAAGCCCAGAGAAGACTATCAAATTAGCTGAGAAGCTCAGAAAGCAAGTGGAGCGGACAAGGTTTACTGTCAATGATGAACAGCCTATTAAGGTTACTATTAGTTGTGGTGTATCCTCTATTCCCGAAGACGTAAAAAACACCCGTGAGCTACTATCCAAAGGAGATAAGGCGTTATACCACGCCAAACGAGAAGGCCGTAACCGTACAGAAAGACTAAAATAGCTCCTCTTAGATATAAAAACAGGAAATTCTCTCATACACTGGTGAACTACAGACAGCTAGTTCTCCGGTGTTTGTTTTTGAACTATGTCTTTCCGGGGTAAATGGATGAAAAATCAGTACTTATTACGAATAGTATTATTAATATTTAGCGGGTTTCATAGCATACAAAAGGTAATAAAATATGAAGTCGCTAAAATCTATGAGATATAGGGAGGTTGTTGGAACGTGAAACGTTGGGTATCGATAATCTTTGCAGCGCTTCTGATCATTTCTATGACAGCATGGGGAGCGGAGTCTCCGCTGTACTTAAACCCAGAGGCTACCCCCGAAGAACGGACAGAGGACCTCTTATCCCGAATGACACTTAGAGAAAAGGTTGGGCAAGTTACCCAGATAGAGATCCATCGTTTGATGGATGGTTTTTGGAATAAAGGCCCGTTGGACGAGGGTTGGCTAGAGACTGTTATTATAGATTACGGCGTTGGTTCCATCTTAAGCGGTGGGGATGGATCGCCCGTTAATAACAGTCCAAAAGAATGGGCTGAGATGACAAACATGATCCAAGAATGGTCAATGAAATCACGTTTAAAGATACCGATTTTGTATGGAATTGATGCTGTTCACGGACATAACAACGTTATCGGAGCTACAATCTATCCGTATAACTTAGGGCTTGCGGCTGCATTTAATGAGGAGTTGACGAGGGAATACGCGGCATTGACTGCAGAAGAGATTGCAGCTACAGGCATACAATGGACCTTTGCGCCTGTTCTGGATGTGGCGGTAGATCCACGTTGGGGTAGAACCCATGAGACTTTTGGAGAAGACCCTTATCTGGTGTCTATCTTAGGACAAAGACAGATTGAGGGATTTCAAAGATCCGGAAAGATCATCGCTTGTGCGAAACATTTTACAGGTTACAGTGCTCCTAAAAATGGTATGGATAGACAACCAGCTGAAATATCTGAACGTGATCTGCGGGAGATCCATCTTCCACCGTACCGAGCCGCATTCGATGCAGGTGTAGGTTCAATAATGATTAACAGCGGTGCTGTTAATGGAGTTCCTGCCCATGCTTCAAAATGGCTACTGACAGATATTCTCCGTAAAGAGATGGGATTTAAGGGATTAGCTGTTTCAGACTGGGAAGACGTTGGAAAGCTGGTTAATGTTCACCGAGCAGTCTCCAATATGGATGAAGCCTTAACAACCGCCTACAATGCGGGCATGGATCTTAATATGGTTCCAATGGATTTAAATGTAGTAGATTCCTTAGAGAAGTTGGTGAAGGATGGGCGGATTCCGGTTGAGCGAATCGACGACGCTGTTCGTAACATTCTTCGCGAAAAATTCCGTTTAGGTCTGTTTGAGCAACGAGTGGTAGACCCAAAAGAGGCGTCGAAGTTAATCGGGAGTAAACAAAGCAAAGAACTGGCACGGACATTGGCTCGTCAAACGATGACGCTTTTACGTAACGAAAAGAAGACGCTTCCGTTATCGAAGAAAGTAAAGTCTTTATTAATAGCGGGACCATCCGCTGATAGCCTTAGTCGTCTTTGCGGTGGATGGACCATCCATTGGCAAGGTGCTCAAGAGCATGAGTTATCGGGAGAAACTGTTTTAGAGGCAATCCAGAAAAAAGTGCCAAAGGCCAAAGTTACTTATATTAACGATGCTAGAAACAGTAAGAAATTAGTCAAAGAGGCTAAGGGAGCAGATGCTGTAGTCGTTGTAGTGGGCGAAAAACCATATGCAGAGCAGCATGGGGATAACTCATCGCTTAGGTTATCGCAGTCGGAAGAGAGAATAATAACGGTACTACAGAAAGCTAATATACCATATGTCTTGGTGGTGGCAGCAGGACGGCCGTTGATTCTTCCAGGTGATGAAAAGGCTGCACCGGCAATATTATGGGCTTATCTGCCCGGAACCGAAGGTGGTCCTGCTATTGCGGATGTTCTATTTGGCGACTATAACCCTTCGGGCAGGCTTCCTATAACATTCCCTCGGAACACTAAGCAATTCCCCGTTGCCTATTACTACCGGGAAGCGAAGGACGCCAATCCGATTTATCCCTTTGGTTATGGATTGAGTTATACCAAGTTTAGTTATTCGAATCTTGAGGTTCCAAAACAGATTCAACGTGGGCAGACCGCACAGATCTCAGTTAAGGTTAAGAACACAGGTGCAGTCGCTGGAGAGCATGTGGTCCTATTGTTCCTAAAAGATGAGAAGGGGACAGTTACGCCACTTAATGAGACGTTACAAGGATTTACCCGTGTTTCGTTAAAGCCGGGCGAAGAGAAGAGTGTCTCTTTCAAACTCACTGCCGAACAAAGGTATCTTCTGGATAAGAACCTTAAACCTGTGGAAGAACCCGGTGATTTCACCATAAAAGTCGGTAATTTGACGAAGGTTATGAATGTGAAGTAAGTTAAGTAGTATTCGAGCCGCCCCTTCTATTAGGAGGGGCGGCTGTTTTATAGTAACGTGATTTTTGTTCATATAAATTTTAGTGGTCGAAACAATTGATGGATAACTTATCGATGTTGTTTAAAGTCACCTAATAACTGAGATATAAGGCATGCAGGAGTTTCTTGGCATAGTAAAGAATTGTAGAGCAAATAATCCAATCAACAAGGAGATTTTCGCAATGACTGAATGGGCTTTAAGGCAGGAGATTGTCGAGATCGGGCGGAGAATGTGGCAGCGCGGGTATGTAGCAGCCAACGACGGTAATATCTCAGTTCGATTGGACGATGGGTCGCTTCTGGTGACACCAACAGGAGTGAGCAAGGGCTTTATGGAGCCTGATGCCATTCTTCGACTCGACCCCTATGGAAACGTTGTTACTGGCGGCAGACGTGTTACTACTGAAGTTCAAATGCACCTGGCGGTATACCGGGAGTGTCCGGATATACGGACGGTTGTCCACGCCCATCCTCCTTATGCGACAACCTTCGCCGCAGCGGAGATGCCGCTGAATCGTCCAATTCTACCGGAGATAGTGGTCTTCCTCGATGAGGTGCCGCTAGCTCCGTACGCCACACCATCAACGGATGAGATGGGCAAATCCTTGCAAGGATTAATCCCTGATTACAAGGCTATTCTTCTAAGTCATCACGGTCTGATAACCACGGGCCAGACACTGATGGAAGCCTATTTTCAGCTGGAACGGGTAGAAAACTATGCGCAAGTTGTATTTAATCTCATGATGATGGACCGAGTCCGAGAGTTGCCTGCTGAGGCGGTGGAGAAATTAAAGAAGCTTAGATGAGAGTTTAAGAAGACTAAGAACTTATAAAAAGGGATTAAAAAGGGAGTCCGTAAACTTGTGGACTCCCTTTTACAGTATTTATATAGTATATATTGGAGTTATTCTTATTCCTCAGTGGCAGACTCGATCTCTTTTTCCATATCTTCTAAAGAGCGTTTGTGGGGCTCCATAGAAACAGTATGGGGAAGGACCAGGTTTAAGATGATTCCGACTAAGGCGGCTAAAGCCATACCGCCCAATTGGAATTGTCCCCAGGCGATTCTCGCGCCTCCAATTCCTAGTACCAAAATGACAGAAGAGATAATTAAGTTGCGTTTATCGCTGTAATCGATGCCACTTTCGACCAAAGTTCGAAGACCGCTACTAGCGATAACACCAAAGAGCATAATACAGATGCCGCCCATGACAGGAACGGGAATGCTCTGGATTAATGCGCCAAATTTATTGAAGAAGGATAAAAAGATAGCCAAAACTGCAGCGCCACCCGTGACATAGACGCTATAAACACGTGTAATGGCCATAACACCGATGTTCTCACCATAAGTGGTGTTGGGTGGTCCACCAAAGAAAGCCGCAACGGAGGTAGCAATACCGTCACCTAATAAAGTGCGATGCAGACCAGGTTTCTTATAGAAGTCTTTACCAGCGACTTTACTTAAGACCATTACGTCGCCTAGATGCTCAGCAATTGTTACCATAGAGACGAGAACGAAGGCTGTAACTGCGCTGATGTTATATTTTGGAGCTATAAATTTTACAGTGGAAAACCATTGGGCTTGAGAAATGCCAGTCATATCGACTTTGCCGATTAGAGCGGCGAAGGCATAACCACCTACAATACCCACAAGAATGGGGATGACGGATAAAAATCCACGGGAGAAGGTAGCTGTAATAACAGCAATGGCTAAAGTTACACCAGCGATTAGTAAAAGCGAAAGGTCATATTGGCCGCTGCCGCCTGTTGTAGCCATGTCGATTGCGACGGGTGCTAAACTTATACCAATAACGATAATTACTGAACCAATGACGACTGGGGGCAGTATTTTATCCAACCATTTTACCCCGATACGTGCGATGACGAATGCAACAAATGAGTATAATATACCAACTACAAACGCGCCACCCATGGCATAAGCTAAACCGTAGTCTTTAGTGACTAGTTGAAGCACAGCGATGTAAGCAAAAGATGATCCAAGGTAGGCCGGAACTTTTCCGCCAGTACAGAAGATGAAAATAAGAGTTCCGAGACCAGAAGTGAACAATGCCGTCGATGGATTCAATCCTGTTAGGTATGGAACCAAGACCGTGGCGCCGAACATGGCGAACAGATGTTGGAAGCTGAGGGGAAGCCACCTGGAAAGAGCAGGTTTTTCGTTGATGCCGATGACTTGACTCATGTACAACCCTCCATCAAATTTTTATGGGGCAAGCCCATTTTGGAGTTTGCTTGGTGCTACTCCTATATGAATAACCGGATTTGACCGGGTTATCCCTAATTTGTACATATAAAAAACACTTCTTCCCAGGCCGGACAAGAAGTGCTTGTTTCAAACCCATCACTCTTACCGGTCTCACGGGACCGCCTTAAAGAGTCAATCAATTTTTCTATCATCATAAGTCTATAGCTTGTCCATGATTTTGTCAATCAAAAGATACATTTTCCGCTAATATCCGTTACAATTTTGTTAAGGCGAGCGCCATTTGGAACTGATTTTGTGCTCAAACCAATTATGAGCTGGGATTATAAAGAATGGAACAAATTTTAGGTTTTGGTACTAAAAAAAAGATTGGCTGCGAATGATATAGTGAACTTCACACCCTTGCCCTCCTTTTTGGAGTATGGATACGCTTTATGCGTATCCATCTTTTATTTCCTTCTTTAGTCCCTTGACTTCATTAAAGCCATGGTTTACAATTACTGCAAACGTATATTTAAAGCATGATGATGATGGGAAGAGTAACACGGGTATCGGGTCAAATAGAGAGCTTCCTGGCGGTGAAAGGGAGGCGGCAGCGACCTATGTGAATATCACCCCTGAGTCTTCGGACTGAACCTTTCTTATAGTAAGTCCGAACGGTCGCCCCGTTACCGGCATTTGAGTGGATAAGGCTTAGCCTTGTCAATCTGGGTGGTACCGCGGTTTTTAAGGCCGTCCCTTTTT
>OBJA01001982.1_pt1 | contig 12683 bp, 7 predicted proteins | sample 1519751 | NCBI WGS metagenome assembly OBJA01 (sample SAMEA3881238, study PRJEB22517) | soil metagenome | biome: lake sediment; feature: soda lake sediment; material: sediment, water from around vicinity | place: India | collected 2013-12-23 | depth 3 m
CGACGAGGAGCTGCAGGTCCGCTTCAACGAGGCGAGCGGCGGACACGGATCGATGCGCGAGTGGCTTGCCGAGCGCCTGCTGGAGAACCTGACCGTGGAGCCCTCCCGCGACAGCCGCGTGATCTCGGTCAGCTATCGGTCCGGCAGCCCGGACGGGGCGGCGGACACGGCGAACGCCTTCGCCGACGCCTACATCCGCAAGACGCTGGAGTTCATGACAGGTCCGGCGCAGCGCAATGCCGAATGGTTCGACGACCAGCTCAAGGTCCTGCGGCAGCGCCTGCTGGATTCCCAGGCGCGGCTCACCAGCTTCCAGCAGGAGCAGGGCATCATCTCCATAGACGAGCAGCTCGATACCGAGACGGGCCGTCTCAACGAGCTTTCGAGGAGCTACGTGCAGGTGCAGGCCGAGGCCTCCGACGTGCGCTCCCGCCAGCTCGGCCAGAACCATCCGGAGTTCCGGCGCGCGGTCAACCGCGAGCAGGCCGTCGCGCGCTCCCTGGAGAACCAGAAGCACCTGCTGCTGGAGCTGAAGCAGAAGCGGGACGAGCTCGGGCTCCTCGCCCGCGAGGTGGAGTCCAACCAGCGCGTCTACGATTCGACGCTGCAGCGCTACTACCAGGCGAGCCTGGAAGGGCAGTTCAACCAGGCCAGCACCTCGATACTGAACCGCGCCGTGCCGCCGCTGACGCCATCCAGGCCGATGGTGCTGTTCAACTTCGTCAGCGCCGTGCTGCTCGGCCTTCTGCTCGGGTCCGCGATCGCCGTTCTGGCGGAGATATTCGACCGGCGGATCCGTACGCGGGAGGATCTCACCGATCTGCTCGATACGAAGGTGTTCTCAACGGTTTGAAGCGTGCCTTCGCACGCATGGGGAAGACACATGCAGCAGACGATCACCATAAGGAGTCAGGACGGCGCCGAAGTCAGGCCGGATGTCGATGCGGCAGAGCGGTTCGACGGCAACGCCAGCCTGATCGGCCGGATCCTGGTGCGCCAGGGCAGGCTCGGCGAGCGCGACGCCGAGCGGGTGCTCGCCTATGCGGCGAGGAAGGGCCTGCGGTTCGGAGAGGCCGCGGTGAAGATGGGCCTGCTCTCCCGCCAGGACCTGGCGCATGCCGTCGCGGCCCAGTTCGACTATCCCTATCTGGAGAAGGGGGCGGGTGGCTACTCCAGCAAGCTGGTGGCGGCCTTCGAGCCCTTCTCGGCCAAGGGCGATGCGATACGCGTCCTGCGCGCCCAGCTGACGCGGCACTGGTTCGGCGCCGGACAGCGCGCCCTGGCCATCATCGGTCCCAGCGGCCGGGAAGGATGCAGCTACGTAGCGGCCAACCTGGCGGTCATGTTCTCCCAGCTCGGAGAGAGCACCGTGCTGGTGGATGCGGACATCAGCGAGCCGGAGCAGCACCGGCTGTTCAACGTGAGCCGCGAGCCGGGACTGTCTGCGGCGCTGGTCGGACGCGTTCCGATACAGTCCGCCGTCACCAGGCTGCCGCTGTTCCGGAACCTCTCGCTCCTTCCCGCCGGCATCACGCCGCCCAACCTCTATGACCTCTTCGGACGGGAGGAGCTGGGCGCGATCGTCGCGAGCCTCAAGGAGCGCTACAGCGTCGTCCTGTTCGATACGCGGGCGTTCGCGGCGAACATGGGCGCCGATATGGTGGCCCGGCATTGCGGCGGCGCCCTGATGGTCGTCAGGCGGAATCACACGCGCCTTGCGGACTCGCAGTCCCTCATCGAGGGCGTGACCGGTCTCGGCGCCAAGGTGGTCGGATCGGCGCTGACCCAGTTCTGAGCGTTCCGGTTCCGCGGCGCGACGGCGCCGATGGCCGCCGCTTGCGCCTTGTCTTCGCCGTCAGTTGAAGTGCGGGTTGTCCCTGATGACCGGCAGGGCGTCGGTCCAGAGGTACGAATCCGCGGGGTCGCGGAAGGGCTTCCGCGTCCAGAAGACGTAGTTCACGTGCAGTTCGTCGCGCGCGAACTCGAACAGTTCCTGCATCGTCCAGTATTTCGTCGGCCGCGACTTGTCCAGATGCACGTGGTTGTAGGCGACGTACTGCATCGAGCCGAACAGGGTCATCCTATCCTTGAAGAGTCGGTAGAGAGGATAGGCATGCCTGTTCAGCGAGGCGTTGTCCGGCAGGACGTCGGGGCCGCCCATCGTTATGCCGTGCGGGGCGACGGCCTCGGCGACGTGAGCGAGATAGCCGTTGTTGCCCTCGATGAAGTTCATGTACCAGAAGACGCGCGAGCGCGGAAAGTGCGCCTTGGCGCTGGCCAGCATCTGTATCAGGGCGTCCCGGTATTTCTCGGGCGTGTAGCCGTTGGCGTTCAGGGAGGCCATGGTCATGCTGGTCGCGCTCTCCTGGAAGGCGATGCCCTCCAGGTTGGGATGGCCGTCGAAGCGCTCGCCCATGGCCTGGGTCAGCGCGCCCATGCGTTCGACCACCCAGGGCGACCAGCGCTTCGCAATGTAGCCGCCCCCTCCATGGCGCAAGGTATGCTCGTCCCACAGATAGGCCGGGGTCGGCACGATGTCCGAGAACCGCTTGTCCTCGATCATCACGACCAGCTGCATGCCGTGATCGGCCATCAGGTCCAGGTCCGATGCGATCTGCGAAAAGTCGTATTGTCCGAACGCCGGCTCCAGGTCCTTCCACATGTAGCGCTTGTGTATGCCCCTTACGCCGGGTCTGACGGCGCCGATCATCGCGGCCTGGTTGTCCCAGTCGTTCATCGCGATGTAGTGGCCGGGATGGAACTTGACGCTTCCGCCATCCTCTTCCGAACCGCTGTCGTGGTCCTGGTCGTCGGTGTGATCGCCGTCGTCTCCCTGCGTGTCGGGGACGGGTGGCGGTGGAGGCGGCGGTGGGATCGGTCCGGTCGTGCCGATGACCTCGGGCGGTTCGCCGGAGCCGGGCGCCGCGTTCACGCCCGTCGGCGTGTCGCTCACGCATCCGGAAACAAGGAGCGTGATCAGGGCAAGCAGAGCAAGAAGCGGTGCAGGTTTCATGTCGAGTCGCATCGGTGCGGCATACTGTGCGCGTTGTCGGAAAGACCGTCCGTGATGTGGGCCGCGGTTCGCGACACTCGCTGCTTGGTGTCGCTGGGTGCCGTGGTTCGTCGTCCCTGTGCATGGGATCGGTCGATGATCGATGCGGCTTTAATTTCAGGCCGAAATGGTTCTTCGTGCGAAGACGGCGCGGAAGAAATGGGTGATATGCCCTTGCGGGGCAGCGTCGGACGCGGAGGGAGTCAGGTGTTGCGGATGGGAAAGCGGAAGCGCTAGTTGAACCGCGGATGATCGCGGATCACGGGCAGTGCGTCTGTCCAGTCATAGGAGTCCGGCGGCTTGCGCCAGTTCTTGCGGTTCCAGAACAGGTATTCCACGTGCAGTTCGTCGCGAGCGAACTCGAACAGTTGCTCCATCGTCCAGTAGCGCGCCGACTTCGCGCCGTCGCGCCGCGGGTGCGCATAGCTGACGTTCTGGATCGAACAGAAAAGGGTCAATTCACCCTTGAACCGTTCGTAGAGCGGATAGGCGTGGCGCCGGAGCGATGCATTGTCCGGCAGCACGTCGGGTCCGCCCATCGCGATCCTGTGCGGCACGAGCGCGGTGGCGATGTCCGCGAGATAGGCGTTGCCGCCTTCGAGGAAGTTCATGTACCAGAATACCTGGGAACGCGGGAAGGCCCTTCTGGCGGCGACGAGAATCTCGATCAGGGCGTCCCGATACGCCTCCGGCTCATAGCCGTGCGCGCGCGCCGTTCCCATGTCGAGGCTCAGGGCGCTTTCCTGCAGGGCGACGCCCTCGAAGCCGGGGTGTCCGTCGAAGCGGGAGCCGAGGGCGGTCAGGAGCGCGGAGAAGCGTTCGATGACGACCGGGTCCCAGCGCTTGGCGATCCAGCCCTGGCTGTCCGCCAGGGGAAGCGCGTGACGCCCCTGCCGCAGATAGGCGGGGATGGGAACGACGTCGCTGAACGTCTTGTCTTCGATGAAGACGACGAGCTGCAGTCCCAGCCGCGACGCGAGCTCGAGGTCGGATTCGATCCGCGAGAACTCGTAGCGGCCAGGAGCGGGTTCGAGGTCGGCCCACAGGTAGCGTTTCTGGATGCCGGTAACGCCGGGCTTGCCGGCCTCCCGCATCTCCGCGTGGCCGTCGTCTCTGGCGAGGGAAATGTAGTGGCCGGGGTGGTACTTCAGCGGTCTCTCCGCCGTTTCCAGGGAGAGGGCGTGTTTCGCAGGAGTCAGCAGCAGCGACAGGATCGCCGCCAGCCACAGGGGGATTCGGGTCATGCTCATGATCCCGAAATGGTAACGGCCGCCTCCCTGCGGCGAATTGACGGATTTCGGCCGCGGAGGGCGGCCGTCAGGCCGCGCCGCTCCCTCAGGCCCCTGTCGGCGTCCGCCCTATCGAGTAGTAGGTGAACCCTTCCCCGGCCACCATCTCCGGGTTGTACAGATTCCTCCCGTCGAATATCACCGCCTCCTTCAACCCCCGCCGTATCGCGGAGAAATCCGGGCTGCGGAACTCGTTCCATTCGGTGACCAGCGCCAGGGCGTCGGCCCCGTCTATGGCTTCGTCCGGAGACGCACACAGCGTCAGGTCGTCGCGCTCGCCGTACAGGCGCCGCGCCTCATCGAGCGCCACCGGGTCGTAGGCGCGTACGTGCGCGCCCGTTTCCCACAGCGCTTCCATGAGCACGCGGCTCGGCGCCTCGCGCATGTCATCGGTGTTGGGCTTGAAGGCGAGCCCCCACAGGGCGATGGTGCGGCCGGCGAGCCGGCCGTCGAAGTGCGCGCTGATCTTGGCGAACAGGCTGCGCTTCTGGCGATCGTTCACCGCTTCCACCGCCTGTAACAATTCGGCGCTATAACCTGCATCGCGCGCGGTGCGTTCCAGCGCCTTGACGTCCTTGGGGAAGCACGAGCCGCCGTAGCCGACGCCGGGATAGATGAAGTGGTAGCCGATACGCGGGTCCGAGCCGATGCCGACCCGCACCTGCTCGATGTCCGCGCCCAGGCGCTCGGCGAGGTTGGCGAGCTCGTTCATGAAGCTGATCTTGGTGGCGAGCATGGCGTTGGCGGCGTACTTGGTCAGCTCCGCCGAGCGCACGTCCATGCGCACCACACGCTCGTGATTGCGGTTGAAGGGTGCGTAGAGCGCGCGCAGCAGCTCCGCGGTGCGCGGGTTGTCGGTGCCGATGATGATGCGGTCGGGCCGCATGAAGTCCTCTATCGCCGCGCCCTCCTTGAGGAACTCGGGGTTGGAGACGACGTCGAATTCGACGCGCTGGCCGCGCGCCGTCACCGCTTCCTGGATCTTCGCCTTGACGCGGTCCGCCGTGCCCACCGGCACCGTGGACTTGTTGACGACGATGCGGTATTCGCGGATGTGGCGGCCGATGCCCTCGGCGACGGCGAGCACGTGCTGCAGGTCGGCCGAGCCGTCCTCGCCCGGGGGGGTGCCGACGGCGATGAACTGGAACAGGCCGTGCGCCACCGCCGCCTCCAGGTCGGTGGTAAACCCCAGGCGGTCCGCCTTGAGGTTGTGCTCGACCAGCTTGGCCAGGCCGGGCTCGAAGATCGGGATGCGTCCTTCGCGGAGCATGGCGATCTTGGCCTCGTCGATGTCGACGCAGAGCACGTCATTGCCGACCTCGGCGAGGCAGGCGCCGGTGACGAGGCCGACGTAGCCGGATCCGAAAATGGTGATTTTCATGGGCTTGTTCCTGGAATGGATGTTGATTTTAGCGGCATCAGGAAGCCGAGTATGATACCTTGCGGCGCACGGGCCTTCCAGGAAACCTAAAGGAAGGCGGGGGTTTTGACGATCTGACACCGTGTCGGGTACGGTGCGCAGCCGGAGGGGGGCTGAGCGCCCCGGGGCGGCCGGCCCGCCGCAGACATACTATATATAGCCGAGCACCGCGCGCCCCGGGGAGACGGACGGCCGCGCGGGCATCCGTAGTCCATAACAAGAATAACCTACAGGTCACAGACGCCCGATCGGCGCCGCGGTCCGCGATCGGCAGCAGGCGATCATTTATGGTTCGTGTATTCGGTCATTACATTCCCCGGGCGCTGCTCGTGCTCGTAGGGCTGGAACTGGCGCTCCTGGTCACGACCTTCTATCTCGGGGTGTTCGTGCGCTTCAGCTTCGATGACGACCCCGCCGCCCGGCTGGCGGAGGTCTCTCCCTTGGAGAGCAAGGCCATCCTGTTCGCCCTGGTGATGATGGGTTCCATGATGACCATGGGGCTCTACAGCCGCCATTTCCGGGACAGCACCTCGCAGGTGGTGACGCGCGTCCTGGTCAGCCTCGCCATGGGGCTGGTCGCCCTGGTCCTGCTGTTCTACCTGTTCCCCGAGATGTTCATCGGCCGCGGCGCGCTGGCGCTGGTGCTGCTCTTTTCGAGTGCGTGCCTCATCATTTCGCGCCTGCTCTTCCAGCACATCGCGACCATGGACGGGCTCAAGAAGCGCATCCTCGTCCTCGGCACCGGGCAGCGGGCGGGGGTGATCGACCGCGTGATGAGGCGCCAGGCCGACCGGCGCGGGATCTTCATCGTCGGCTATATCCACCTGTCCAACGAGCAGCCGCTGGTGAACGGGAGGATCATCGAGCACACCGAGCCCCTGCAGGACCTCGCCCGGCGCTACCGCGTGCAGGAGATCGTCGTCGCGGTCGACGACCGGCGGGTGAATTTCCCGATCAAGGAGATCGTCGAGTGCCGGCTGATCGGCATCGAGATCCTCGACATCCTGAGCTTCATCGAGCGCCAGTGCGGCAAGATCCTGCTGGAGAACCTCAATCCGAGCTGGCTGATCTTCTCCGAGGGATTCCACCACGGCATGCTGCGCGCGGTGTGGAAGCGCATCTTCGACGTCACGGCCAGCGTCGCGCTGCTGGCGGTGGCCTGGCCCTTCATGCTGCTGGCGGCGCTGGCGGTGCGCCTGGAGAGCCGCGGGCCCGTGCTCTATCGCCAGGAGCGCGTCGGCGAGCACGGCGACACGTTCAAGGTCCTCAAGTTCCGCAGCATGACGGTGGACGCGGAGAAGGACGGCGCGCCGCAGTGGGCGCAGAAGAACGACGCCCGCGTCACGCGCCTGGGCGGCTTCATGCGCAAGTACCGCATCGACGAGCTGCCGCAGCTGTTCAACGTGCTGAAGGGCGAGATGAGCTTCGTCGGGCCGCGGCCCGAGCGGCCCGAGTTCGTCGGCGAGCTGTCGCGCAAGATCCTCTATTACGCCGAGCGTCACCGGGTCAAGCCGGGCATCACCGGCTGGGCCCAGATCTGCTATCCCTACGGGGCCTCGGAGCGCGACGCCGAGGAGAAGCTCACCTACGACCTGTATTACGTCAAGAACTACAGTATATTTCTGGATCTCGTCATCCTGCTGCAGACCGCGCAGGCGGTGCTGTGGAAGCGGGGCGGGCGCTAGCACGGAGGGACCGGCCCCGGCGGGTCCGGGGCGGGCCGGATGAGCCGCATGGGGCGGGGCGCGATCCGGAAGTCGTCATGAAACCGGCCGCATCGGCCATACAGCCATGTTCAACATCGGCGTCATAAGCTATCTGACCGGCGGACTGCTGTTCCTCGCCCTGGCGCTGCTGCTGGTGACGAGCTGGCGCGGGCGTCTGCAGGGCGCGCTGCTGCTCACCGCCGCGCTGGCCAGCTTCGTCTGGTGCTCGATCCTCGCCTACGCCTCGCTGGAGGGCGCCGAAGTCCCGTTCCGGGTGCTGTATTCCGCAGAGGTGCTGCGCGACGCGGTCTGGCTGATCTTCCTGGCCAAGCTGCTCAGCTTCGGCTTTCGCGCCACGGTCACCTGGCGCGCCCGCTACCTGATGCACGGCTCCTGGGTGGCGGTGCTCGTCCTGGGGATGCTGCCGGTGATCGGCGAGATGCCCGAGGGGCCGGACGGCGTGGTCCGCTACCACGTCGCGGGTCTCCTGATGCTGGCGCTGCTCGGGCTGGTGCTGGTGGAGCAGCTCTATCGCAACGCCGACGCGGCCCAGCGCTGGGCGCTGAAATTCCTCTGCCTCGGCGTCGGCGGCATGTTCTTCTACGACCTCATCCTGTACGCCAACGCCCTGATGTTCCTGCAGCTCGACCGCGACCTGTGGGACGCGCGCGGCGCCATCAACGCGATGGCCGCGCCGCTGATCGCGGTGTCGGCGGCGCGCAATCCGCAGTGGTCGCTCGACGTCTTCGTCTCGCGGCGCTTCATGTTCTACGGCACCACGCTGGTCGGCGCCGGCCTGCTGCTGCTGCTGATGGCCGCCAGCGGCTACTACATCCGCCTGTACGGCGGGGAGTGGGGCACGGTGGCGCAGGTGGTGGTGCTCTCCGCGAGCGCCCTCGGCCTGCTCGCGGTGCTTTTTTCCGGCCAGGTCCGCGCCCGCATCAAGGTCTTTCTCAGCAAGCATTTCTACAACTACAAGTACGATTACCGCGACGAATGGCTGCGTTTCATCGGCACCCTCGCCGAGGGCGAGCCGGGGCCGGCGGTGCGGCAGCGCGTGATCCAGGCCCTGGCCCAGATCGTCGACGGCACCAACGGCAGGCTGTGGATGCGCGGCGAGGACGAGAACGGCGATTTCGTCTACGCGGCGGACTGGAACCGCGCGCCGCCGATCGAGATCATCGGCAGCGACGATCCCCTGATCGTCTTCCTGCGCAGCCACAACTGGGTCATCGACCTGCACGAGCAGGCGAGCGCGCCGGAGCGCTATCCCGGCCTGCGGATCCCGCAATGGCTCGCCCGCGACAGCGGCGCCTGGCTGGTGATACCGCTGCGGCACCACGAGCAGCTGACCGGCCTGGTGCTGCTGGGGCGTCCGCGTGCGCCGCGCGAGACCAACTGGGAGGACCGCGATCTGCTCAAGACCGCCGGCCAGCAGGCCGCGGGCTACCTCGCGCTGCTCAGCGCCTCCGAGGCGCTGTCGCAGGCGCGCCAGTTCGAGGCCTTCAACCGCCTGTCGGCCTACGTGGTGCACGATCTCAAGAACATGGTGGCCCAGCTCGCGCTTGTCGTCTCCAACGCCCAGCGTCACCGGCACAACCCCGCCTTCATGGAGGACGCGATCCGCACGGTGGACAACGCCGTCGGCCGCATGAACCGCCTGCTCGCGCAGCTGCGCAAGGGTCGCTTCGAAGCGCCCGCGGCGGTGCCGGTGCGGCTGGACCGTTGCCTGGCCGAGGTGGCCGCGCGGCGCGCGGGGCCGGCGCCGCAGCCGGTGCTGCGCTGCGCACCGGGAGAGGGGCTGATCGTCATGGCCGATTCCGAGCGCCTCGCGGCGGTCCTGGAGCACCTGGTGCAGAACGCCCAGGAGGCGACTGGCGCAGGCGGCGCGGTCGAGATCGACCTCGACCGTCAGGACGAATGGGTGCGGGTCAGGATCCGCGACGACGGCGTCGGCATGGACGCGGAGTTCATCCGCACGCGCCTCTTCCGCCCCTTCGACACCACCAAGGGCAACGCCGGCATGGGGATCGGGGTCTACGAGGCGCGCGAGTTCGTGCACACGCTGAACGGCCGCATGGGAGTCGAGAGCGCGCCCGGCCACGGCTCGGTGTTCACGATCCTGTTCCCGGTCGCGTCTGCCGATATACTGGGGAACGAAGGCGAGGGAGCAATGGAGGCGGCCAACTGATGCCGAGCGGGAAGAACGGTCTGCTGATCGTCGAGGACGATCCTGGCCTGGCGAGCCAGTTGCGCTGGGCCCTGGGCGATTACGAAGTGCAGGTGGCGACCGACCGCCCCTCGGCGCTGGCGGCGCTGCGGCGCTTTTCGCCCCCGGTGGTCACGCTGGACCTCGGCCTGCCTCCCGATCCGGCCAACGCCAGCGAGGGGCTCGCGGCGCTGGAGGAGATCCTGGCGCTGGCGCCCGAGACCAAGGTCATCGTGGTCACCGGCAACGACGACCGCGAGCACGCCCTCACGGCGGTCGCCAGGGGGGCTTACGATTTCTACCAGAAGCCGGTCGATGCCGACGTCCTGCGGGTCATCGTCGATCGCGCCCGCCACCTGTACGAGCTGGAGCAGGAGAACCGCAGCCTGTCGCGCATGCGCTCGAGCGCCCCGCTCGACGGCGTCATCGCCGAGAGTCCGCAGATGCTCAAGCTGTGCCGCACGGTCGAGCGCGTCGCGCCCACGGACGCCACCGTGCTGCTGCTCGGGGAGAGCGGCACCGGCAAGGAGATACTGGCGCGTGCGGTGCACGAGATCAGCCCGCGCGCCGGGCGCTTCGTGGCGATCAACTGCGCGGCGATCCCGGAGAACCTGCTCGAGAGCGAGCTGTTCGGCTACGAGAAGGGCGCCTTCACCGGCGCGGTGCGCCAGACGCCGGGCAAGATCGAGTACGCCGACAAGGGCACGCTGTTCCTCGACGAGATCGGCGACCTGCCCACCGGCCTGCAGGCCAAGCTGCTGCGTTTCCTGCAGGAGCGCATCGTCGAGCGCGTCGGCGGACGCCAGGAGATCCCGGTCGACGTGCGCGTGGTCTGCGCCACGCACCAGGACCTCAAGGCGATGATCGCCGACGGGCGCTTCCGCGAAGACCTCTATTACCGGCTCAGCGAGATCTCCGTCACCATCCCCGCGCTGCGCGAGCGTCACGGCGACGCGATCCTGCTGGCGCGGGTCTTCCTCGAGCGCTTCGCCGGGCAGCTGCGCAGCCGCGTGAAGGGCTTCACCCGCGAGGCGCTGCTCGCCATCGAGCGCCATTCCTGGCCCGGCAACGTGCGCGAGATGGAGAACCGCGTCAAGCGCGCCGTGATCATGGCCGAGGGCCAGCTGGTCACCGCCGAAGAGCTGGAACTGGACGCGCCCGCGGGGGTGCAGGAGATGCCGTTCAACCTGCGCCAGGTGCGCGAGCGCGCGGAGTCCGAGGCCGTGCAGCGCGCCCTGCATCATACGGCCGGGAACATCGTCCAGGCCGCCGAGCTGCTGGGGGTCAGCCGTCCCACCTTGTACGACCTCATGCGCAAGCTCGAAATAAACGCGCCCAACGCCAAATGAGACCGGAGACTGCCAACCGCCATCCGATCGAGCGGGCCGCGTGCGGCGCGGACGCGCTCGGGCCGCGCCGCAGCGGGGAAGCGGTCGCTCGTCTTCCGCGCCCGGCGTCGCGGTCCCCGGCCTTCGCGGCCGCCGTGCGGGCGATCGCCGTGGCCGGCGCGTGGGCGCGCCGTACTCCCGCGAAGGCGCTGGCCGTCCTCGTCCTCGGCGCGGCGCTCCATGCCTGCGGCGCGGTCACGCAGACCGAGGAAGAGCACTTCCAGCGCGGCCTGGAGCTGCAGGCGCAAGGGGAGCTGCGCGCCGCCGCGATCGAGTTCAAGAACGTGCTTCAGCAGAACCCGCGCAACGCCGAGGCGCGGCTCCGGCTGGGAACGATCAGCCTCGACCTGGGCGATCCCGCGGCCGCGATCCCGGAGCTGGAGCGGGCGCTGCAGCTCGGCGCCGCGTCAATACCGGTGCAGATCGGGCTGGCGAGGGCATGGCTGATCCGGGGCGAATACGGGCGCGTGCTGACCGCCGTGGACGGTGCGCTCGCCGACGGGTCCGACGATCGGGCGGAACTGCTGAGCCTGCGGGGCGATGCCCTGTACGGCCTTGCCCGATACGATGAGGCGGAGCAGGCCTTCGACGCCGCGCTGGCCGAGGCGCCTGAGACGGTTCCGGCGCTGCTGGGGGCCGCGCGCCTCGCGCTGAGGAGCGGACGGACGGAGGAGGCCCGCGCGCGCGTCGAGCAGGCGCTGCGGGTGAACGCCGCGTCGGCCGCGGCCTGGGACCTGCGGGGCGACGTCGAGCAGAGCGCCGGCGACCTGGAGGCGGCCGAGGCCGCGTATACCGAAGCCATCCGTCACAGCCAGGCGCGCTATCCCTATCATCTCAAGCGCGGACTGGCCCGCCTGTCGCGCGGCGACACGGCGGGGGCGGAGGCGGATGCGCGCGCCTTGCGGGCGATCTCCGTCGCCCACCCGGCGACCGGTTACCTGGAGGGCGTGGTGCACCTGTATCACCAGCGTCCCGCCGATGCGCAGAAGTCGCTGGAGCAGAGTCTGACGCGGGGCGCGGACTTCCTGCCCAGCGTCTACTATCTCGGCGTCGCGCACTTCCTGCAGGGCCACTGGCGCCAGGCCGAGCAGCAGCTGACGCAGTACATGGGCGCCTACCCGAGTTCGCTCGAGGCGGCGCGCCTGCTCGCCGCGGTGCGCCTGCGTGAAGGCGACGGCGATCGCGCGGCGCAGCTGCTCGAACCGCTGCTGCAGCGCCGTCCCGACGACCTGATGGCGCTGAATCTGATGGGCAATCTGCACCTCTCGCGCGGCCAGCGCGAAGAAGGGTTGGAGCACCTGCGGCGCGCCGCCGCGATCCGGCCCGACGATCCGGGCCAGCAGGCCTCGCTGGCAGTGGCGCTGCTGCGCAGCGGCGAGGCCAGCGAGGGGATGCAGCTGCTCAACGAGACGATGGAGCGGAACCCCGAGAACGCGGCGCAGCTCGAGGCCGTGCTGACCCTGGAGCTGATCCGGGACCGTCGCTTCCGGGAGGCGCTGGAGTCGGCCCAGCGGCTCGCCGATAAGCATCCCGCCGTTCCCTTGCCGCAGATCCTGAAGGGCGCGGCCTTCGCTGGTCTCGGCGATGTTGCCGGCGAGACCGCGGCCCTGGGCGAGGCC
>OBJA01001983.1_pt1 | contig 12682 bp, 13 predicted proteins | sample 1519751 | NCBI WGS metagenome assembly OBJA01 (sample SAMEA3881238, study PRJEB22517) | soil metagenome | biome: lake sediment; feature: soda lake sediment; material: sediment, water from around vicinity | place: India | collected 2013-12-23 | depth 3 m
TCTTAATTCTTAATTCTTAATTCTTAATTCTTAATTCTTAATTCTTAATTGAAACTACACCAGCCCTGCAAACCCCATAAATGCCAGTGCCAGTATTCCTGCCACCACCAGTGCAGCGGGAGCTCCGCGCATGGCTTTGGGAACATCCATCAAATCCAGGTGTTCGCGTATGCCCGCGAACAGTATGATGGCCAGGGCGAAGCCCAGGGCGTGTGAAATGGCAAAGGTGACTGCCGGCAGCAGCACAAACTCGTTTTGCACCGTCAGCAGGGCCACGCCCATGATGGCGCAGTTGGTGGTGATCAGGGGCAAAAAGATGCCCAGTGCCTGGAACAGGGCCGGGCTTACCTTCTTGAGCATGATCTCAACCATCTGTACCAGGGATGAGATCACCAGGATGTAGCTGATGGTTTGCAAAAAGGTGATGTTGAAGGGCACCAGTATGAAGTAATAGATCAGGTAGGTGACTACCGTGGCAAGGGTCATCACGAACATTACCGCCCCCGACATGCCGATGGAGGTCGACACCCTGGAGGAAACCCCCATGTAAGGGCATATACCCAGGAACTGGGCCAGCACGATGTTGTTGACAAAGATGGCTGCAATAACTATGGCTAAATATTCCATTGTGGGGAAGGTTTAGGATGTTTTTTTCTTCAGGTACTGGAACAACACGATCAGGTATCCCATTCCGATAAATGCACCGGGTGCCAGCACGAACACCAGCATGCCGTCGCCGGGGATGAACTTGTAACCAAACAGGGAGTATGATCCCAGGATCTCGCGCAGTGCCCCCAGCATGGTGAGTGCCAGGGCAAAGCCCAGGCCCATGCCCAGGGCGTCGATCACCGAGCTTAGGATGTCTTTTTTGCTGCCGAAGGCTTCGGCACGGCCCAGCACCAGGCAGTTGACCACGATCAGGGGGATGAACAGGCCCAGGGCCCCGAACAGATCGGGCAGGTAGGCTTCCATGGTAAGCTGCACGATTGTCACAAACGATGCGATGATCACGATGAACACCGGGATGCGCACCTTGGCAGGCACCTGGTTTTTTATCAGCGACACCACCGAGTTGGAGCCTATCAGCACGAAGGTGGTAGCCAGTCCCATGCCCAGGCCGTTGAATGCCGAGGTTGTCACCCCAAGGGCGGGGCAGAGCCCCAGTAGCAGGATGTAAACGGGGTTGTCTTTGATGAATCCTTTGGTAAAGTTCTGCAGCTGGCTCATTGTGCTTCTCCTCCTTCCTGTGGTGATGGCTTTTGGTTTTGGCTTACGTTTTCCCTGAAGGTGTCCACGGCGCGCTGTATGGCGTCGCTGTATGCGCGGGCGGTGATGGTGGCAGCGGTGATGGCATCCACATCGCCCCCGTCTTTGCGCACCCTAAGGTCGGTGGTGGCAGGGTCCATGTTGCGAAACTGGTTGCTCCAGTCCGACTTGTTTTTCTCGATCTTGTCGCCCAGGCCGGGTGTCTCCTGGTGCTGCAGGTGTACCACGTCCACGATGCGCCCGTCGGGGTAGAAGCCCACCATTGCCGTTATCAGCCCCGAGAAGCCCTGTGTGGTGTATGTACCCACGGCCACCCCCACCAGCTCCTGGCCCAGGTAGGCGAAGTTGAACTCCAGGGGGTCGCGCCCCGTTGGGGGCTGAAACAGCTGGCTCTCCAGGCGGTCGAACTCAGGCAGCACCTGGCGGATGGCATTCTGTCGCCTGGCCTCACGGCTCTGGGCTATGGGCTCGGCCGTGAAGTTGTATACCGTGGCCAGGGTGAAGGCCGCCACCACCGATACCAGCAGCAGGGTGATCACCATGTTGGGGAAGCTTGATTCTTTCTTAGCCATGTTGTACCTCCTTTCCGAAGCGACGGGGTTTGATGCCCCGGTTGATAAGGGGCACAAAGGCGTTCATGATCAGTATGGAGAAGGCCACCCCCTCGGGGTATACCCCGAACAGGCGGATCACCACCGTGAGCAGCCCACAGCCAATGCCGAAGATGATCATTCCCCGGTGGCTCATGGGGCTGGTCACCATGTCGGTGGCCATGTAGGTGGCACCCAGCACCAGCCCCCCGGTCAGCAGATGAAACACCGGGTCCATGTACAGCTGTGAGTCGGCCATCCAGAAGCCTCCCGTGATCAGGGCCACCGTGCCCAGGTAGGCCACCGGGATGTGCCAGCTGATGATGCGCCGGTACATCATGAAGGCCGCCCCCACAAGCAGGGCAATGGCCGATATCTCGCCCATGGATCCGCCCATGTTGCCCAGCAACAGCTGCCCGTACTCAGGGAGCTGGGGCATCACCTCCGATACGGTGGCACCCCTTGACAGGCCCTCCTTGGCCAGGGCCAGGGGGGTGGCCCCCGTGATCACATCCAGGCTTAAGGGGTTGGGCAAAGGGTAGTTGGTCATGTGTACCGGGAAGGAGATCATCAAAAACACCCTGCCCACCAGTGCGGGGTTAAAGGGGTTCTTGCCCAGGCCCCCGAAGGTCATCTTGCCAATGCCCATGGCAGCCCCCGAGCCAATGACAACCATCCACAAGGGAAGGTTGGCCGGTACGTTAAATGCCAGAAGGATGCCCGTGATGATGGCCGAGCCGTCAAAGATTGTCAGGGGGCCACGAATCAGGTACTTCTGGATCACAAACTCAATGGCCATGCAGGATGCCACAGCCGTCAGGGTCACCATCAGGGCGGGTAGACCAAAGAAGTAAACCGATACCAATAAGGCCGGGATCAGCGAATAGATGACCCCGTACATGATCCGGCTTACTGATTCATCGGTTTGCACGTGGGGGGAGCCCGATACAGTCAATAAACTCATAAGTGGTAGTTTTGCGGTATTTCTTGAGGGTTGTTCATATTTTGGGTGTGAGGTGTGGGGTGTGAGGTGTGGGGTGTGAGGTGTGGGGTGTGAGGTTTCAGGTTTCAGGTTTCAGGTTTCAGGTTTCAGGTTTCAGGTCTCAGGTTTCAGGTTTCAGGTTTCAGGTTTCAGGTTTCAGGTTTCAGGTTTTGTAATCCGTGTCATCCGTCAAAATCCGTGTAATCTGAAATCTCACATTGTCACAATGTCTCACTTATTTCTCTCACGCATTATTTTTCCCACGCTTGCTTTTCCGGTACGTATCTGGTCCAGCAGGGGTCTTCCCGAGGGGCAGTCGTACAGGCATGATCCGCATTCCATGCAGTCCATCACGTGTTGTTGCTCCAGGTCGTCGTATCGTTTTTTGTCGGCCAGCTGTGCCAGCAGGTAAGGTTCCAGTCCCATGGGGCAGATGCTCACGCAGCGGGCGCAGCGGATGCAGTTCAGCATGCTCCGGCGGTGAGCCTCTGGTTGGTCGAACAGCAAAATGCCGCTGGTGCCTTTGGTGACGGGAGCATTCAGGTCGTTCAGGGCCTTGCCCATCATGGGCCCGCCGTTGACCACCTTTCCCGTGCTCTGGGGCATACCCCCGGCAAAGGCTATCAGCTCGCTGATGGGTGTGCCGATGCGCACCAAAAGGTTGCATGGGTTTTGCAGCATGCGGCCCGTTACGGTGACCACGCGCTCTACCAGGGGTTTGTTTTTCTGCACCGCCTCGTACACGGCAAAAGAGGTGCCCACGTTGTGCACCACGCAGCCCACGTCGATGGGCAGCTTGCCGGAGGGCACCTCGCGGTTCACAAGGGCCTTCACCAGCTGTTTCTCGGCACCCTGGGGGTACTTCACCTTCAGGGGCTCCACGCTGATGCCCGGGTAGTCCTTTGCCAGGTCGCGCATGTGGGCGATGGCGTCGGGCTTGTTGTTCTCAATGCCGATGATGGCCCGATCCACTGCCAGTGCCTTCATCTGTATGGTGATGCCCACCAGGATCTCTTCGGCCCGCTCCAGCATCAGGCGGTGGTCGGAGGTCAGGTAGGGCTCGCACTCCACCCCGTTGATGATCAGGTACTCGGCCTTCTTGCCCTTTGGCACCATCAGCTTCACGTGCGAGGGGAAGGTAGCCCCCCCCATGCCCACGATGCCCATCTGGTTCACCTTCCGGATGATCTCTTCGGGGGTAAGATCGCACCGGGTCACAAGGGCCGGATCCAGGTCTACGCCCTCTACCCACTGGTCGCCCTCAACATTGATGGTGATGGCCATGCGGCGGTAGCCGCTGGAGTCGCTCACCTCGTCGATCCTGGCCACCGTGCCCTGGGCAGGCGAGTGGATGTTGGCCGAGATAAAGGCCTCCCCTTTGGCAATCAGCTGCCCGGTAAGCACCTTGTCGCCCTTGGCAACTACGGGCACTGCAGGCACCCCAAGGTGCTGCGACAGGGGAACGGAAACCGTCCTGGGCAGGGGCAGCACCTCGATGGGCTGATGTGCCGATAATTTGTTCTCCGGTGGGTGAACACCGCCTATCTTGAAAGTTTTCATATTCTGGGTGCCGGTTATCAGGTTTTAGGTGTGAGGTGTGAGGTGCGTTAGTGGTTAGGGATTAGGGATTAGAGACTAGGGATTAGTGGTTAGTTAACTTCTAAACTTCTAAACTTCTAAACTTCTAAACTTCTAAACTTCTAAACTTCTAAACCTCTAAACCTCAACCTCAGCCTCTCTTCATTCTTAATTCTTAATTCTTAATTCTTAATTGTTAACAGCTTCCGCTTCCCCGGCGGGTTTTACTTTGCGTTCGGGGAAGTTGAGTTCGGTGATTGCGTTAGTTGGGCACACGGGTGCGCATTTTCGGCAGAGCTTGCATTTTACCGGATCGATATACGCCAGGTTGTTTTCCAGGGTGATGGCCTCGAACTTGCATTCCTTGACGCATTTTCCGCATCCGATGCATGCCACCGAGCAGTTTTTGCGGGCCACCCCGCCTTTTTCGCGGTTCACGCAGCTGACGTAAATGCGGCGGTCTTTTTTTCCTTTAGGGCGCATCTCGATGATGTTGCGCGGGCATGCTTTCACGCATGCGGCGCAGGCCACGCATTTGTCGTCCACAATCACGGGCAGGCCAGTTAGCTCGTCCATGTACATGGCATCGAAGGCGCAGGCCACAACGCAGTCGCCGCATCCCAGGCAGCCGTTGGGGCAACCTCCCTGGCCTGCAAACAGGCTGTTGGCAAAGGCGCAGGTCATCAGCCCCTCGTAGTTCACCCTGGCGGGTGAGTTGTTGCGGCTGCCGTTGCAGCGCAGCACCGCCACCATGGGATCGGTAGCCTCGGCCACCAGGCCCAGCTCGGCAGCTATCTCGCTCATCACCGAGTTGCCACCCGGGGGGCAGCTCATGCCTTCCATGCTGCCGGCCTTCACAATGGCCTCGGCCAGGGCACGGCAGCCCGCCAGGCCACAGCCACCGCAGTTGGCACCGGGAAGCTTCTCCTCCACCAGGTCGATGCGCGGGTCCTCTATTACTTTAAACTTCTGGGCTACCATATACAGGATCACGGCTGCTACCGTGCCGATGGCCCCCAGGGATACTACTGACATTAAGGTAATCTCGTTCACTGAAATAAGTTTTGTTCGTGAAGGATCAATAACTAACAGCTCAAAACAGGGCCTAAAACCCTTTTTTCACAAGAAAGAATTCGCAAAAATAGAAAACAATCCAACAACCCGTTAAAAACCCCTGCATTTTTAAACGACGATAATGCCCTGTTTATTAGAAAATTACCCTCAGGGGATGCAGCCTCACCCCTGCAACACACTGCCACTCAGCCCGTTAAGGGGTTGTTTAGATTTTATCTAAATTTTTATGTTGTTAATCTATTAACAACTCGTTATCGTATTTCCTAATTGTAAAGATAAAAAGAAAACAAATTCTAACGGCTGCAAACAGAGAATATTACATGCGGGGTGTGGGGTACGAGGTGTGGGGTATGGGGTGCGAGGTGTGGGGTGCGGGGTGCGGGGTATGGGGTGTGGGGTGCGAGGTGTGGGGTACGGGGTGTGGGGTGCGGGGGGCGGGGTATGGGGTGCGAGGTGTGGGGTACGGGGTGTGGGGTACGGGGTGTGGGGTACGGGGTGTGGGGTGCGAGCACCCCCCACCCCGCAAACATCAAACCTCCCTCACCTGAAACCAAAAAAATGCTATTTTTACACCCTTTTTACACCTTACCCCAAACCCTAACAGATAGCCATGGGATTAGACACCATAATAGAGCTTGAAAATGTAATGGTTTACCAGAAGGAGAACCTGGTCCTCTCGGAAGTATGCATGAGAGTTGAGCGCGGGGAGTTCTGTTACCTGATTGGCCGCACGGGCTCGGGCAAGAGTTCGCTTCTGAAGCTGCTGTATGCCGATCTGCCCCTTGTGGAGGGCCAGGCGCGTGTGGCAGGCTTCGATCTTCAGGGCCTCAGTGCGCGGCAGATCCCATTTTTGCGTCGCAAGATCGGCATTGTGTTCCAGGACTTTCAGTTACTGAGTGATCGTTCGGTGAACGACAACCTGCTGTTTGTGATGCGGGCCACGGGCTGGCGCGACAAGCTGGCCATGCAGGGGCGCATGGAGGAGGTACTGGAGAAGGTGGGTCTTCACACCAAGGGCTTCAAGATGCCTCACCAGCTCTCGGGGGGCGAGCAGCAGCGCGTGGTCATTGCCCGGGCCCTTGTCAACGACCCGGAGGTGATACTGGCCGATGAGCCCACGGGCAACCTGGACCCCGAAACCAGCCAGGGCATCATGGCCCTGCTCTCGGAGATCAGCCGGGCGGGCCGTGCCGTGCTGATGGCTACCCACGACTACCACCTGTTCAGCCAGTTTCCCGCCCGCATCATCCGCTGCGAACACGGAAAGCTGAAGGAAGTCAATGAGACAATGAGCAAATCAGAAAATTAAGATCAACACGAAGAATCAAGGTTTCTCCAAGACAATTAGCAAATTAGTAAATTAGAAAACGAAGATCAACACGAAGAATCAAGCTATCCCAAAGGCACAAAAAGCAGGACAGGGTGTTGAAAAAAAAAAGTTACACAGTGGTTCACAGAGGTTAAGAAGTAGAGGTTCACAGAGAATCCTCATCTGCTCATCTGCTAATTTGCTAATCTGCTAATTTGTTTGATCTGCTCCGACAATTTCGCCAACTCCGATGGCCGGTATGCTTTTGGTATTATCACATTTCCATTTTCATCTATCAGGGCATAATGCGGAATACCCGTCAGGGACAACAAGCTGTTCAATTCCCTATGCAAAGCACGATTGGCTCTGACATGGTACCCTTCCAGATTATAGAACTTGATCATATTTTGCCACTGTTCATCTTCGGGGTTTCCATCCAGGCTGATATACAACTTGTGGATATTTTCATCGGACAGTACCTCACTTAACTCCTTGTTGTACTGAAATTCTTTTTTACACCAGCCACATGTTGTTGCCCAGATGCCCACATACACATTTTGTCCGTTGAACATGGAAATCAGCTCACCAAATGAATCGATCCGGGAATAATTTTCTATTACCCGCATATTCTCCGAAAAGTCACTGTCTGCTATCTGATGAAACACTGCTATCTGCTGAACAGGTGCCTGCAGGTGCGCCAGGTATTCACTTTCGGGAAACATTTCTTTGAACTGCTCATGAAGGCCGATCAATTCCTTTTCGTACCTTTTCTGGAAAGAATGGAAATAGATATAGGCAGCATTGTGGAATTCCAGGATGGAGGGGTCAAGGTGCTGCTTTGCAGTTTCAAGATTCCGGGTATGCCTTAAGCCTTTTTCAACATATTCACGCTGGATTTCGGCAGCCTGTTTGTAACCCAGTGTGGTGTAGATGGCACACCAGACTGTTTGATTCAGGTAATCAAATGCAGCATGTGAACCCAGAAAGAACCTTTCGTTTGCCGCCATGGCCTTACTGGCTTCGTTCCAGAGCTGCAAAACTTCAGGGTCGCTGTACTGCCCCCCTTCAAACTGGGGCCGCAGGTATTTTACAGAAGCAATAAAGCCCAATACATGATAATGATACATTCTGCGGGTTTGTATCAACAGCTCTGAAGCCTCTGCCGAGATCCCCCCCTTTGCCAGCAATTCCCTTATCTGGCTGATTTCAGCCTCTTTGCGCCCCATCACGGTGTTTCGGATCACTGCCACAGAGGAGTCTGTCAAATGCCACAGTTCATCAAACTGAGGATGACCATGATGGGGAAAAGAAGCCAGTAAAGCCTGGGCCTTACACTGGTTGCCATCCACTTCGAAACTTTTGTTACCGGCCGTCAGGTCAATGCTTACATGATACTTCCTGCCCGGCTCAGCCAGCACATAATGAAAAGTATTGAAACCCGAATCCATGCCAAAGCCAAACAGGGCTATCAGGGCAGGCTGACCGGCCCTTAGCGCAATGCTGAAATTCCCATTGCTGTCGGGAACAATGGTATCATGAAACCCCCAGAAACTGCTTCCCCCCAGGGGTACGGTATGTATTATTCTTTCGGGTACATCACCTGTAATGCTGCCCGTGATGATTATTTCGTTGTTTGCTGCATGGCATCCGGATAACAGGATGGCTGTCAGCATTAAAAGGATGCTCCAATTTTTTTTCATGCTGTTTTCATTTATTCCTGACAAGGCTCCCGGCAAAGCCACCGACCCGGTAAGGGGGTGATACCTGGCTGGCAATGCCTCGGCAGGCTACTGGTGGATCATATCAAATACTATTCAAATGTAAATGTATTTCTTTTAATCCAGAAGGACAGGCAGACAATTAGCAAATTTGTAAATTAGAAAATGAGAAAATGAAGATCAACACGAAGTTCAAGCTTTCTCTAAGATACAAAAAGGCAGAAGAGGTAACCTGTCGCTAATCTGCTAATTTGCTAATCTGCTAATCTGCTAATCTGCTAATTTTCTCATTTGCTAATTTTCTCCCACTCATCCCTTAGGATGCTGTAATAGATGGTATCGCGTCTTCTGTTGTGTGTCATCAGGGTATGGCTCCTTAACACGCCTTCCTCCGTTGCCCCGATGCGTTTCAGGGCATTTCGGGCCGGCAGGTTCAGTACATCCGTTTTAAATTCCACGCGCACACAGTCCAGCTCCTCAAAACAATACTGAAGCAGCAGGTATTTTGCCTGGTCGTTTACTCCCCTGCCCTGGAAAGCCCTTCCAAGCCAGGTCCATCCGATTTCCACCCGGCTGTCGCGCTGCGAGATGTTTCCGATGCTGGTAGAGCCGGCCACTGAACCCGTTTGCTTGTCGATGACCGTAAAAGCGATCTTCCTCTGATCCCTTACTTCCTCCAGGGTAGCTTCAAGCCACCTGCGCAGCTCCCCTTGATCCGACAGCTCATGGATAAACCAGATCCACAGATCCTTATCCCGGGTAATTTCCAGGAACCCCGCATAATCATCCTGCCTCAGGGGCCGCAGCAAAAGCTGGGGTGACTCCAGAGTCTTGTGGTAATCGATCATGTTTAAAGTGTTTATGGACGCAGTGTTACACAGGGTTTAAGAAGGTGTGCCACAGTGTTTTTTTAGTTTTTCTTTTGGTCTTTGTGTTGAAAAAAAAGAAGTTGCACCGGGAGGGACAATCAGAAGTTTTCCCCGCCATTCCGTGTCTTTTCTATTAGCACATCCAATATCTCATGTTGGCAAAGTCTATAATTGCAGGGCCACCTGTGCAGCCACCGATTTCATCCAACTGAGCGTCAGCTGGATTTTTGCCAATAATCCAGGCTCCTGATTTGTGTTTCATGATGATCCCCTGGTCAATTACCTCACCTTTTTGGGCGCGTGTAAGAAGTCCGTCACCATCGTAAATTACTTTAATGGAATTGTTATAGATTTCAATGGTTACTGTTTCACCCATGGTTTTTCCTTCCCACTCAGCAAACGCAATGTCGAACCTGTATATCCCATCAGGCAGAACTTCACATGATGTATGGTCATTTTGTGAAATCTCATTTACCTGAATGGATGAATCGTGGCCCGGGTCCGCAATTTCAAGTTTTAATATGATATTTTCTCCCTCAAGCTGCCTGTATCCAATCCGCACCTGCAACCCGTTTCTGCTGATGGCCCCCCCCTTGCTGGATGTTGTATGATAACCCCGGATCATTATATAGTCCGAGTATCGGAATCCTACACCATTTACTGTAAAGCTTTCAAAATGGTCAGAGCCTTCCTGAGGGGCAGTAAAACCTTCAGTCAGTCCTTCAACAGTCAGGTAGGTTTCATTCTGCATCATGGTTTTTAATTCCCTTTCATTTTTTAAGATCTCTGGAATTTTCGTGAAAAACACCATCAACAGAATCAAGCCCATGATGCCTGCCGCCCAGCCAATGAACAAAACAAGCTGCCGGAAAAACGAAAAACTTTTAAAGGTTCTGCGGGTGAAAAAGACTACAGCGAAACCAAAAATAACAAAAGAGAAGATACCGGAAAGATGCCAGAGGTTGCTTCCGGTTACACTTTGCTCATAGATGGTTATGTATTCCGTCATACGCCTGGCATGCTGGTATCCAAAAAATCTTTCTCATGAAAACTTAACGGTCCTTGTAAAGCCATCCAGTTGGATTCGGCCTCGTCGCTTTCCGCCCTGATAAACCCTACGCGGGGCGCACAGACCCTGAAACCTGCACCGAAGCCCGCTATGAATGGCTACACCATGTGGGCAACTGTGTTTCTTTCATTTCATTGGTTCTTATTATCATCCCATGAATTCCTGTCATAAACTCCAGGCACTCCATGGTCTCCTTCTTCAAAGTCAAAAGCTACGTATTTTATTCCGTTTAATTCAGTAAAGGAAAATGTTGTCGAAATCATAAAACTCTTAGCTCCGGATGTCCCCATTTGTTGTGTCAATACTTCACTGTCCGGTATGGATATGAATGCTGTATCATTTGAAGTCCCATTAAATTTAATCTGCACTCTTGGCCAAGATTTGTTTATTATGCTCTCTATGGTCTCGCCCGTTAATGTGTCTCTGTCAACCAACCTTAATTGTTTCACTTCAAATTCTTCGGTTTGTTGGTTATAGTCGTATTCCCAAATTGCTCCCGAAAGGTCATAAACTACTGAACTTTCGGTGTCGGCTAAATTTTTATCTACCGTGTCAATTATCTCTCTGTCTTCCTGTCGTGCCGGATTGCAGCTAATAATCAGAAAAATCAGTCCAAAAAATATCAGTATAGTTCTCATTAAGTTGTTCGTATATGGCGCTTTAATATAGTTGCCAACGTTCCTGGTTAAGCCATCTCGTTGGATTCAACGAGACGGATTTTCGGGCTTCGTCGCTTTCCGCCGTGAAGAATACTACGCGGGGCACCAACCCTGAAACCTGCACCGAACCCCGCTATTTGATGGCCATACCATTTTATGCGTTTTTATTAATTTTTCTCTGTTTACTTTTTACTTGGCTTATCGTGAATATTCCACCAGCCAAAGCAGCCAAAAATCCAAAAATGGTCGCTGGATTAATTTTTTGTCCTATTATTATTGCCCATGGAACTAAGATTACCCCTGCTGCACTTGTTAAGTAACCTATACCCATTAAAATCTTTCCAGGCACACCATCATAAATGGTTGGGGCTTCTTTAATCATTTGATTTTTGGGTAAAGAGTTGTTTCTTTCTCTCACAATCCTTCTGAAGACTGCGTAAAAACTTCGAAAGTCATCTTTGTCATTCGAAGCATGTTCGAATTTAAAATTTCTTTGTCCATGTAATTTTATTTTAAATATGTCAAAGTGTTGGTCAGGTGTAAATTTGTACGAATCAATTTCTTGCCAACCAATCAATTTGTCTGGGTACTTATATAGAATATAATTTTTCTCCCATTTAATTTTTAGACCACTTTCTATTATCTGAATAACCAGTTTTGCTTTAGATGTAGTTTTTGATAATTTCCAACCACCTAAGAAGTAAAGTCCAACGAGGATAAAAGTTATAACACCAAATAAATCCCTATTTGAAGCTTCAAGTTTCCCTACTAAAAACATGGTTGGAATTAGGCAAATTATTGGTATTATAAAAACCGTCAATAAAAAATGAATTCGGGAACTCGTCGTTATTTTATATATTTTATTTTCAGTCATTAGCCTGTCTCTGGTTTTATTAAATGCGCATAACTCATTACAGATATGACTTTTTCATACAATACCACCCAAACCGGATTATATGTATGACAGCATCAAATACTGTTCAAATATAAATGTATTTCTTATTCAGGATATTAAAACCGGAAGGAAAAATTCTAAAAAACCACCAGCAAATTCGAAAACGAAGATCAACACGAAGAATCAAGCTTTCTCAGGTGTAGTGTCTGTCAGGCAGGACCCTGAGGGTCCAGGCGAAACCCTTGCCGGCCGCGGGATACAGACCTCCGGAGGGGGGACCCTGAGGGTCCTGAAGAAACCCTTGCTGGCCGCGGGATACAGACCTCCGGAGGGGGGACCCTGAGGGTCCTGGAGAAACCCTTGCCGGCCGCGGGATACAGACCTCCGGAGGGGGGACCCTGAGGGTCCTGGAGAAACCCTTGCCGGCCGCGGGATACAGACCTCCGGAGGGGGGACCCTGAGGGTCCTGGAGAAACCCTTGCCAGCCGCGGGATACAGCCCGCCAGAAAGGGGACCCTGAGGGTCCAGGAGCCCCGGTCAGAATAACATACCCTTCCCCGTGTAACCCCCCCGTGGACCGACCAGTCGCATCATCACCAAACCCTGGGGAAGGCCGTTCAGGGGCAGCTGGTGTTGCTGTCCGGGGGGCAGGCTTTGTTGCAGCAGCAGCCTT
>OBJA01001984.1_pt1 | contig 12682 bp, 8 predicted proteins | sample 1519751 | NCBI WGS metagenome assembly OBJA01 (sample SAMEA3881238, study PRJEB22517) | soil metagenome | biome: lake sediment; feature: soda lake sediment; material: sediment, water from around vicinity | place: India | collected 2013-12-23 | depth 3 m
CCCGCCGGTGAGACCGGCTCGTGGATCATCGGTGTGGTTCGCTGGCTGCGCCAAAGTAGCGACAATGGCCTGGAGATCGGTGTTCAGACCATCGCCCCACAGGGCCGCCCGGTCATGGTCAAGAATGAAAAGGCCGGCGGACGTGCCTCCGAGTTTCAGTATGCCATCCTGCTGCCGGCGATAGCTGGGATCGGCCAGCCAGCCAGTATTATCACCCCCATCCTGCTATTCCAGCCAGGCAATGACCTGCTGATGTATATGTCGGGCCACCACACCACCCTGAGACTGGAGGAGGCCATCCAGGAAAGTGGGGCCTTTATCCAGTTCCACTACCGACATGCCGAGGAAGGAAATACCGCACAGAAGGATCCGGCACAACCAGCCATGGACGATCTTTGGGACATAATTTGACCGCAGTCACTAAAACAAGACCAGGACTTTGGCAATAAGCAACGATTCTGGCACCCTGCTTATACGTAGCACGCCAGCCACAGGAAACCGTTAAACCAATGTTTGATACCACACCTATTCACCTCTGTGTCATTGACGATAGCTCCAATGATACGGAGATTGTCTCCAATATGCTGCGCAATGCCGGCCATGCCGTACATACAACACGTATCGAAGATGACGAGGATCTGCGTGAGGCACTCGGACAGGGCCAGTGCGATATGATTCTGGCCAAGACGACATTATCGGATTTCACTGCCAATGAGGCGCTGGATATCATTGTCAGGGCCAAGCAGCATGTTCCGTTATTGATCATTGGTGACAACACCGATGACGAGGTGGCAACCTCGATACTCAATACCGGGGCGCGGGATGTGGTGCATCTTGCACAACCGGCACGCCTGCTCCATGCGGTACTGCGTGAAGTGAACGATGCCAGACAACGCCAGCAGCTGGAACAGTGCAAGGTCATGCTGGCGGAAACGAGTCGACGCGCACAGAATCTGGTCGACAGCTCACGCGATGCCATCACCTACATCCATGAGGGGATGTATATCTACGCCAACCAATCCTATCTTGAAATGTTTGGCTATGCCGATCTACAAGAACTGGAAGGCATGCCCATCCTGGACATGGTCAAAAGTGACGATCATGCCCGCTTCAAGGAGTTTTTACGCGATTACATGGCTGGCAAGACACAAGAGAGCCACTTTTCGCTGTGTGGTCTGCGTGCCGATGGCAGTGACTTCGAGATCACCATGGAACTTAGCAATGCCCTGTATGATGACGAACCCTGCACACAGATCATCATCCGTGCACAGGTCAATCATGAGGAACTGGAAAGGCGTCTGCAAGACATCAGTAAACTCGATCTGCTAACCAATGTCTTTAACCGGCAATATCTGCTGGATGAACTCCAGCAGGTAATGGAGCATCCCAAGAAACAAGGCGCCCTACTCTATCTGCAGCCCGATCACTTCCCCACACTTCGAGAAGAACTCGGCTTGTCCAATAGTGATCAGATCCTCACGGAGCTGGCCAGTACACTCAAGGATGTACTGCATGATGACAAACACTTTCTGGCCCGCTTTGAGGGTGAGGTTTTCTGCGCCTTGCTCGACGATGCCAGCCAGGATGAGGCCGAAGCAATCGCTGGTCAGATAGTAAAGGCCGTTGATGCACACCGCTACCACAGCGACGGTAAGAACATCGAAATTACCTGCAGTATAGGTATCAGCATCTACAATGAGGGCACCAAGGAAACCCAGGCCCTGCTGCAACGCGCCAACAAGGCGATGCATTATGCCAGCCAACACGGCGGCAATCAGTTCCATACCTATATTCCCGGTGAAGATGAAATGGCCGAACAGGAACGCACGGCCATGCTGACCCAACAGATCAGAGATTCACTGCAAAATAATCGGCTGCACCTACTCTTCCAGCCCATCCTAAGCATCAAGGGAGATCCAAAGCACCATTACGAGGTGTTCGTGCGCATGTCTGACAGCCATGGGCAGGAAATCCCACCACAAGAGTTTGTACCGGCTGCGGAAAAGGGCGACTTGGCTACCGCCTTGGATCGCTGGATCATTGCCCATGCCATCAAGGCGGGCGCAGAACAGCAACGGCAAGGCAAACCTGTTGTGCTGTTTGTCAAGCTATCCATTCCATCACTGCGGGATGACCGGCTGCTCCCCTGGTTAAGTGAAATCATTCAGGCAGCACGACTCGAACCCAACTCTCTGGTGCTGGAGGTCAATGAAGAGATAGCCGTCACCAATATCAAGGTTCTCAAACAGCTCTATGCCGAGCTAAAGCAATTACATATCGATCTGGCCATCGACCATTTTGGTATAACATCCACCTACAGCCATTTGATCGAACAGTGTGAGGCGCACTACCTGAAGATAGCCGGCACCATCACCGGCGATCTGGTCAATAATCCGGATATCCGGGCCAGGCTCGGCACCATCACGCGTCTGGCCAAGGCCGCCAACAAGGTGCTGATTGCCAATGCGGTCGAAGATCCACATACCCTGGCAATGATCTATTCAACGGGTGTTGATTATATCCAGGGCTATTTTCTTCAGGAACCAACGCCTGAAATGGACTATGATTTTACCTCGATGGAATGATAATAGCCGGTTCGCTCCATTCCACAAGGGTCTCCCGAACACATTCAGGGCCTATCAGGCACAAGAAAGTGCCACCAGCCTCAATGACAGCAAGCCATTGAAAAGCAAGCAGTAAAATTGCTTTTATGGTTTTATGTGGGGTATTGGGCACTGAATGGGCGTATTCCGACCCTCTTTATTCGGCGGTATCCGCAAAATCCAGGTTATGAGATGTCGAATCGGACAACCAATCATTACCAACCGACACTTTCGCCACGAATTCCCATTGCGTTCAAGCTGGCTCTGGCCTTTATCTTCTTGATCGCTGGCGGGATGGTCACACTGGGTATTATGGCTGGCAAATCACAGACAGAACTTCTCGAACAACAGATCAACCAGTATGGCAACTCGCTGGTCAGACAAATGGTTGAATCAGCCCGTGAGCCTCTCCTGGCCGATGATCGGCTGAATCTTGACCTCATTGTGAATAATCTGATCCATGACAACAATATCGAAGGCGCGGCGGTCTTTGCGCAGGATTTTGTGCTTATCGTCAGGGCGGGCATCATTCCGGCAAACAACACCATACAAACCGCACACATGGACGGTGGTTCAGCAACCCACTTTACCCATTCAACCCGGGTAACTGGTCAGCACACACCCTATATTGCCTACTTTTCACCAGTCATTTTTCGGGATATTACCATTGGATACGTGATGCTGAGTTTCGACTCTTCACTGATCCAAACGGCCAAACAGGACATCATCGGCACGGTAATAGGAACCATCAGCCTAATGTTGATATTGGCCATCGTCCTATCCCTCTATCTGGGCAAGCGCTTTACCCGTCCGGTACGTGAATTGGTTACCGCCTGTGAATCCTATGGCAAGGGTGACTTTACCTATCGCATCCATGACACCCGCCATGATGAGATTGGCATACTCATGGATTCACTTAACCGTATGGGTGAAGAGCTTCAGCACAAGGAACTGGTTAAACAGGTATTTTCACGCTATGTATCACCAAAAGTTGCGCAGCAGGCAATAGCCGGCATGGATGCACTCGGCACACTGCCACTAGGCGGGCAACACGTTGATGCCAGTGTAATATTTGCCGATATTGTAGGATTTACCAGTCTCTCTGAGCAATTAAGCCCATATCAGATCAGTGAGCTTCTTAACCACTATTTCAGCAATATTGCCAAGGCAGTGCATTTTTGTCATGGACATATCGACAAGTACATGGGTGACTGCGCCATGATTGTCTTTGGTGTTCCAGAAGCCGATGAGGATCACAGTTTCAAGGCCTTGGCCTGTGCCTGGATGATCCTTGAGTTAACCCATCAAATGAATCAGCTTCAAATCGCTGCTCAAAAAATACCTGTTGAATTTCGCATTGGAGTCAATAGTGGCATGATGTTGGCAGGCAACATGGGCTCTGCGGAGCGAATGGAATATACCGTAGTCGGTGACGCAGTCAATCTGGCCTCACGTCTTTCCCATGCGGGCAATCCAGGCCAGGTCATTCTTACCGAAGAAATGCTTGCACGTCCCACCCTCACCAATCGAATCAATACATTCCATCATGGCAAGATCCGCTTGCGAGGCAAGAGTGAACCGGTTTCGATCTTTCATCTAGCCGATATCAATGACCCATTTCGCACCAAGATGATCGATATGATTAGGCAGATAGTGAACAACAATGAGGCGTATGTGGCATGAGGCGTTTCGGGGTACTTGTATGGTTAATTGCCCTGATGGCAAGTGGCTGTGTCACCCTGCATGGCAGGCAGGACATCTCAGAAATTGATCGACTGGTTACCCACCAGCAGTATGGCCGGGCTCTGGACAGATTGTCTCATCTTGACCCCAAATCACCCGACTATGAGGAGCTGGCACAAAAGCGCCGACACATCGAGTCATTGGCAGCCAATTATGAGAACACCGTTCACAAGCAGGCTGTTCAGGATCGCCAGCAGGGTGATTGGGCAACCGCACTCAACCGTTATGATAATGCACTGGCACGCTTGCCAAAAAGTACCATCCTGCGCGATGGCCTGGCGGAACTACATCGGCAGCAAACCATCGAATTGGAAAAACTGGAACGTGAGCGACTGTTCGAGGAAGCGACATGGCTGAAAAATACCCGCCCGACCTATCAGGCAATCGCCCAGACAAATCCTCGCAGCCGAAGCGCCAGACAAGAGCATGAAAGAATTGAGCAACAAGCCGCAAGAACAGCGGCATTGCTTACCCAAATTGGCGCCCATGCACTGGCAAACAACGATCTGACGACTGCCAGGCGGACACTACTGCTGGCGCAAGAACTGCAAGAGTCCGCAACTACTGCTGAGAACATCGCCAGACTGCATGAACTTCAGCATCAGCAATCAGCACGTCAGCAACAAGAACACACCCGGCGTCAGCAACGACTCGAGCAACATCATGCGGACTACCTCAATGCTCGCAACAACCGCGACTATGTCATGGCTCGAACACATCTGCAGCAAATCCGAATCCTCGATCCGGATAATGACAAATGGAACCGGGAGCAACAGGCACTGGATACCATCGTCCATGCACATACTGAACACCTGTTTAATCAGGGGATCAATATCTACAGCCGTGGACAATACGAACAGGCCGCTGAACTATGGCGCGATGTGTTGCAACTGGATCCGGATCACCAGCAAGCTCGGGAAAATCTGCAACGCGCGGAACGGGTACTCCAACGTATCGAGGTATTAAAGCAACAACAAAGCGGCGAATAAAGACTCACACCGCGATAGCCGGCTATCCCGCAAACATGCCGTCCACCCGCTGGAACCCCCTGGGCAGTTTATTACCGCGTCGGCCACGTTCACCCAGATAGTGCATCAGGTCATCACCCTTCAGGGTGATATGCCGCTTGCCGGCCAGCACCGTTAGCTCGCCACCAACCGGCACTACCGTCATTGCCAGCATAAATTCCTCGCGGATGGCATGTTTACTGGTGGGAATATTAAGCATCTTGTTGCCCTTGCCCTTGGCCAGTTGTGGCAACTCGCTAGCGGCAAAGATCAGCAGTCGCCCCTCGTTGCTGACCACGGCAATATGCGCAGTTTCAATCGTCTGGATTCGCTGTGGCGGCAGGATCCTGGCCCCATTCGGCAGGTTTAGCACCGCCTTGCCAGCCTTGTTGCGGCTTTGCAGATCACCCAGGCGGGCGATAAATCCATAGCCGGCGTCACTAGCGAGCAGATAATGCTCATCTTCATTCCCCAGCAAGACCGCCTCAAAGGTGGCGCCGGCGATCGGATTAACGCGGCTACTGAGTGGCTCACCCTGCCCGCGCGCAGAGGGCAGCGTATGGCTGGGAATGCAATAGCCGCGCCCGGTTGAATCAAGGAAGGTGGCAAGCTGATTACTCTTGCCAACCGCACTGTGTTTGTAGCCATCCCCGGCCTTGTAGCTCAGGGAATTGGGGTCGACATCATGCCCCTTGGCGGCACGCACCCAGCCCTTTTCCGACAAAACCACCGTGATCGGCTCGGCGCTGATCAATGCCGTCTCATCCATCGCCTGCGCGGCAGCACGTTCGATCAACGGCGAACGGCGCTCATCACCATAGGTCTCGGCATCGGCGAGCAACTCTTTCCTGATCAGGGTCTTCATGCGCGCGGCCGAGCCAAGTGTCTTTTCCAGCTCTGCCTTTTCCTTCGCCAACTCCTCCTGTTCGGCACGGATCCGCATCTCTTCCAGACGCGCCAACTGACGCAGCTTGGTATCGAGGATATAGTCCGCCTGCATCTCACTCAGGGAAAAATGCGCAATCAATTCAGCCTTGGGCTCATCCTCACTACGAATGATGCGGATCACCTCGTCCAGATTGAGGAAGGCGATCAGCAACCCTTCCAGCAGGTGCAGACGGCGTTCAACCTTGTCGAGACGGTATTCCAGACGGCGGCGTACCGTCTGGGTGCGAAACTCCAGCCATTCGGCAAGGATATCCCGCAGATTCTTGACCCGCGGCCGTCCATCCAGGCCAATCATGTTCATATTGACCCGATAGCTACGCTCCAGATCGGTGGTGGCAAACAGGTGCGCCATCAACGCCTCCACATCGATGCGATTGGAGCGCGGCACGATCACTAGGCGGGTGGGGTTCTCATGATCCGATTCATCACGCAGATCCTCGACCAGCGGCAGCTTTTTGGCCTGCATCTGCGCGGCGATCTGCTCCAGTACCTTCGAGCCGGAGGTCTGGAAGGGCAAGGCAGTGACCACAATGTCGCCCTCCTCACGTTCCCAGCGGGCACGCATACGCACACTGCCGTTGCCGCTGCGGTAGATCTTCAGCAGATCGGCACGCGGGGTGATGATCTCCGCCTCGGTGGGGTAGTCCGGACCGAGGATATGTTCGCACAACTCCTCGACTGTACTGGTGGGCGCCTCCAGCAGGTGCACACAGGCCGACACCACCTCACGCAGATTATGCGGCGGGATGTCAGTGGCCATCCCCACCGCAATCCCGGTGGTACCATTGAGCAAGACATGCGGCACCCGTGCCGGCAGCACCCTGGGCTCTTCCAGGGTACCGTCAAAGTTGGGCAGCCAGTCCACCGTGCCCTGGCCTGCCTCGGCCAGCAACAATTCGGCAAACTTGCCCAGACGCGCCTCAGTGTAGCGCATCGCTGCAAAGGACTTGGGATCATCCGGGGCACCCCAGTTACCCTGTCCATCCACCAGCGGATAGCGGTAGGAGAAGGGCTGGGCCATCAACACCATCGCCTCATAGCAGGCAGAATCACCATGTGGATGGTATTTACCCAGCACATCCCCCACCGTGCGCGCCGATTTCTTGTGCTTGGCGTCGGCCTTCAGCCCCAGTTCGGACATCGCGAAGACGATGCGCCGTTGTACCGGCTTGAGCCCGTCGCCGATATTCGGCAGGGCGCGATCCATGATCACATACATGGAATAATCGAGATAGGCACGCTCGCTGAATTCACGCAGCGGTAGTTGTTCAACGCCTTCGTAGTTCATCCCGTTTTCGTTTGTCATGGCTTACCTTAACCCGAACATTTCATAAATTGCACACGCCCTCGCTTGCCTCTTGATTGTACAATGGATTTTCCTCAGTCGGGTGTATGAATCACTACACCGCTCCTTCGGAAAATCCATTGTACAATCAATATGCGGCGCGATCATCGCACGAATTTATGAAATATTCGGGTTAAATAATCAAATTTCGCGCAAAGACGCTAAGTAACATGCTGTGACGAGCCATGGCTGCTGCATGGTGCAACGATGAACGGTTACAGGTTTTCACTTCACGCCTTGGCGACTTTGCGCGAGGTCGTCACTCACTCAGACCCAGCAACAGTTCGACGATACCATCAGCCGAACCCAGGTAGGGAGCGATACGGATCTTGATGTCCGGGTGTTGTGCCTGTTTCGGCGCCACCTCGGCGGGAATATCCTGTGCCACATGACGACCGGCGGAAAGAAAATACGGCAGCACGATCACCTCGCTGGCGCCCTGACGGATCAGGCACTCAATCCCGTCTGGGATCAGGGGTTCGGCCAGCTCCAGAAATCCCGCCTCCACCGCCACAAAACCATCCCCGCTCCGCTCACGCAACTGCGCGGCGATACGCCGTACTTCCTCATTCGAGGCCTCACGCCGGCTGCCGTGTGCCACCAATAACAATCCACGCATTTTGTCATTTACCTTTAAATGATTTCACCGCAAAGGCGCAAAGAAAGGCGCTCTCCCAGAAAACAGCGCGTACACATCTGTGCACCCTGTAGCTTACATCTTTTTTACTTTGCGCCCTTTGCGCCTTTGCGGTAACACTTGTTTTACACCTCGGCCAAGTTGCCCTTGCTCTCCAGCCAAACCCTGCGCTCGCTGGCGCGTTTCTTGGCCAGCAGCATGTCCATCAACTGGTTGGTCTCATCACCGGATTCAATGGTCAGCTGCACCAGGCGGCGGGTATCCGGCGAGAGGGTGGTCTCCCGCAATTGGATCGGGTTCATCTCGCCCAGCCCTTTGAAGCGTGTCACCATCACCTTGCCTTTCTTCTTCTCGGCGGCGATACGGTCGAGGATCCCCTTGCGCTCGCTGTCATCCAGCGCGTAATAGGTATCCTTGCCGACATCAATACGAAACAGCGGCGGCATTGCCATATAGACATGACCGGCCGCCACCAGGGGACGGAAGTGGCGCACGAACAGCGCGCACAACAGCGTAGCAATATGCGCGCCGTCCGAGTCGGCATCGGCCAGCACACAGATCTTGCCGTAGCGCAGCCCATCCAGCTTGTCGGAACCGGGATCGACCCCAATCGCCACGGCGATGTCATGCACTTCCTGCGAGGCCAGCACCTCGGTGGGATCGACCTCCCAGGTGTTGAGGATCTTGCCGCGCAGCGGCATGATCGCCTGAAATTCCTTATCACGCGCCTGCTTGGCCGAACCACCGGCGGAATCCCCTTCCACCAAAAACAACTCACTGCGTGCCGGATCACTACTGGCGCAATCAGCCAGCTTGCCAGGTAGTGCCGGCCCCTGAGTAATCTTCTTGCGTACCACCTTTTTACCGGCACGCAGTCGTGATTGCGCGCTGCTGATCGCCAATTCGGCGATCCGCTCACCCAGATCGACATGCTGATTGAGCCACAGCAGGAAGGCATCCTTGACCACCCCGGAGACAAAGGCGGCACTTTCCCGCGAGGAAAGTCGCTCCTTGGTTTGCCCTGAGAACTGTGGATCTTCCAGCTTGAGTGAGAGGATGTAACTGACCCGTTCCCAGACATCCTCAGGTGCCAGCTTGACGCCGCGCGGCAGCAAGCTGCGGAACTCACAGAACTCACGCATTGCCTCGGTCAGGCCGGTGCGCAGTCCATTGACATGGGTGCCACCCTGGGCGGTGGGCACCAGATTGACATAGCTTTCGGCTATTGTTTCACCGCCTTCCGGCAGCCACACCAGCGCCCAGTCCACTGCCTCGGTAGTGCCACTGAAATGGCCCAGAAAAGGCTCTTCCGGTAGCCGTTGACTGTCCTGCAACTCATCCAACAGATAGTCGCTCAGGCCATCTTCGTAATACCACTCCTCACGCTCGCCACTGGCTTCATCAAGAAAGCGGATCCGCAAACCGGGACACAATACCGCCTTGGCACGCAAGACATGACGCAGCCGGGGTACTGAGAATTTGGGGGAATCAAAGAACTGCTCTTCCGGCCAGAAGCGGATCGTGGTGCCAGTATTGCGCCTACCCACCTCGCCCACCACCTCCAGCTCGGAGGCCTTCTGACCACTCTTGAAGGCGATATTGTATTCTTTGCCATCACGTTTGACCCACACCTCCAGGTGTTTGGACAAGGCGTTGACCACCGATACACCAACCCCGTGCAGGCCACCGGAAAACTGGTAATTCTTGTTGGAAAATTTGCCACCCGCATGGAGCTTGGTGAGGATCACCTCAACCCCGGGGATACCCTCGCGCGGATGGATATCCACCGGCATCCCGCGCCCATCGTCGCTGACCTGCAGGGATTGATCCTTGAACAGGGTGACCTCGATCAGCCGGGCGTGTCCGGCGATCGCCTCATCGACCGAGTTGTCGATGACCTCCTGGGCCAGGTGGTTGGGGGGTTCGGTCTGGGTGTACATACCCGGGCGCTTGCGCACTGGCTCCAGACCGGACAATACCTCGATTGCATCAGCTGTATAATTGCTCGCCATGGGTTCTTTATTAGCCAATCAACAAAGCGGCGATTGTAGCACGTTGCTGATCCGACGTTTTAACCCGGCAGGCAAATATCAGGTCTTGAAGTGCCCGACCAGCGACTGCAACTGGTGTGACATGCGGGCCAGTTCCTGGCTGGCCTGTTCCAGGGTGGCGGTACCTTCGGCGGTCTGATCGGCAACCTGGGTGATTGTAACCAGATTGCGGTTGATCTCGCTGGCCACCTCACCCTGCTGCTTGGCGGCATCGGCCATGTGCTGGTTCATATCACGGATCCGGGCCACGGCCTGGGAGATGGTTTCCAGCGACTGACCGGCATGGCGCGCCTGCTCCACGCTGCTGGTGGCCTGTTGCCGCCCCTCCTCCATGGCCCGCACCGCTTCGCGGGCGCCATTTTGCAGTTGCTCGATCATCTTCTGGATCTCGCTGGTCGAGGCCTGGGTGCGCGAGGCCAGGCTGCGCACCTCGTCGGCCACCACGGCAAAGCCACGTCCCTGTTCACCGGCCCGTGCCGCCTCGATAGCGGCATTCAGGGCCAGCAGGTTGGTCTGTTCGGCGATCCGCCGATGACATCCAGCACCGTGCCGATCGAGGTGGAATCCTCTTCAAGGCGGTGGATCACCTCGGCGGCCTGGCCAACCGCATTGGCCAGCGCGTTGATCTGGTTGATGGTCAGGCGTACCACATTGGCCCCTTCGCGTGCCTCCGCATCGGCCTCGCGCGTGGCATCGGCGGCCATCCCGGCACTATCTACCATGTCCTGGGCAGTGGCCACCATCTCGTTCATTGCCGTGGCCACCTGCTCGGTCTCCTGCTGCTGGCGCTCTACCCCCTGGCGTGTTTGCAGGGTAATGCTAGACATATTGTCCGCCGCCTCGGCCAGCCGGGTAGTCGAGTCACTGACCGGCCCGATGATGTCACGGATCTTGCCGACAAAGCGATTGAACGCGGAGCACATCCGGCCCAGTTCGTCCTGGGTCTGCATGTTGAGCCGGCAGGTCAGATCGCCGTCCCCCTGGGCGATGTCATCCATGGTGACGGCGGCCCTGTTGATCGGCAGCACAATCATCCGGTTCAGCCACCATACCGCAAATACGCCAACCAGCAAGGCCAGAATCGCCATCACCAGCACACCCTGGCGGGTGGTATCGGTTTGACTCATCAGGCTGCCGCCATGACTGTTGATCGCCTGGCGCAAATGCCCGAGCAACTGCTCCAGATCCCGTTGCACCGCTTGCAGGTTGTCGCCCAATTCAGTACGGATCAGCCAGGCATCGGTGCGCCAGCGATCGCTGCCGTGGAGCTCGACCAGTTCAGGCAGATTGCCAATAAACGTTTGATAGGCCTCGACCAATTGCTCGGCGGCATCTTCCTGTTCAAAGGTGAAGAGATAATCCAGGTTTTCAAGTTCATCGAGCTGGCGTCCTACACTGTTGTGGTAGGCGTTGATCTCATCCAGGGTGGAATCGGTGCGAAAGGCAAGGTAGCCGCGCAGTGAGCTCATCACGTTGCCCCAGTTGTAACGCATCTCACCCAGCAACAGTAACAGTTCACGCCGCGCGGGGCTGGATGGTTCGTTGCGCTCCGATATCACCATCTGACTGAGCAGCTGTGCAATCTGCTGACTGTAGGGGTTGAGATTTTGCGCCGCATAGGTGAAGCCGGGCTGATTGGCCAGATTGTCGGTGGCCAGCGGCAATATCCGCTCCCCCATCGCGGTAGTACGGCTCAACGAGGTGCTCAATGCCTCAAGCTGCTGCCTGACCAGTGGATCGTCCTTTGCCAGAGCGGAGCCCTGCAAGGCCTTCATCAACTCGCCGACACGATTCGAACTGGCCAGATAGGCATCCCGATGCAGCGCCTCGGTACTGAGCAGATAGAACCCCAGCGATTTGTTGGCGGCATCCAGCTCACGCGCCAGCTCCATGGCATCCATCATGGCCGGCTGGATGCGTGCCGTTACCGTATCGGCCTGGTGACGCACCTGAGCCAGATTCGCCCAGACGATTACCGCCACCACGGCGATAATACCGAGCATCAGCCCGAATCCCAGCAACAGTTTTGTGCGTATGCGCAGGTTTGCAAGCTTCAGGTTTTCCATCGGACTCCACCTCTTTTACTGATGAAATACCGCCTTATGCCAACAGGGTCGGACCGGCGGTTATTATTTGTGGAGTCTGCCGATAATACACATCCCTATGGCATATCGCTTCATTCTCCACCTGTTTGATTGTTAACCGTTATACCGCAATTTACAAATTTGTGACATTACTGGCTTGCCGGATCTGCCCGGCCAACCATGCATCACAGCACAATCCCGAGGCGTCTGGCTACCTCTTCATAGGCCTCGACCACACCGCCCAGGCCTTGACGAAAGCGATCC
>OBJA01001985.1_pt1 | contig 12671 bp, 6 predicted proteins | sample 1519751 | NCBI WGS metagenome assembly OBJA01 (sample SAMEA3881238, study PRJEB22517) | soil metagenome | biome: lake sediment; feature: soda lake sediment; material: sediment, water from around vicinity | place: India | collected 2013-12-23 | depth 3 m
CAACGGCAATGAAAAGCATACCAGCATCAACATAGTGATCTTCAATTACCCCGGCAATTTTTTGAGGGCACCAAACTTGCAAAAGCGATCTTCTTTGTTCCGGCACCTTAGCTGTTGGGCTCAAAACAGGAAAAGCGATCTTTAATTACCCCGGCGGGGTCAGAGAACCACAACCCTACCGCTCCGCTGCTATGCGCACTGCCCCCGAGGGCTTTGACCGGGTGACTAAAAATTCTGCTCACCGGGATAAAAACCAGGAAGCCTGCACCTTCAAATGTTCAGGAACGTCACCCGGCCAATATCTGAACTCTCAGGTGCAGCGCACCGCAATATTTGTAGCAACCGAAATCAGTTATCAGGGTCCGAAGGTGCAGCGCACCGTAATATTTTTTTATCGGCTAAAGCTTTAACCCAATAATCTGATAGTTAAAAATGCGGCTAAAGCCTTCCTTTACAGCAACATCCCAATCCGTTGGATAAATCCAACGGCAATGAAAAGCATACCAGCATCAACATAGTGATCTTCAATTACCCCGGCTCTATCCTTGTTATAAGAACCTTTTCGCCGGCTTATATTTCCTGTTCCCTGTATTCCACAACGCAAAGCTTAAAATATCAGCCATCTCTTCAAAATTCTTGCTTTTAGTATTGTCCAGTCCATGACCCGCTTCATAATCAACTTTGAATACTAATGGCCTGCCAGTCTCATTCAATCCCTGCATACGGGCAGCAAACTTACCAGGATTCCAGATAACCACACGAGGATCATTCATTCCTCCGGTTATTAAAGTTGCAGGGTAATTAACCCCTTCCTTCAGGTTATGATAAGCATCCATCTCAAGTAACGCCAGAAATTCAACAGAATCTTTTACCGTTCCAAACTCAGGTATATTGACAGGGCCCGAAGGTTCAAACTCTGTCCGCACAGCATTCATCAAACCAACAGCAGGAATAGCCGCTGCAAACAAATCAGGTCTTTCTGTCATAGCCCTGCCGATTAAAATCCCTCCGGCACTGACTCCATATATTGCTATTTTAGCAGGACTTGTATATTGATTTTCAATTATATATTCAGCACAGGCAATAAAATCCTTCCATGTATTGGGTTTAGTTGTTTTGAAACCTCCTTTATGCCACTTGTCCCCTAATTCACCACCTCCGCGAACATGAGCTTCGGCATAAATTCCACCTTCAAGACACCAGATCAGAATATTCGGCAGAAAGTATGGTTCCATTGATATTCCATATGCTCCATATCCATACAGAAGCAAAGGATTGCTTCCATTCTTTTTTATCCCTTTATTATAGATAATCGAAAGCGGCACTTCAACACCATCATGTGACTTAACCATTACCTCTTCAAGCACAAGATTCCTGAATTCAGGATATTCAGGTATAACTGATAGATTCTCCGGTATACACTCGTCGTTTGCTACGTCATACCTGAATCTTTGTGATACTTGGGTATATCCATGCATTGTAACCCATACATCATGGAACCTTGACCCCTTGCTGCCAAGTGTGATGGTTCCCGCCGGGAAAGGTAAATCAATTTCTTTTGGTGTTTCAGCTTCAAATGCTTTAAAATAAAGTTTTGCCTGGACCCCGTTTTTCTTCATCGTATAATAAATACCATCTCTGGTTAATGTGAAACCCGATAATTTCTGTTCCTTATCTTCCGGAATAACTGTAACAGCAGAATTAATATCCGGATTGCTGACTGATGTCTTCATCAGTTTAAAATTGGGTGCATCCAACGGGGTGTAGAAATAAATATCTGTTTCATTTGCGTACCAGTTATAAATTTCATTCTCCAGTATAAAAAGAGGCTTCCATTGAATCGATTTATTGCCAATCTGGCCTCCCGGGGCATAAAAAACCCTTTGCCTGTTATCAACCGATGATGCCAATCCAAAGAGCAATCCGCTTTCTTTATCAAAAGTTGCAACAGGTATCTCATTTGGTTCTATTCCTAAATCAGGATACATCTCCCTCGAAAAGAAAATCTCGTCTTCCGGTTCAACTGAATTCAGTTTATGCAGCATAGTTTTTGCATCTGCCAAGAACCTCGAATCCATTACATTTTCAGAACCTGTACGTATATATAAAATTCCTGCATTATCGGGCAACCATGAATTAATTCCCAGAACCTGGTCCACTTTATCAGGTAAAGGTTCAGTTTCTCCCACTTTGATGATGTATACAGTGGCCAGCTCTTTTCCGTTTGGTGTAACTCCAAAAGCAACATACCCACCATCATGCGATGGCACAATATTATTGATAACATATCTGACAGAAGGGTCATCCTGATAGGTCTCAGGATCAAAAAGAAGGGTTTCTGCACCCTCCAGACCATCCCTGTAAAACAATTTTCCGGTATCATCATCAGGGGTTGTTTTCAGGTAGAAATACTTGTCATTTTCAGTAATCTGCAGATATGAAATTGTTGAAGTATTTCTGCTGTCGAATTCATACATCTTATCAAGAAGGCGCTGGCGTGCTTTCATACTCCCGAAGACACTCCTGGCATAATCACCATTCGACTTCAGCCAGGACATCACAACAGAATCGTCTGTATTCTCCATGTACTGATAATAATCAATGAGTTGAGTGCCGAAATAATTATCTGTTACAGGCTTTACAGGTGCTAACGGAGGTTTTTCCACCTTTTGCGGTGTACACTGAATAAAAATGACAATCACCAGTACCGGAAGCTCATAAATGGTTTTCATTTTATTGATTATTAGTTTTTTATTTGGTAATAAGGTACAATTTTTTTCAGACATGGGAAATGAAAAACCCAGGTCCGAAAAATATAATCAGCCGGTTGAAATCCGCTGCTCCCATAGTGCAGTTTCCGGCAGCCCCCTCGCAATTGAAAGATGCTTTAATACTCCTTCAGGAAACAATTAAAGGTTGAACCTTCACCGGGAGTGCTTTCCACAGTAATATAACCTCCATTTTTTTCGATGATACTTTTGATGATGTATAAACCGATACCAGTTCCTGATGCTTTTTTAGAATCAATGCGGTGAAAAGGTGTAAACAGCATGTTGCTGTATTTCTCCAAATCCATTCCTACCCCATTATCACGAACAGCTATTAACACATAATCCTCTTTAGTATGTGAAGAAATTTCAATCTCTAAAGGAATGTTTTCCCGGCAGTACTTAATTGAATTGCTGATTAAATTTTTCAGGATGCTGTAAAGATAGATTTCGATATAAAAAAGAGATTGTTTTTTAAAACTGGGATGAATAACAGATTTTTCAATACCCAATTCCATGGATATTCTGTCGAGGATAATCTTTAAATCGATATTTTCAACAACCGATTTATCATTATTCCTCAGTCTGAGTATATCGGTTACCCCCTGGATGGTAATTGTTAACTGGTTGGCCAGATCGCGAAACTTATTGAGAAACATCACTTTTTTCTCCAGGGACAATCTATCCATCAGATCCAGGGCTCCATGCATATTTGCAACAGGTCCCTTTAAATCGTGGGCAGCAATATAAAGAAGGTCTTCAAAAACCTTGTTATCATTTTTCAGCCGCAATTCGTTATCACGCTGCTCAGTTACATCGGTATTGGTACCCAACCAGCGGATAATTCTTCCTTTTTCATCTTTCACTGGTATGGCACGGGTAAGAAACCAGCGGTATTTTCCTTCCTTACTTCTTAACGGGAAAATTTCCTCCCATAGCTTACCATCGGTTATTGCCTGTTTTTTACTTTGAAGAACCCGGGAAATATGTTCAGGGTGATGTACTTTCTGCCAGCCCCATCCCTGCATTTCGTCAAAGGTTTTTCCTGTATAATCATACCACCGCTCATTAAACCAGAAAACACATCCATGTTCATCCATCATCCACGCGAGCTGTGAAATATTATTTGCAAGTATGCGGAACTTTTCTTCACTTTCCTGCACTGCCTTTTCAGTCTCGATTCTATGGGTTATATCCATTGCGACTGCAACAGAGGATATGATTTGGCCTTTGTCATTCTTTACAGGCGCAGCAAAGTTAAGGATTGTTTTTCTCGTGCCATCAAAACACTCAATATCTATAACTTCATTTTCAGAGGTTTCTCCTTTCAGAAATGCACGGGCAAAAGCCCAATCTTCCGATCCAATACGATTCCCGGTATTTCTCCACCAGCCTTTATACTCGTTTAACTGGTCGACAGGTACGTACCTGGCTCCTCCAAAAAGTTTATCAGCAGCACGGTTGGTTTGAACAAGTTTACCCTTTTCATCTGAAATAAAAACACCTGCAGGTAATACTTCCAGGATATTCTGAAGTAAGTTTTTGTTGTTCAAAAGAGCTTCTTCAACCTCCTTCCTTTCAGTAATATCCATTACTATCCCCAATATCTTTAACACATTCATGGCAGAATCGTATTCTTTTATTGCCCTCAGATTTACCCAGCGGAATGTTCCATCAGGCAGAATAATCCTGTGATCGCAATTAAAATCATTTTTTTCATTCTGATAATAAAACTGATTTGCCATTGTAATAACCATTTCCCGATCCTCGGGATAGACAGCTTTGGGGATTCCGTTTATAAGTTCAAGAGATTCAGATGTACTTAAACCATATATTTTTAACATTTCCGGTGACCAGAAATTTTCGCCCGATTGTAAATCCCGCCAGAAAGTACCAATTTTTGCTGAAGCTGCAGCAATTTTAAAATGTTGTTCGTTTTTATGAAGCGCCTCCTCAGCTTTTTTAATCTGGGTAATATCAATACCGGAAGTCAGAAAATAATTTTTCTCACCGATCGATATGATCGTGGCACAATAAAGTAAATGATGAATTTCTTTATGCCTGTCAAATAATTCAAGTTCAGCCAACTGTAAAGACTGATTTTTAATAATTTGATTTGCAGATTCATTTCTTCTTTCCTTCGAAACAAACCCCAGTTCCATGGGATTCCTGCCAATCAGTTCTTCCCTGGAATAACCGGTAATTTTACAGTATGCCTCATTTGTTTCAATGATATTCCCTGTTTCAATGTCAGATATCACTGAAAAAGCTGGGCTGTTAAAAAACAAGCTGGCAAATTTTCTTTCACTTTGGATTAGTGCATCCTCGAGGATTTTTCGTTCAGAAATATCACGGAAATATACTTCAAGGATCGAACCGGAGGGAAAAGCATGAACTTCAAGCCATTTGTCGGTTACATTCGAATGTGCATCAAAATGAACAGGAACATTATCCCTGAATGCTCTTTCGTATTCTTTATGAAATATGTCCCCTTTCCCTTTAGGATATAAATCCCATATATTTTTACCTGTTAAAAAAGATGCAGGCATTTGAAAAATATTCAGTTCTGCCTGTTCATTCATTTCAAGTATCGTATAATCCCTGCTAAACACTACATAACAATCAGTGATATTTTTGATTATATTATGAAGCTGCCATTGCCTTCCTGATGATGACTCTTCTTTTAGTTTATATTTAGTTATGTCATCAATAATAGAAGTGAACATCAGAAACTCATTGGTTACACTGAAAATTGCAGAAAGTGTAACTTTAATCCATAATACTGTTCCAGATTTATTAATGTATTCCTTCTCAAAACAGTATGATTTAGAGATGCCATTCAACAGCTTACTGGATTCTTCAATGAAATCATCACAGGGAAAAATTTCCTGAAAAGTTTTCATCAACAATTCTTCTTCAGAAAAACCAGTGATTTCAGCAACTTTACTGTTTATCTTTATAGGATACCCATCTTTATTAAAATGTACAATCCCTACAGCAGCATTTTCAAAAGATAATCTATACAGTTCTTCCTGGCTGACAGAAGGAGCAGAAGTTTCCGGATCTAATGGCATACACTCAAAATTAAAAAGGAAATATATCACTTTTTTTAAGAATTATGTTTATAAACCACAAAAAAACATTATCCCTCCCTCACTTGCTGGATAAAGGATTAAAGTTAAAATTGACCGGGTGACTAAAAATTCTGCGCCCCGGGTAAAAATCAGGAAGCCTGCACCTTCAAATGTCCAGGAAGGTCCCCCGGCCAATAATTCCTTTCATCTTGAATCCTATGATTCCTCGCCAACATTCATTAATTTTGAATAAAAAGATGAATTATGGCAACAATTATAAGATCCGGTGAAAGAGAATTTCAGGAAAATCCAAACAAGATCGATCATTACAGAATTCTCACAGAAGTTTCCAGGACAAAAAAAGGCATCAATCCTGAAAACCTCATCTTTGATTTAAGGCAGTTAAACCCTGACCAGTATTCTGCTCCGTATCATTTCCACAGGTTCGCAGAAGAACTCTTCATGATAATCTCCGGTTCTGCAACATTAAGGACCCCCCGGGGACTGGAAATAGTAAATACCGGCGATCTGATTTTCTTTGAGAAAGGTGAAGGTGGCGCCCATCAGCTTTACAATCACACCGGCGAAATCTGCATTTATCTTGACATAAGGACATTCATCGGCTACGATATTGCCGGATACCCCGATTCAGATAAAATCCTGATTGCACCCACCATGGAGATTTTCAGGATGGGTTCACAAGTGAAGTATTTCGAGGGTGAAGAGAATATCAAAGAAAGATGGAAAGACATAGAGAATAAAAATATGGATGAAATCCATGGTACCTGATACTCCCCAATACTAACCCCAGGGGTTTAGCCTGGCGATCAGACGCACCACAACCCACCCTACTCCGCTGCAATACGCATAAACGTGAAAAGAACTACCACATGCCCCGTTCCGCTGCTATGCGCACTGCCGCCGATGGCATTGACCGGGTGACTAAAAATTCTGCTCCCCGGGATAAAAACCAGGAAGCCTGTACCTTCAAATGTTCTGGAGCGTCACCCGGCCAATATCTGAACTCTCAGGTGCAGCGCACCGTAATATTTGTAGCAAAGGGTATTAGTTATCAGGGTCCGAAGGTGCAGCGCACCGTAATAAATTTGTTTATCGGCTAAAGCTTCAACCCAATAATATGATGGTTAAAAATGCGGCTAAAGCCTACTTTTCCCGCAACATACCAATCCGTTGGATAAATCCAACGGCAATGAAAAGCAACCCAGCATCAACATAGTGATCTTCACATACCCCGGCAATTTTTTTTGAGGGCACCAAATATGCAAAAGCGATCTTCTTTGTTCCGGCACTTTAGCTGTTGGCAACAAACTTGCAATAGTGATCTTCAATTACCCCGGCGGGGTCAGCGAACCACAACCCTACCGCTCCGCTGCTATGCGCACTGCCGCCGATGGCATTGACCGGGTGACTAAAAATTCTGCTCCCCGGGATATAAACCAGGAAGCCTGCACTTTCAAATATTCAGGAACGTCACCCGGCCAATAATGTCTTCACCTGAAAACAATGATAAAATGTTCAACCCTCCACACCTAACCTCAAACATTTTTTATATATTCATGCCCTTAATCTTGAACTTATGTCACCAGAACTTTCAATTATCCTTCAACTGTAGTATTTGTCAGATGCTAAAATCAGTTTAAACAGAATAACAACTTAAAATCTATACTTATGATTCGTATATCAAAGACCTTATTTTTTATTGCAATGATTTCATTACTGTCAGGTTGTATTGCCACTCATTACGGGAATATGGCAGGATCTGCCGCATTGAGTTCACCTAATTTTGTATACACATCCAGGAACCTCATTGGTGAAGCTGAGGCAACCTACGTTTTCGGTATAGGAGGCGTTGCCCGCCACTCTCTTGTTGCTGAGGCAAAAAAAGACATGCTGAAAAACCATCCTTTAAAGGCAAACCAGGCACTTGCAAATTTATCAGTCAGCCATAAAACCACCGGATTTCTTGGAATCATTGTTGTAACAGTCAGATGCACGGTATCAGCCGATATCGTAGAATTTGGCGGTACACCTGACGGATTCTCACAGACCAGGTCACCTGAACACCTCACCCAACCCCCGGGATCTTATACTTCTATTCCGGATAATGATCCTGAGATAAATGAACCTGCAACAGCTGGCAGTGGAGAATTTCAGCCGGGGGAGTCTGTAATGATAGTTAATTATTTCAATAAGCCTGTTGAAGGAAAAATCATATCCATAAAAAACAACGGTTACGAGGTTATATATACTACTCCGGCTAATAAAAACAGGATAGTTCATGTATTAAAATATCAGCTGGAAAAGAAGTCAAAATGAAGATGAAGGTAAAAAAACATCAACCAGCGAGATCTGCTCCTGGTGATATTACTCACCAACATTCATTAATTTTGATTAAAAATTTATGGCAACAATTTTTAGATCGGGTGAAAGAGAATTTCAGGAAAATCCAAACAAGATCGAACATTACAGAATTTTCACAGAAGTTTCCAGGACCAAAAAGGGATCAATCCTGAAAACCTCATCTTTGATTTAAGGCAGTTAAGCCCTGATCAGGCACGGGGTGCGACAATAACCCTTTCAAAATCGGAAGGACCAATTCAGTTTCAATTCACGTACCCACACGGGGTGCGACTCGTTAAAATGATTTCGCCAGTAAACAGAAACGGGTTTCAATCCACGCACCCGCACGGGGTGCGACTTTTTCCCGGCTATTTCAACAGGATGAACTGAATGTTTCAATCCACGCACCCGCACGGGGTGCGACCAACACCCATAAATTTCTCATCCAGCGGATCCAGTTTCAATCCACGCACCCGCACGGGGTGCGACGGTTGCAACCGTCTTGCCTAATCCCATATCCATGTTTCAATCCACGCACCCGCACGGGGTGCGACTTGCATGCAGAGTTTTAATTTCAATAACAATATATGTTTCAATCCACGCACCCGCACGGGGTGCGACTCCGCACAGGGCAGAATAAAACCAATCCCCGGCGTTTCAATCCACGCACCCGCACGGGGTGCGACCTGAATTTTGTGTTGTTTTTCCATAACTTATTTTGTTTCAATCCACGCACCCGCACGGGGTGCGACTACTGCAGCTTTCCCGATTGCACAATCACATCAGGTTTCAATCCACGCACCCGCACGGGGTGCGACCTGGCATCACGGAGGCACATTGTGGGGGTTAACTGTTTCAATCCACGCACCCGCACGGGGTGCGACTTTCAGGGGTTATACCGTTGGTGTAAGATATATGTTTCAATCCACGCACCCGCACGGGGTGCGACTTATTGCAAGACAAAATTCATAAGCCACCCGGGGTTTCAATCCACGCACCCGCACGGGGTGCGACTTCAATTACCGGGTCTTTCCAGATTGTTACCCGTGTTTCAATCCACGCACCCGCACGGGGTGCGACCACCATGTTCCCGAAGACAAACATTGGATTGTTGTTTCAATCCACGCACCCGCACGGGGTGCGACCAAAGGATGCTGCCTATAGCCATTAACGAATTAAGTTTCAATCCACGCACCCGCACGGGGTGCGACCTGATGCTTCCTGATTCTGTTCTCGATATGTATGTTTCAATCCACGCACCCGCACGGGGTGCGACAATAACCTTACCCCCAGTTAAATTAGATAAATCTGTTTCAATCCACGCACCCGCACGGGGTGCGACTGTCATTTCCAAGCTCTCCGTATTCGTAGCATTTGGTTTCAATCCACGCACCCGCACGGGGTGCGACCTGGTTCGCCTCGTTCCTGTTAAAGGACTGAAGGTTTCAATCCACGCACCCGCACGGGGTGCGACTCCCGGTGGGACTACTTTTTTCTGATTAGGATTTCGTTTCAATCCACGCACCCGCACGGGGTGCGACGGGCCCGGCAATAGTTGTAAAGAGCAACCCTGCAGAAGTTTCAATCCACGCACCCGCACGGGGTGCGACTGACGGTGTACCGGCAGTTGACTTTACAAAAGTGTTTCAATCCACGCACCCGCACGGGGTGCGACATCAGCATACAGAACAGAACAACAACATTGGCATGTTTCAATCCACGCACCCGCACGGGGTGCGACCAAATGGCAGGATGGACAGTTTACCTCTGTTGATGGTTTCAATCCACGCACCCGCACGGGGTGCGACTTGGATTTCGACCGCTCAGAGTAACAGATTTCATGTTTCAATCCACGCACCCGCACGGGGTGCGACTAACCGGGGTTATAGTGGTAGTGGGAATATGAGTGTTTCAATCCACGCACCCGCACGGGGTGCGACTTTCTGATTTGCGCTATTCCAACACGGCTCTTTATGTTTCAATCCACGCACCCGCACGGGGTGCGACGGCAAAAATTTATTAAAAGCGACAAGCTAAGGGTGTTTCAATCCACGCACCCGCACGGGGTGCGACTTCAAAGTGTTTCAACCCCGATGCCAGCGAGCAGTTTCAATCCACGCACCCGCACGGGGTGCGACGGATCATCCTGTTATCTGCCATCGGTGCCGGGTGGTTTCAATCCACGCACCCGCACGGGGTGCGACTAAGCGGTTTACCAAGCAGTGGATCCGGAGCAAGTTTCAATCCACGCACCCGCACGGGGTGCGACTTTGAAACCCATCAATTTTAAACTATGCCTTACGGTTTCAATCCACGCACCCGCACGGGGTGCGACTTCCTCTTCCGGATCCATCCGAAGGAGGTTTTTTGTTTCAATCCACGCACCCGCACGGGGTGCGACCGGTGCTCAGTGTTAATCCTGTTTTTTCCTGAATGTTTCAATCCACGCACCCGCACGGGGTGCGACTGTATGCGCTTGAAGCCAGGAAGCTCGGTTATGAGTTTCAATCCACGCACCCGCACGGGGTGCGACCGTTGTTGTTTATAACAAAAAAAAGCAATTTGTAGTTTCAATCCACGCACCCGCACGGGGTGCGACTCGTGTTGTCAGCATTAATCTGAAACGTATAGGTGTTTCAATCCACGCACCCGCACGGGGTGCGACATTATTGCGGATATTACCCTGAGACAGGTGAAAAAGTTTCAATCCACGCACCCGCACGGGGTGCGACATAAAATCGACATCTATGCCGAATTAAGCACTCTGTTTCAATCCACGCACCCGCACGGGGTGCGACCTTTGGGTACACCGGGTGCTGGGTGTAATCGCTGTTTCAATCCACGCACCCGCACGGGGTGCGACTGATCTCTCCCTGCTCCGTATGCAAATTTAGGATGTTTCAATCCACGCACCCGCACGGGGTGCGACACCGACCGCCCAATTTCATTGTATTATGCCTTGCTGTTTCAATCCACGCACCCGCACGGGGTGCGACTTTCACCTTTGTAGTAATCCTTATTATCGTCAAGGTTTCAATCCACGCACCCGCACGGGGTGCGACTCCATACTTTTACGAAACGGTTAATGTCTTCGGGTTTCAATCCACGCACCCGCACGGGGTGCGACCTTAGAGTTTGAGTTTCGCTATGTTCAGGCCGGGTTTCAATCCACGCACCCGCACGGGGTGCGACTTTCCGCTGCAAATACTTCCGCATCTGGTCATACGTTTCAATCCACGCACCCGCACGGGTGCGACGAACGGAGTAGTAATAAAAGGCACATACGCCTTGTTTCAATCCACGCACCCGCACGGGGTGCGACTTTCGTTTTCCTTCGGGTAGTCCCACCGGAACTAGTTTCAATCCACGCACCCGCACGGGGTGCGACCTCAATCTCACGCATGATGGGAGCCAGCCTCATGTTTCAATCCACGCACCCGCACGGGGTGCGACGAACATCGGCAGGAGTAATCAGCACGTTGATTTTGTTTCAATCCACGCACCCGCACGGGGTGCGACCCTATCTCCGCTTTTACGTTAATCCGGTTAACGCTGTTTCAATCCACGCACCCGCACGGGGTGCGACTAATTCAGTTTCATTATAGACGAGGTATTCTCTGGTTTCAATCCACGCACCCGCACGGGGTGCGACCTGGTTCCGGATCGGGAGCCGGTGCCTGGTAGTTGGTTTCAATCCACGCACCCGCACGGGGTGCGACTTTGTTTTTTCAAGTACCAGGGCAATCAATTGCTGTTTCAATCCACGCACCCGCACGGGGTGCGACTTCAAGGGTTGAGCAATATGTAATCGATAACGATGTTTCAATCCACGCACCCGCACGGGGTGCGACCATTGGTTTATGGGTTCAAATATCACCTGCTCGGGTTTCAATCCACGCACCCGCACGGGGTGCGACGAGAGGGCCGGGAAACTTCGTTACTTCATGAAAGTTTCAATCCACGCACCCGCACGGGGTGCGACTTCCGATACGTCCGCTTTCGGAATGATGATAATCGTTTCAATCCACGCACCCGCACGGGGTGCGACTACAAGAGCAAAAATTTCATAATCTGCAGGGTAATGTTTCAATCCACGCACCCGCACGGGGTGCGACGTTCTATCCGTTCCAGCTTCGCAATGTAATGGAGGTTTCAATCCACGCACCCGCACGGGGTGCGACGGGACGGGTTCAGGCTGATTGATATTTTTATTGAAGTTTCAATCCACGCACCCGCACGGGGTGCGACTACATAACTATTGATAGTATCATTCGTGTGCAAAGTTTCAATCCACGCACCCGCACGGGGTGCGACACCGTTAAGCCTGTGGAAAGCTCCTCTACTTTGGAGTTTCAATCCACGCACCCGCACGGGGTGCGACCAGGAAGTTCAGTTTGCTTGTGCTTATTTATATGTTTCAATCCACGCACCCGCACGGGGTGCGACTTGGCCGTTGGGATAACATCAG
>OBJA01001986.1_pt1 | contig 12667 bp, 10 predicted proteins | sample 1519751 | NCBI WGS metagenome assembly OBJA01 (sample SAMEA3881238, study PRJEB22517) | soil metagenome | biome: lake sediment; feature: soda lake sediment; material: sediment, water from around vicinity | place: India | collected 2013-12-23 | depth 3 m
AGCGGCAGCAGACTTTCTGCGTTATCCAGGATTTCAATTTTATCCCCGCTGTCAAGGATTACCCGCATGGGCTTTTTAAAGCGGTATTGCGTTTCGAGCATCACCTGCCGGCAAGCACCACAAGGGCTGACATTCCGGGCAGGATTGCCAAGCTGGTCGATTGCCGTAACGGCAATGGCTTCAACAGCCTGCCCCGGAAAGTTGGCATTGGCCCAGAACATTGCCGAACGTTCGGCACAGGTTCCTACCGGTGACGATGCATTTTCCTGATTATTGCCGCTGATTATCGTTCCGTTGCTTAAACGCAGCGCCGCCCCCACAAAATATTTTGAATACGGCGCATAAGCATCTGGCGCCGCTGCCCTCGCCTTCAGGATTAATTCACGGTCAGCCGGGGCCAACTCATGCAAATTTTCAAAAACAGATATACTAATTTTTATCTCTTTCGTTTTCATTGGGAGGATTTGCCCAAAATTACATCTTTTGTTTTGTTAAACCAATGTGTATATGCCGCCTATTTTTCTATTTTTGCTAAAAAATCAGTATTTATGATCCGAAAGACTTTGCTTAGCCTCGTTTTGATTGCCCTTGCCATTACCAGTTTCAGCCAACGTATCATCTCCCGTGAAGAGTATATCGCCATGTATGCCGAACTTGCAGTTAGCGAAATGATCAGAAGCGGTGTTCCGGCAAGCATCACCCTGGCCCAGGCCTGCCTCGAATCGGGTAATGGCAACAGTGTGCTCAGCCTGAAAAGCAACAACCACTTTGGCATCAAGTGTAAAAGTAGTTGGCGTGGAAAACAGGTTTATCATGACGATGACGAAAAAAATGAGTGTTTCAGACATTATAATTCCGTGGCAGAATCGTATATCGATCATTCGGACTTTTTGATGAACAGCCCCCGATATGGCGAACTTTTCACCTTACAACTCACCGATTACAAAGGTTGGGCCAGGGGTTTAAAAAAAGCAGGATATGCCACCAATCCGCATTATGCCGATATGTTGATTAAAATAATCGAAGACCACAAATTGCATTTATACGACCAGGGGCTAGACAAACAACACATCGCCCGGATCACCGAAAGCCGGCTCCACCAGCCGGATTCGCGGAGCCTGATCAATCCTTACCAGGCACGGAAGGTGGTGCTGCGCAATGGCATCCGGTCAATTGTGGTCAACCAGGGAGACACGTTTGAGAGTATTGCCCAAGAGTTTGGGCTGAAAGAATGGGAGGTTTATACCTATAACGACTACAGCAAAAGGCAACAACCACGCGAAAACGAAATCTTGTATATTGCCCCAAAAAATAACAAAGCCGATAAAAATCACAAAACACACCGGGCCGAAGCCGACGACACCATGCACTTCATTTCGCAGCGTTACGGTGTAAAATTGAAAAAGCTCTACCGGTACAACCGGATGAACCCGGGTGAAAAACCCAAAGCAGGTTCGCTGATTTATTTGAGGAATAAAAAACCGAGGAACTGACGCTTGCTTTGGGAAGACCGGAGACGAAAACCAGAAGGTGAACTTGTCGCCATTAGCATGGGACAATATTTTAGAATGATTGTCCGCTATCATACCTATTTGTGCTATTTAGCTGTCAATGTTTGTCATTTATAGTCATTTTATTGTCATTGGTAGTTTTCAAAACAATTGAATGACTACATAATGACAATTGAATGACCTTTTAATGACGTTAGGTAAGCTGGGGGATACTCATTTACGCAATTAGCTGACCGGATGATTATTGCAAAGCTTCAGCAAACCAACGAAAAGCTTTAGTAAGTTCTGTCTTGCGCTTTGGCAAGCTATTTCAGAAAAAGGCAAGGCTGCAGCTCACGCTTCAACCTTTCATTTAAACGATTACAGGGATCTAACTAATTTTCAAATCCAATTTTCCGTGTAAGCCCCTCAAAAAATCTTCTGTTTTCATTGGTTTTTTACCTGCAAGTTGCAGATGCGTGATATTGAGCCAGCCATCGGGCGCAGCTATTTTCAACCACAACTTGCCATCGGTGTCGATAGTGCCGGGAGTTAATGCATGGCCTTCGTCAATATGTGCGGCGTAAATTTTCAACATCGTGACATTGCCCTTTTTATCTGACAATTCGGTCCAGGCTGCCGGATAAGGCGACAATCCCCGGATCAGGTTACGGATTTCGACGGCCGGTTTTGTCCAGTTGATCCGGCAATCTTCTTTAAAAATTTTAGGGGCCGGTTTCAAGGTTTCCCCGGCGGCCATTTTTTCCTGGCTGACGGCTTCGTAATTGCCTTCAGCCAGCGCATCCACTGTTTTCAGAACCAGGCCGGCTCCAATCTCCATCAACCGGTCGTGGATATCGCCGACGGAATCATTTTCGTCAATATCAATCTTCTCGCTGAACAAAATTTTACCGGTATCGATTTCGTGCGAAAGCAAAAAAGTGGTCACGCCGGTTTCTTTTTCACCATTAATAATGGCCCAGTTTAAAGGCGCGGCGCCGCGGTATTGCGGCAATAGCGACCCGTGCAGGTTAAACGTTCCTAACCGTGGCATAGCCCACACCAATTCGGGCAACATGCGAAAAGCTACAACTACCTGTAAATCGGCGTGCAGGCTTCTCAGCTCATCAATGAAATCAGGATTTTTGAGTTTTTCGGGTTGCAGCACACGGAGTCCTTTGTGGGCGGCATATTTTTTTACCGCCGGCTCCTGCAGCTGCCGCCCGCGCCCGGCAGGTTTGTCGGGGGCGGTGATTACACCAACCACATGATACCCATTTTCAACCAAAGCCTGTAAACTGGCCACAGCAAACTCGGGTGTTCCCATAAAAACGATGCGCAAATCTTTTCCTGTCATATTTTTCAGCTTTGATACAAAGATAAGTTTATTGATTGAAAGGATTGATGAGATTGAAGGGATTGAAAATATTTGGAATTACACAGCCAGCCGGAACCACATACCAGGCAGCTGGGCATTCAATCGCTTTAATCACAATGCTTAATTTCTGTTCATAAGTTCACTTCGCAAAAACTTCCTGCAACTAAAAAACAGATTCTTTACCTGAAAAAAGCAACCATTCACCGATTATCTTGTCTTTTTGGGCAGCTGAGAAGTAATTTCGCAGCCGAAAACATGAAAACAATTAAACAATTAGACAATGCAACACCTGCAACTAAAATTCCTATGCCTTTTGCTGGCATTTTCGCCGGCATTATTAAAGGCTGAAAACACTGACAAAAAACGCCTTATAGTAAGCGGTTATATCAAAGACGCTACCAATGGAGAGACCTTAATAGGCGCCACTGTCTATGTTCCTTCACTTTCAACAGGAACCATCAGCAATGCTTATGGTTTTTATTCGTTAAGCTTCGAACCAGGCAATTATGTCCTTCAGTTCGGGTTTTTGGGTTATGAAACAATGGTTTCCGAAATCGAGCTGAAAGAAGATATTCATCTGAACATCAACCTTCAACCCGAAACCAAAGTATTGAAAGAGTTTACGGTAGTAGCCGAAAAGAAGGGAATTGACCTGGCCAAACCGGAAATGGGTACGGCCAAGTTACAAATGAAAACAATCCGCCAAATACCGGCCATGATGGGCGAAGTTGATCTGATTAAAGCCATCCAGTTGCTGCCGGGCGTGCAGGCCACCAGCGAAGGTTCTTCGTCGTTTAGCGTACGCGGCGGGTCGGGCGACCAAAACCTGATCTTGCTGGACGAGGCCACCGTTTACAACGCTTCCCACCTGATGGGGTTTTTCTCCGTGTTTAACAATGACGCCATCAACTCGGTGAAAATCTACAAAGGTGACATTCCGGCCATGGCCGGCGGACGGCTGGCTTCCCTGCTTGATGTGCGGATGAAGGACGGCAACAACAAACGTTTCGCGGCGTCGGGCGGTGTTGGCATCCTGTCGAGCCGTTTAACACTGGAAGGTCCGCTTGAAAAAGACAAAAGTTCGTTTATCCTGTCGGGAAGGCGCTCGTACATGGATCTGTTCACGCCGCTGGCAAGCGACGAAGCGCTGAAAAAATCAAAACTTTACTTTTACGATCTGAATGCCAAAATGAATTTTACCCTTGGTGAAAAAGACAGACTGTTTTTTTCAGGCTACTTTGGGCGTGATTTGTTTGATACCGACTTTGCTTCGATGGGTTTTGGCAACAGCACCCTCACGGCCCGCTGGAACCACCTCTTCAGTCAAAAAATATTCTCGAACCTGACACTCGTTTATAGTGATTACACCTACGAACTGGGGTTTGCCCCGTCGGAAAGTAAAGAATATAACTGGGATTATGACATGGATGAAAAGGGTTTAAAATATGATGTAGGCTTCCTGATTTCGCCAAAATTTGAACTGAAATCAGGTGTCCAATGGGCATTCCACACCATGAATCCGGGAACGATCTCTGCCTCTGACGATTCGTATGAGCCGTATGTGCTGGAACAGAAAAATTCGGTTGAAGGAGCTGCCTATCTTCAGGCTGAACAAAAAATCGGGCAGAAAGTAACGCTGCGCTACGGGCTGCGCTGGTCGGTTTTTGCCAACTGTGGCACCGACACCGTTTATACTTACAACGACGAATATGAGGAAACAGGGAAACAGGTTTATGGCGACGGCGAATTTTTCAACTGGCAAAACGGCCTGGAGCCACGCTTCGGAATATCATTTCTCTTAAATGAAAACGCTTCGTTGAAAGCAAGTTATGCTCGCTCCCGCCAATATTACCAGCTTGCAACCAATGCCACTTCGGGCACGCCGCTTGATTTATGGTTCAGCGCCAGCCCCAATGTAAAACCTCAAATTTCCGACCAGTGGTCGGCAGGCTACAACCGTTTCCTTTTAAACCGGAAAATTGAACTGTCAGCCGAACTGTTTTACAAAGACATGCAAAATACGATCGACTTTAAAGACCATCCTTCGTTGTATTTCAACCGAAAGCTGGAGGGAGAACTTCGTTATGGGAAAAGTTGGGCTTACGGAGCGGAGCTGATGGCCATGCTCAACTTTGACAAACTGAGCGGTTGGGCGAGCTACACTTTCACCCAATCGGAACGGAAAATAAAAGGGGCGGCTGACGACCAGTGGTTTACCTCTCCTTTCGAACGCCCGCATGCGGTCAGCATTGTGCTGAACTACGACAAAAACCCGCGGAACAGCTTTGGTGTGAACTGGGTTTATTCGTCGGGGCAGCCGGCTACTTTGCCCGTGGGTCGTATGGAGAACGGGAATGTAGTGCTTCCGGTTTATTCGGAACGGAATTCGGAACGTTATCCCGATTATCACCGGCTCGATCTTTCGTACACGCACAAGCTCCGCGACAAGGGAAAGTACCACCACGAGCTTAACTTTTCGCTTTATAACGCTTACGGACGGCGCAATACGTGGGCCATCCGGTTTGAAGCCGACGATGACGATGCGTCGGTAATGAAAGCGAAAAATGTGTACCTGTTTTCCATCGTTCCATCCATCACTTACAATTTTAAATTCTGATCGTTATGAAAAAAAATATTCTCTTCTTTTTGATTATCGCACTGGTGACATCCTGCGTTGAAGATATTGACCTGCCTTTGAAAAGCTCAGGCACACGGATGCTCGTGGTGGAAGGACAAATCACGACCGATACGACAGCTCATTGGATCAAACTGAGTTACACCGCCGATTATTACAACAATGTTTCCGATCCGGTTGAAGATGCGACAGTTACCGTTACAGACGGTGAAACGGCCTTCGTTTTAACAGAAGACCCGCAACACAAAGGTTTGTTTACCACAGCTGCCGATGTGTACGGTTTACCGGGGAAAACCTATACCCTGACCATCACCGGGATTGACACTGACAAAGATGGCGAAACCGAAACTTATACCGCTGAGAGCGTGATGCCGGCCTTTCCGAAAGTTGATTCTATTCAGGCGGGAATTTTTCATAAGTTTTTCACCGATGTGCTTCAGGTTGATTTTTGGGGAGAAGACAGCCCAACGCCCGGCGAGGCTTACCTGTATAAAGTCACGATCAACAACGTGATGGTAACCGACAGCCTGAACGAGTGGGGATTCAGCGACGACGAAGTTTACAACGGCCAAAAAGCCATCGCCGAACCGGTGATGTACCTCGACCAAAAACAAGAACAATATGTGGCAAAAGATGGCGATGTTATTGGCCTTGAATATGCCGCCATTCCTTATCAGTACTATAAATTTCTGTTTGACGCGGTTTGGGAATGGAATGGTGCCGACCCGTTTGGCGGCAATCCAGCCAACATCCGTACCAATATTACCGGACCGCGCAAAGCCTGGGGCTTTTTCACCACCAACGCTATTGTGAGGAAGTCAGCTATTTTAAAGGGGGAAGAGTAGGGGAAGAAGGTGAGAGGGGGTGATGTTAAGTTCACGGGTGCATAAGTTCATAAGTACATAGGAGCACAACATAATTGCTTCGTTTCCATTATCCAGAACTTATGCACCCATGAACATTGTACTTATGTACCTTTACTGCCATCCCAGCTTATCACATCAGGTTATTTGTGAAAATGAATGGAATTCGTGTCAATCTAGTTTACCGATATTTTTCAGCTAAATCCGGATGAAGATTCCGGTTTCCTTTTTGAGCCTTCGGATAGTAAGGACAATGTTTACAGCCATTTGAGCAGCAATAGCCCCGTTTAACAAGGTAACTTTCAGTCATCACCCGATAACCTTCGCGGCTAAGGTAATAATCTTCACCTTCAACAAAATCGTCGTAACTACCGGGAAACAGGTTATCCAACAAAGCCATTAATCGTATTTAAATTTCTGAAGAAAATGGCCCATCCTGTCGCGTTTTGTTTTGAGATACCTTTGGTTAAATTCGTTGGGCTCCACTTCAATCGGAACGATCTCTGTTACCTGCAGGCCATACCCTTCAATGCCCACCCTTTTGACGGGGTTGTTGGTAATCAGCTTCATTTTACCGACGCCAAGGTTCCGGAGAATTTGAGCGCCCACGCCATAATCACGTTCATCGGCTTCAAAACCAAGGTGAATATTCGCCTCGATGGTGTCCAATCCCTGATCCTGAAGTTTATAAGCTGCAATTTTATTCATCAGCCCAATGCCACGACCCTCCTGGATCATATAAACCACAACTCCTTTACCCTCTTTTTCAATCAGCTCCATGGCTTTGTGCAGTTGTTCACCGCATTCGCAACGGTATGATCCGAAAATATCGCCGGTCATACACGATGAATGCATGCGTACCAGAATTTCCTCGTCCGGATTCCATTCGCCTTTTACCAGCGCCACATGTTCCACTCCGTTTGATTTCTGGCGGAAAGGAATGATGCGAAAATCGCCGTATTTGGTTGGCATTTCAACTTCGTCACCTTGCACAATCAAACTTTCCGACTTGAGCAGGAATGCGATCAGGTCTTTAATGGAAACGATTTTGAGATTGAATTTTTCGGCCACCTCCATCAGTTGGGGCAAGCGTGCCATGGTGCCGTCTTCGTTCATAATTTCAACCAAAACACCAGCGGGTTTTAAACCTGCCAGGCGGGCAAGGTCAACAGCCGCTTCGGTGTGCCCCGCCCTGCGCAATACGCCACGCTCTTTTGCTTTGAGCGGGAAGATATGCCCCGGGCGGCCCAGTTCTTCAGGGTCGGTCTCTTGGCTGGCCAATGCCTGGATGGTTTTTGCACGGTCGCTGGCCGAAATGCCGGTTGTACAGCCATGGCCGATCAAATCGACTGAAACGGTAAACGGCGTTTGGTGCGAGGAGGTATTTTTGCCGACCATCAGCTCAAGTTCCAGCTCTTCGCAACGGCTTTCGGTTAAAGGGACGCAAATTAAACCCCGCCCGTGGGTGGCCATAAAATTCACCTTTTCAGGTGTGATCAACTCTGCAGCGGTGATAAAATCGCCTTCATTTTCCCGGTCTTCATCATCCACAACAATCAATAACTCACCATTTCTCATGGCGTCGATTGCTTCCGGTATGGTATTTAGTTTGAAATCAGTCATGACAATCATCTGGGTTCCAAAATTGCAGGTGCAAAATTACAGAAAAATATCGGCTTTTTAATGACTAATTACAGCTGTGCCCGTTTGGATTTCTCCCATACGACGGATTGCTGTCCCTTAAAATACCGGAAGACACCTTTGATTGAGGCATAATTCATGGCGACAAAATAATAAGGAATAAAAAAAAGCTTCAGCCTGATCTTCTTGTTTTCAAACAACCAGCCAATTACCGCCACCAGGTATAAAAATAACTGCATGTAAAAAAGGATCGAATAAAAATTTGCAGTCGTCCAAAAACCTTCTTTCACCAGAATTAAAAAATTGCTAAAAAAGAATAAAAACAAGGCAAACGGCGCAATGGTCCACCGAAGCACCTTATGTGAAAAATACTGGAAACTCAGCCAGCCATGCCTGAAGGGGTTAAACAGTCCGGGCAACCGAAAAAGTGTTTGCACACCCCCAGCGGCAATCCGTGTCTTACGTTTCAGCTCTTCTTTTACGCTTACAGATGCGGTTTCGGATGCAACTGCTTTTGGGGCGTACGCAATTCGGTAACCTTTTTCGGCAATACGAAGCGAAATAATAAAATCGTCAAGCAAAGTATCTTCTTCAACGGGCTCAAATAATTCGGTCCTGATTGCAAATAACTCGCCGGCCGCCCCAACCGACGAACTCAATTCGGCATCCATCCTTTTGATAAACGATTCGAACTTCCAGTACAAACCTTCGCCGGAAGCAGCGGCAGTATCTTTATGTTTTTCCACGATCCGTTTTTCGCCTGCAACACAGCCCACTTTTTCGTCGCAAAACCGGTGCACAATCTCCATGACGGCGTTTTCATTCAACACCGTGTTACTGTCGGAGAAAATAACCACAGGCGCTTTTACAAACTGCATCCCGCGGTTCATCGCATGAATTTTTCCTCGTCTTTCGGGCTGGTGCTCTACCTGCAGTTGCGGGTACTGTTTCAACAGAAACACTGTTTCGTCGGTTGAGCCATCTGTTAGCCAGAGGTATTGGATTTTATCTTTCGGATAATTCAGATCGAAGCTATTTTCCACTTTCTGCCTGATGTAATCAGCTTCATTGTAGGCGGTTACAAAAAGGCAAACAGGTGGCAATTCCTCTTTTTGTACCGCTAGAGTGGTGCTTTTTTTGCCAAACAGTCGTTTCAGCATCACGAGCAACCAAAGCAACATGGCATACCCGGCAAAAGTATAAAACACGATGAAGAACAATATCCAGCTAACTAGTTCGGGCATGAAGGTGCTGCTTATAAAAATCGGTTAAAGCTTCGGCAATTGGCAGGTTATCGAATTTTTCGTGGACAAAATCCACCGCATTTTTACACAAGCTGTCATACAGTTGGCGGTTATCAATTAATTCTCCGACGGCTTCAATAAACTGATCCTCGTCGTCGGCAATAATCACCTGCTTCCTGTCTTCAAGAGCGATTCCTTCAGCGCCTATGCTTGTCGAAACGATTGCCTTACCCAGCGCAAGACCTTCGATGATTTTTACCCGCATACCGCTGCCCGACAGAAGTGGCACCACCATAATTGCTTTGGAATTCATAAACGAATAGGCATCTTCTATTTCGCCCATAAACACCACATTTTTGTACTGAATTTTAGTTTGAAGCCATTCGGGAGCGTTTCTTCCGGCTAAATAAAATTTCAGGCCGGGATATTTCTGAAGAAGTTTCAGCCAGCAGCGGTCCAGAAACCACAACAAGCCTTCCTGGTTCGGAGCCCAGTCCAACGCTCCGATATGAAACAATGAAGGATACTCGAGGTTATCGGCTTTCGGTACCAGCGCACCCAGATCAATGCCTGCCTGCGAGGTGTGGCGTGGCTTTTTGTTTCCCATCTCGTCCAGCTTTTCGCCATCGCGGCTGGTAATAGGGACCAGCACATCGTATGAATTGAGGTAGTGCTGCTCAAATTGTTTAATACGTTTTGCCAGCAACTGCAGGTAAAACCTTTTGAAGCCTGGCGTTACTTTCGCCGTCCGTTCCCAAATTTCGTGTTCCACATTATGCGCGCGGTAAGCAATCAGAGCTTTGCTATGGCTTCGGATCACCGGGATATATGGACAAAGGTAAAGTCCCTCCAACTGAATCAGGTCGAATTGTTTCTTTTTCAAAAGACGAACCAGTTTCCGGCTATAAGCTTTGTCAATAAAACGTGCTGCATTGTAAGGCAGGTCCGAAAAAAACAGGTTAGACAACAGCCCGCCCATTGTAATCTTCGCCTGTACCTCAACCAGATCGAAGGTCACCCGCTGCTTTAGGTTTTCAGGAATATCTTCTAAATCAACATGGTGTTTTTTGGTGTTCATCGCCAACACATGAACCTCATGACCCAGCAAGGCAAAACCTTTCGAAAGGGTTAACGTGGCAATGGCGCCTCCATCTTTGGGGGGCCAGGGAACTTTATTGCATAACTGAAGGATTTTCATCTCAGAAATTTTCAGGTTTGGCTTTTTGTCTTAAGATGAAATTGAAAAACCGTTTGATATTATATTGATAAGTTTCAATATTCATCAGGCCCGAGTCATTTGCCGATTTGTAGGTCAGCCAAATACCAAGCGGCAAAAACAAATAGGTAGAAAACCACATGCCGTGCGTCATCTCCCAAACATCTTCCCTTGCAAATTTTTCACCCGATATGCTGATCATGTAGTAGGTGATAAACATCAGGATAGAAACAACAACCGGCATACCCATCCCTCCTTTTCGGATAATTGCCCCCAGCGGGGCACCGATAAAAAAGAAAATCAGGCAAGCGACCGACCAGGTAAATTTTTTGTGTTTTTCCATGGTCAGTTTATTGATTGATTTTTTCTGATTGTAAAGTTCGTACAGGTTTTGGTTGATGGTTTGTTGGTTGGTGCGGGCCTGGCTGACTGCCATGTTAATAATTTCGCTTTGTTCGCGTTGGTCGAGACTGCTAATCAATTGGTTATAATCAACAATGGTGTCGGACTCAAAATCATAAGTATTTTTCAGGGAATCAACCGGCTGGGTTTTATTCAACACTGCTTTTGTCAATGGTTCCGGATAATTCATAGAAACTGCAAATCGCCTCACCCGGTATTTGTAATCTATGTAAAGCGAATCTTCCATCTCTGTTTGCTGTTTCAGGTTCATCATTTTGTAGGCATTGCGCAGGCGGTCTTCATCGGTACGCTGAAAATCAAAACCTTCCAGCGGTATGGTCACGATTTCCTTTCCAAAACGTTCTCTCCTGAATGGATAAGTCTTGTTCCTCATGCGATCGTTCGTTTGGGCGTTCGTCGCTGTTTCCCCGTCAAACATGGTCAATACCATGTATTTTTTATCTTCCGAAATATTCATAAATCCTGAATCGGCTACTGTAACCTGCACATTGCCTTTATTTTCGGTATGATTGTATATCAGCAGCCCGTAAAGCATGTTGCTTTTCCTGCTTTTCCGTTCCACTTTAATACTGTAGCCGTCAATATCATTCGTAAAAATCCCTTCAGAAATGATCATTTCGGGCTTTTGTTTTTTGACGCTGACCAGCAATGCCCCGAATTTAAGGTTGGTGGTTGGCAGGATGTTATTTGAAAAATAAAAAGCGAACAAGCTCAGAGCAATGGCAACAACAATCAACGGACGCATGATCCGAAGCAGTGAGATGCCCGATGCCTTCATGGATAAAAGCTCGTAATTTTCGCCAAGGCTCCCAAAAGTCATAATCGAAGCCAACAGCATAGCAAGCGGAAATGCCATTGGCACCAATGCACATGAAGCGTATAACATCAACTCTACAATGATATTCCACTCAAGCCCTTTGCCTACCATGTCGTCAATGTATTTCCACAGGAACTGCATGAGCAATACGAAAATACAGATGAAGAAGGTCATCAGGAATGGCCCGAAAAAAGTCTTTAAAACGAACAGGTGCAACCGCTTCATAATTTTTATTTGGAAACGACTACAAAGCTAAGGTATTTTGGTCAATTTGAAAGTTAAAAAACCCTTAACAGCCGAGAATGCGTTTAAGGTCTGCAATTTGGGAGTTCCATAGTCCTACGGTTTCTTCTTCTTCATCCTCGTCCGAAAAATCAAAAACCAGCAAGGATACATCGCCTGTTAATTCTTCTTTGTTGATTCGAAATTCAAAATAACTGTCCTCTTCGTCAACCCAATTAAAACGTACCAACCGGTCCTCTTTAAACAAGGTCCTTTCAGCCTGTTGCTCCGCGCCCTCCCACACAAAGGTGAAAAGATTTCCCTTCACCCTCACGTCGTCGGCGAACCACTCGGCCAATCCAGACGCAGAGCTGAGGCGGTTAAACAAAACCTTGGGTGAACAATTGATGGGATACTCCAGTTGTATTTTTAATTTTTCTGACATTTTGATTTTCGTTTTGCGCAATATAAACAATCTGCTCCAATATACAATGAAGGGCCTAAAAGCATGCTCAAAAAATTTGATTTTTATTGATGGTAACAGAAAATAAATACTATATTTGCAACCGCAAAATCAAACCGATCTTGCAGGGTCGCCTGGGGAGCAGAAGCCCGGTTAATGCCGGAAAACAGCCACCAGAAACGCCCCAAACTAAAATGATGGCGAGGTAGCTCAGCTGGTTAGAGCGCATGATTCATAATCATGAGGTCGCCGGATCATGCCCGGCTCTCGCTACT
>OBJA01001987.1_pt1 | contig 12664 bp, 12 predicted proteins | sample 1519751 | NCBI WGS metagenome assembly OBJA01 (sample SAMEA3881238, study PRJEB22517) | soil metagenome | biome: lake sediment; feature: soda lake sediment; material: sediment, water from around vicinity | place: India | collected 2013-12-23 | depth 3 m
AGCCAGAAGATATATTCCCTGACCATTTGCGTACCGAACGCATCGCCCTGTCTGGCCGCGTCGAACGGCACCTTGGCGTTGATATTGCCGATATCGCCGTCTATCAACTGGTTGATCAGCGATTCGGGATGGTCTTTGATTTTGTTTCTGACCATGCGAATCAGCGCCGTAGCGGATGCGTACGATTCAAAGCAGCCCAGCCGACCGCAGCCGCACGGCTCGCCGCCCGATACGATCACCATATGGCCAAGCTCGGAAGCGGCCCCGTTGTACCCGTTGAATATCTTGTTATCGATGATGATACCGCCGCCCACGCCCGTACCCAGCGTGATGGTGATGGACGATGATGCGTCTTTGGCTGCACCGATGACGCTCTCGGCCAGCGCCGCGCAGTTCGCATCGTTCTCAACGTATACCGGCGCATCCACGAACCGGCGCAGCTCGGTCTCTATCGGCACATCATAAAAGCGCAGATTGGTGAGCCGGATGATCCTTTTGTTTTGGATATCGACCGAGCCCGGGCAGCCGATACCGATGCTGTGAACCTGCGATACACCGCCCGTCTGCATCACCTTGCGGCAGAGCATGCCGATATCCTCGATGATCTCGTCCGACGGACGCTCGTTTTGTGTCCGCACCTTTTCCTTGCAGAGGATTTCGCCTTTATCGTTCACAAGCCCCGCGACGATATTCGTGCCGCCAAGATCAATGCCAATGCTGTTCATACGCCCTCCCAATCACATGCGTTATTTTTCTGATTATACCATACAGGTGTGTTTTGCTGTGAGCGTTTTTTCGTTACTCTCAATTCTAGGATGCATGTTTCATGCCTACCTCTCACGCAACTTTTTCTGTATCAGTTCTAATTCATCCATAACATAATTGTCACCTAACAAAGGTTCTAACCGTAACAACGTATGGCTTAAATCTCTTAGTCTGAATAACTCATCTTTCGGTATATGCTCTGCTTGCCTGATCAATCTAACGCCTTCATTGTATAAAATAACCATCGACTCTATATGATGATTTTCCTCTTCCAATGCGTATTTAATCATATTGTCTATTACGCGCGGATAATTGCTTGATTTTTTGCCATAGTATAATAGTATTTGCTCAAAATTTGTTTGCGTATCATGTGACAAGCGAATATAATCATAATACATAATATCAGCACTATAATTGCCTACTCCCATCACAAAGCCATATTTATCGATTTTATGAAATAATTCTGGATAATATTTTTGTTTATAATGATCAAATTCTTTAGATCGCGAATCCTTTATACACAAGCACAAATCGGCCAAATCTCGCAGACTTTTTGTTTTTTGATATTCTTCTTCTAGGTAAGCGATCGCTTCTTGATACGTATCAAAATAATAGCCACAAATATTCGGCTGTTTAAGATGTTCCATATAAATATCGTCATTTACTTTTTGCAGCACCATTTCTGCATCAAAATAATAGTATCCATGCCATAAGTCTTTGTATTCGTCTTGTATCAACTTGTATTTCTCAGCTTCCTGATTGTATCCAAGTTCTTTTGCACAGACTTCAAGCCGCCAAATGGTGTATAGTCCTCCTTGCTCATAGAAATCGTTGATATCACTATATTCTTCAAGACATTTCGAATAGAATGTTTGCCACAATTCATATTCGAACTCAATATCTTCTTTTTCACGTGGATAAAGCCAAATAAAAAACCAAGCATAATGCTCTGATTCCGGCGGAAAGGCTTTCGCAAAATGAAGCATCAATGCCCTTCCGTCCTGTTTGTTATCGTCACTTATCATGAGTGCATACTCAGCGCACATTGTAACAAGAGTATAATGACGTATGCGTGTCACGTTCACTCTCTGTTGCATGATAAGCTCTATTAATATAGGATAATACTTTTTCGACATACTCCAATTGCCTGCATAACTATAATACAAGCAATTACATAGATCAATCAAATCTCTGTGGCTTCCTGATTTTATGTATAACCGCTCGAAATGCTCAATTGCTGCTTGTTCGGATTCAAAATAGTACCCGTGTTCCATTAAGTTCTTGTCGTAAACAATCTCATCGCCGGATGTATCCTGGCTGCCTGGTAGCCCAACAGCCGCAAGCATTACGAAGACAAACAAGACAAGAATAGCAGGCCACACTTTTCTCGCCTTTTTTCTTACGGTGAGCAGAGATTGATTCCCTATCATCGGAAACCTCCTTGTGTAGACAAGATCAACTCAGAAAATACACGCCTTTAATTCGTGTCACAGCGTTTCCGCCGAACAGCACGGTTTTGTCATCGGTGCATTTGAGCCTTACGGTGTTGTACGCTTTGGGCGCACTTCCCTGCTCGATGGCTATATCCTTGCCCGTCCAACCACCGTGCAAAAGCAGATAATACCCAAAAGCACTGTTGCCCGAACCGGTGGCCGGATCTTCCAGATAGCCGAATTTTGGTGCAAACACACGCGTATGGAAAAAGCGGTTCTGATCTTCTGTTTCTTTGCAAAAGACGAGTATGATGTCGATACCGTTTTGCAGACAGAATTCTTTGAGCGCTTGCTCGTGCGGAAAAAGTGCGATCAGCTCATTAAGAGAACGGATAGGTACGATCAGCGTATTTAGCCCTGCGTTAATCAGCCCAAGCGGATAATTGTCTGTTATCTGCACACTGCTTGTGCCAAGCGCCTGCGCAATGTCTATATCGGGAAGCGGCGAATACACGGGGCGCGGCGCGGCTATATAGACCGCGTTTTGCTTTTTTAGCTCGTTGTAAACCGTCAGAACGGCCTTTTTGGTTTTGATTGAAAGTGTCGGCTTATCGAGCAGTGACTGATCGGAAGCGATCAAGCTGTACATGCACGCGATGGTGCCATGGCCGCAAAAATCAACTTCGCACTCCGAAGAATAATACAACAGCTCATAGTCGGCCTGATCGGACGGTGTGCAGAACACCACCTCCGATACAAAGCCTTTGTGCGCTCGCGCAATGTGCTGCATCACATCATGTGAGAGCCTGCTATTGGGGTATAAGCATGCGGCTGGGTTTCCTGTTGCGTTTCCTAATGCAAAAGCGTCAAGCTTTTTATAGAGACAGCTGTTCATGGTGTCCTTTCCGCGCTTATCAAGCGATGTATTCGGATATTTTGATATGCAATAAAAGTGTGTTCAGCAGTTACCCTCGTACACGTATTCGAGCGCCTCACGCGCAATGGCCGCCAGCTTGTTTATCGTGCCGATGGGCGTTGGGCTTTTGTCAATCATGTGGTGCCGCGGGAAGAAGCGCGATATGTGCAGCGGTATTTGCCTGCCGATGCGCGAGAGCCAGACACTAAGGCGGCGCATCTCGTCTTCGGAGTCGTTTTCATCCGGCACAATCAGCGTGGTCACCTCCACGTGGCAGCGCGGCACAGAAAGCTCTATCGTGCGCAGCACGGGTGCCAGACTGCCGCCCACCTTCTGATAAAAGCGCTCGGTAAACGCCTTTAAATCGATGTTCATCGCGTCCACATACGGCAGCAACGCAAGCAGCGGCTCCTCATTGATATAGCCGTTGGTGACGAGCACCACCTTTTGATCGTTTTGGCAAAGAAGCTGCGCGCAGTCAAGTACGTATTCGTAGCCCACAAGCGGCTCGTTGTATGTGAACGCCACGCCGATGCTCTGTGTGCACGAAAGCGCCTGCTCAAGCAGCGCGTGCGGCGGCAGCTCCATCGTGCCCGCACGCGGGTACATGGCCGCGGCAATCTCGTGGTTTTGGCAGAAGGGACAGCGCAGGTTGCACCCAAAGCTGCCCACCGAGAGTATCATGCTGCCCGGATGAAAGCGCCGCAGCGGCTTTTTTTCGATCGGGTCGAGCGCCATCGCGGTAACCTGACCGTAGCTTTTGCAGACGATGCGGCCGCCCTCTTTGGCACGGGCATGGCACAGCCCGCTTTGGCCCTCGCGCAGCAGACAGCCGTGCGGGCAGATGAGACAGCGTACCGTGCTCATGGCGTATCGTCCGCTTTGTGGCGCACCACCTCAAAGCGCTCCATCGTATAGTTCTCATCGTAGCCGATGCCTGCCTTTTGCAGCGCGATTTGCACCTGCTGCTTCGGCGTATCGATGCCCTCAAGGTGCGGCAGCAGCAGCCCGCGCCGATAGCCCAGGCTGACGATCACGCCATAGCGCTGCGTATCAAGCTGATCGAGCGATTCGATAGGCTCCGGCTCACCCAGCACATCCACGCTGTAGACGAGCGCATCCAGTTCATACTGCTCCACCACATCAAAGCGCGTGTCGCCCGTGCCCGCGCTGACGGCGTTGCGCATGATCTCGTGCGCGATCGAGCGCTCGACCGGAGAAATGGTGCCAATGCAGCCGCGCAGCCGCCCGTTCTTTTTGAGCGATACGAACACGCCGGCTTTGTTTTGCAGCAGCTCATCCGGCAGGTTGTCCGGCAGCTTTGCATGCTTGCCTGTTTTCACGTACGTTTCCAGCGACAGCCGCGCGAGGCGCACATACGCGTCCTCATTTTCTTGGATATGCATCAAGCGCTGCGCCAGCCTTTGCTCATAAAGCGCACCGAACCGGCGGTTTTCGTCCGCGCCGCCCACATCGAAGCCGGACACCGCGTAACCCACGCCAAACGGTCCTTCGTACGAAAGAAACTGCGGCGATACGACACGGCCGTCCAGCGCGCCCGCCATTTCAACGAAGCTGCGCAGCCCGCACTCTCCCGCAGCCTCCATGAAGGCCTCCGAGAAATCAAACAGGCGCGAAAAATCGCCGCTTTTCATGATGTCCGTCACCAGCGCATCAAATTCCGGCCCCTGCTTGGCGTAGCCATATGGGCCGTCCGCGCTAAGCTTATGCGACAGATCGCCGCTTGCCAAAAAAACGGTGCGCCGCGCTGTGCTTTGGGCCGCCTCCGCGATGCACTGCCCGAATCGGTAGTGATCGATCAGCGGCAGGCCCGAGAGCGAGACGCGCACCAGCTTATAATCGGAAAAATGCTTATCCACAAAGTAAAGCGGCACCAGCGTGGCGTGATCGAGCGCAGCATCACGCTCTCCCAATGTACCGGCATGCAGGTCACGCTCAAAAGCAATGTCCGACAGCGCCGATACAAATGCGGTATCGTATGCCTTTTTGATGCGCACATCCCCCGCGTTAAAGCGCCCCAAATCACCCGCTGCGCTTTTGCCCGGCGATATGTGGATATAGTCGCCGTACATCACCGAATGGGGTGTGGCGAGAACGATCGTCTCGGGGCGTATCTGCGCGATTTTACGGCCGATCTGCTCCATCGCTTCTGATGTGGCCATAACCGCCTGCTCTTGCCCATTGCCCACAGCTGGCACAATCAGCGGCGGGGGCGGCATGATGCACGCGTATTCCACTGCCATCTGCATCGCCTCCTTTGCCCATATTATACCACGCAAAGCCGCGCAATAACAGATAAGATGGTGTTTGAGTGTCATGAAAAGGAAATTTGCGTGATGGTGTCGAAGTGTCTGATGTGGCTAGAATGTAATTTATATAGAGCATTCACAAATACCGGATTCATTCTATTTTTGGAGGGTTCATGTTATGGTTAATGAGCTGAAAATCAAAATGAGCGCTTTCACTCTGGATTGCGAAGACCCGCATGAATTAGCAAAATTCTATGCGGCGCTGCTTAATTGGGAAATACCATTCAATGATGGAGAATATGCAGTCGTGGCCGCTCCGGGGACAAATCAGGGAGCGTATCCCGGCATCACGTTTCAGCTAAACCCTGATTATAAACCGCCTGTGTGGCCGCAAGAACCTGAAGCTCAGCAGCAGATGGCGCATATCGACTTCGCAGTGAATGATATGGAAAAAGCGGTTCAATACGCAATACAATGCGGCGCGATAATCGCAGACAAACAGTTTTCTGACAGTTGGACTGTAATGTTTGACCCCGCCGGACACCCTTTTTGCTTGTGTCAGATGAAACATGTTTTTGAAAGCCCCCATTTTGCGTTGCTGTAGAATGTGGTGGGATAGAACAGGGTGCTGTTCGGAGTCAACGGGTAAACCATATTGTTATCAGGAGACATAACGATGGAATATGAATTCCGAAAATCCCCAAAGAGAATGCAACCGAATGTACTTACTACTGAATTAAATGCACCGATAGTGATTACTAGCGAACGGTTAGCAATAAAGTTTAATAATGCCGTTACATATGGCGAATTGTTAAACGGAATCATTCGTTTTATCTGGCTTCCTCAAGTCGCTGTTGAATTTGAAGGTTTATACAAAGGTGAGGGCCCCGAAATAGGGACGGGCGAATCTACATTACTCATATCAAGTTTTTCAGATGAAATTCCAATAATCATAACCAGCATGACGCTTTGCGGTTGTGGTTTGAAGGTCCGTGGCATTCTAAACGGCTGTGCGGTTAAAAAAACTGGATCGAATGCTCTAAAACTTGTTTTTCATCTTGTTAACTTCCCTGATTATATTGGCCAAGACATTTATGCCGAAAGTGACAACGTAATTAAGGCTTATAAGGGACGAATATCTCTAGAGAGCGATCAGTGGATTGGTGTGATTGATTCTATTCCAGAAACGGAACAATTACGCAAAGAGCACAAAACGAATGCTGGATTCTATATATCTCATGTTGGAGAAATCCGTTCAAAGAGCGGAGAATACCTTGATGAAACTCAGATAAATACACTTTGTTCAAACCTTCATTTCTTATTCGGGTTCTGCTGTGGATCTTGGCCGGACCGTTTTTTCCACAGGGGAGCCGTGAAAATGAGATTGTTTGGGAGCAGCTTGCTGCATGGAAAACAGGATCTGCACAGAAAGTGACCTCTTGGTTTCCCACAAGAACTCCTATTAGTGAACTCTGTCTATTTTCTGGATTTATGGATAAGATTAATGATTCGGTGTTCGGATCGCCTCTTCGCAATGCAATTTCATGGTATGTAGAAACTAATAAACCCCAAATGACTAATGAGGGTAGAATAGTTCTAATGCAGGTAGCTCTTGAAATGCTATCTTGGGCGTATTTCGTAGATTACAAACATTATTACACAAACGATAATTTCGACTCTCTTGATGCCGCTGTGAAATTACGAAAGCTTCTTAATGAATTTAGAATTCCTACAGTTATTCCAGAACATCTAAGTGAATTATTTGAACTTTCACAACAGAATAATAAAGATGCTCCTAGTATCTTAACCTCCACAAGGAATGCCTTAGTGCATTCTACTGAAAAAAACAGAAGAAAAATAGGTCAATTGAATGGCATTCATCTATATCAAATTGCGCAAATGGGAATTGGCTTTATTGAACTTGTAATCCTTGCAATTTGCATGTACGAGGGCACTATTGCGCAAAGAGGATGGAAGGGATGGAAAGGAGAAGATGAAATTCTCGTACCGTGGACCAAGTACAAGTAACGATGTGCGAGCACCCCTTATTTACCCCTATTTTCCCACGCAAAGAGACGAAATAGCAGTATGATAGCGTTCGAGTGGCATGAAAAGGTTATTAGTGTGATGATGTCGAAATTTCTGTTGTGGCTAGGATGGGGCCAAACGCCATGCGGTTATCAGAGGAATTGACGTCGCACTTAAATATCAATGAGAATATGCGCATCCTTGACCTTGGCTGCGGGTGCGGTCTTTTCACGCTTTTTTTGGTGAAAGAATATGGTGCTACCGTAATCGCCGCCGACCTTTGGATTTCGCCAACTGAAAACCATGAGCGTTTTCAATCTGTTGGCATAGATGATAAGGCTGTTCCGATTTCCGCAGATGCCACCAAGGAGCTGCCTTTCGCAAACGAATTCTTTGATTTGTTGTTCACCGTGGACGCTTACCATTACTTTGGTGGTTCGGAGCAAATGCTCCCGTCGCTCATTCCTTTTGTGAAAAAAGGCGGCTATATTGCCGTGGCCATCCCCGGCATAAAGTATGAATTCGGAGAAAATGTGCCTGATGAAATGAAGCTGTTTTGGAATGATGAGGTGGCAAGGACCATACACTCTCTTGACTGGTGGAAGACGCTATGGAGCAAGGAAAAGGGCATTGAAATGATTGATATTCGCGAGATGCATTACTGTAACCAGGCGTGGGATGAATGGCATACCGCAAATTAGCAAGGTATTAAGGAAGATATAAAAATGAGAAAAGCTGAAAACGAAAAGTATTATAATCTTATTCAAATGATTGCAAAAGTGCTTTGAATAATTTTGCTATTCACCTGAGTCACCAAAGGATATAGTGGTTCATTTGCGGGCGGCCAAAGGCCGCCCTTACATTTTTGCATCGGGCTGAATAGTCTATTCTTATGCTATCAGATGTTATTGAATATTGTCCGTGAACTAGACGGGCTTGCCCGCGCAGAAAACCGGCAAGCTAGCAGAAATCCATGGTTTTTCGCCAATCTACACTTTTTGCCCGAGCGCCTCAAGGCACCGTTCGAGAAACAGCGCGATGTTTTGCTCCTGACGCTGTATTTCGTGCGCGTCCGATATACCGCGGCCCAGCCTGTCGCACAGCCCAAGCAGCGCCACCTCAGCGATGTCCGTTTCTTTCGCCATGGCTTTGGGGTTGAAAAACGGCAGCTTCTTGATCGCGAAAAGCGGCTGCATGTGCCAGCGCACCAGCGCCGTCACCCGCTGCGCAAATTCGCCGCTCTGGCCGCATGATAAAAGAAACTGCTTCGCGAGCCGGCCGCCCTCTTTGTCGTGATCGTACGCGGTGATGCGCCCACGCCGCAGCATGGTGGTTTTGGGCTTGCCGATGTCGTGCAGCAGCGCCGCCCACATCAACGCGCGCGGGTTTTGGCTGTGCGCCTTTTCGCGCGCGGCATTGTTAACCACCAGCATCGTGTGCGCCCATACATCACCCTCGGGGTGATGTTCTTTGTTCTGTTCAATCCCTTTTAGCGCAAACAGCATTTCAAACGGATGCGTTTTGGGGAATGCGCCGCTTTGCATCAGCGCGTCAAAATAGGCGGACGGCTTTTCGTCCTCGTTTATGTGACGATCAAACTCTGCGAATATCTGCTGTGTGTCGTGCATGCCGTCCCTGTTTCCTTTAATCCTGCAGCACCGCCGATATCGGGCAGTGGTCCGAGCCCAGAACGGTGCTGTGTATCGCCGCATCCTTTAGCTTGCCCACTATGCGGTTTGACATGCACACATAATCGATGCGCCAGCCTGCGTTGCGTGCGCGCGCGCCAAAGCGGTACGACCAATAGGTGTATGCGTCCTTTGTTTCGGGGTTCAGATGACGGAATGTATCGGTGAATCCGGCATTTTGCAGCCGCGAGAAACCGTCGCGCTCCTCGTCGGTAAAGCCCGCGCTGCGCCGGTTGGCTGATGGGTTTTTCAAGTCGATCTCTTTGTGCGCCACGTTGAAATCGCCGCAGACGATCACCGGCTTTTGGCCGTCAAGCTTCTCCAGGTAGCTGCGAAAATCATCGTCCCACATCATGCGATAAGGCAGGCGCCTAAGCTCCTCCTGCGCGTTTGGCACATACACGTTGACAAGAAAAAACGCGTCCATATCAAGCGTAATCACGCGCCCCTCATGATCGTGCTCATCGATGCCGATGCCGTATGCGACATCCTTTGGCTCTGTGCGCGAAAACACCGCCGTGCCCGAATAACCCTTTTTCTGCGCACTGTTCCAATAGCCAAAATAGCCCTCGGGCGAAAAGTCAAAATCGCTCTGCTGCATCTTGGTTTCCTGTATGCAGAAAATATCCGCACCCGCCGCATCAAAAAAATCCGCAAAGCCTTTGGTGTAGCACGCCCGCAGGCCGTTGACGTTCCACGAGACGATCTTCATAACCCCGCTGCCCCCCATGGTTTTTGTTTATGATACCATAAGGCGCGGTTTTTCGGCAATTTATTCGAAAAGCGTATTGTATAGCCCGTATCCCTCTTGTTCGAGGCTCTCCTTTGGTATAAAGCGCAGTGCTGCCGAATTGATGCAATAACGCTGCCCGCCGGGCGCTGGGCCGTCATCAAAAACGTGTCCCAAATGCGCATCAGACAGCCGTGACTTGACTTCGGTGCGCACCATGCCGTGGCTTTTATCGGTTTGCTGTGTGATGCCGCGCTTGTCGATGGGCTTGGTGAAGCTCGGCCAGCCGCAGCCCGCGTCGTACTTGTCTCGGGATGAGAACAGCGGCTCGCCCGACACCACGTCCACATAGATGCCCTCCTGCCCGTTATCCCAGTAAGCGCCCGAAAACGGCGGCTCTGTTGCGGCGTTGCGCACAACGCTGTACTGCTCGGGCGTCAGCCGTTTGCGCAGCGCTTCATCGCCCCATAGGCGCTCGATATAAGCCGCGCGGCCCGAGCCCGCCTTATACATCTGATAATGCGCGGGGTTTTTCTCGCTGTAGGCGCAGTGATGGCTTTCGGCAGGATAAAACACCGACGCTGGCAGAATTTTGACAGCCGCCTTGATTCCCAGCATCGTCTCGATGCGTTTGACTAAGCCCTGTGCGATGCGCTTTTCTTCTTCATCGCCGTAGAATATCGCTGTTTGGTATTGCGTACCCCTGTCTGCGAACTGGCCGCCATCGTCGGCAGGGTCTATCTGCGCAAAGAACACAAAAACAAGCTGCTCGAAGCTGACAACATCGGTGTACAACATCGGGGTCGTACACCACCTCGACTGCCTCGAGGTGGCCTGTGCCGCCGCCGCACACCTGCTCGTATGTGGGGTTTTTTGTGTGGCCGCCTGTGTAGCCCGGGGTGACGCTGACAACACCCTGCATGTTGGCGAACGGCGGCTCCATGCACCAGAAGCACCCGCCCGCGAATAGTGCCGTTTTTGTTTGGCTCATTACCGCTCCTCCCTGTCTGCCGATGCGGCCCGCAGCGCTTTGGCGAACGCCGTGGGAACCGGCTTTGTATGTATTTGTGCCCATTTGACGCATTCCCATGTATCGGGGATTTCCTGCCCGTCTGCGAGAGAAAAGCGCCGGATGTCCATCTCCCAGCGCAGATGCGTGAACACGTGTGCCGCCGCCCCTGCCGTTTCGCCGCCCCTCAGCTTAACACCGTATTTTTGCGCAAGCAGCACGTCTGGCGGCTGGTCCGCCTGTTTTTCGCACAGCGGCAGCCCCCACATGTTTTTGAGCAGCCGCTCACTCTTTCGGTATTCCATCATGATGCTGTCTGCCGATTCGATCAGCGCCACCCACAAGGCCACGGTGCGCTGTTTTGCACGCGCTTTTTTGACAGGCAATTCGTCGGTGGCATTTTGCATAAGCGCCATGCAATCTGCGCGAACCGGACAGCTTTCACAGTCGGGCGAAACGGGGCGGCAGATCAGTGCGCCCAGCTCCATCAGCGCCTGCGTGAAGTCCGCCGTGCTACCCAACGGTATCAGTGCCTGTACACGCTTTGTGATGTCTTTTTTTACATGGGGTTTGGTGATATCGTCCCGCTCGGTATACAGGCGTGCCATCACGCGCATCACATTGCCGTCCACCGCAGCGTGCGGCTCGCCAAACGCGATGCTCATCACCGCGCCCGCCATGTACGGCCCGACGCCCGGCAATGCCAGCCACGCTTCGTATGTTGAAGGGAAGCTGCCGCCGTTGGCCGCAATCTGCCGCGCAATGGCATGCAGGCTGCGGGCGCGCGCGTAATACCCAAGCCCCTGCCAAGCCGTCAGCACCTGCTGCTCGTCAGCCAATGCCAGCGCGTCAACATCGGGAAAACGCGCCATGAACGGCGTGTAGTAGCGCAGCACCGTTTCCACAGTGGTCTGCTGCAGCATCATTTCGGACACCAGCACGGCATAGGGGCTGCCGTCTTTGCGCCACGGCAGGTCCCGTTTGCTTTGTCTGTACCATGCGAGCAGCTTGCCCACCATGCGTGCCTCCGTGTTGTTTTTCTGTCATTCCGAGCAGAGCGAGGAATCCCATACTGCGTGATGCGAGCGGCTTTACTGCTCTCGTCTATTTTATTCAGCCCAATCATGAGACAAATCTGCCCATTGTGGATTTACGCTTTCTATGAGCAGATTCTTCTTCTTTCGTGACCAGCCCTTTATTTGCTTTTCTCTTTTTATTGCGGCTGTTACATCAGATGTATGCTCGAAATACACAAGCCTATCAACGTTATACTTTTTAGTGAAGCCTTTTGTCATTTTGTTTTTATGCTCGTACAATCTTCGGCAAAGATCATTGGTTACGCCGGTATAGAGAACACTGTTACTCTGATTCGTTAATAAATACACATAGAACATACTGTATGCTCCAAAAAAGCACTGTCATTCCGAGCAGAGCGAGGAATCCCATACTGCGTGATGCGAGCGGCTTTACTGCTCTCATCAAGTGTCATGGGATGCTTCGCCTGCGGCTCAGCATGACAGCGGCTGTCATTCCGAGCAGAGCGAGGAATCCCATACTGCGTTATGCGAGCGGCTTAACTGCTCTCATCATGTGTCATGGGATGCTTCGCCTGCGGCTATGCATGACAGCGGTTGTCATTCCGAGCAGAGCGAGGAATCCTTTACTGCGTGATGCGAGCGGCTTAACTGCTCTCATCAAGTGTCATGGGATGCTTCGCCTGCGGCTCAGCATGACAGCGGGGTTTATACTCGCTCCGGCTATGCATGACAGCGGGGTTTATACTCGCTCCGGCTATGCATGACAGCGGCTGTCATTCCGAGCAGAG
>OBJA01001988.1_pt1 | contig 12662 bp, 12 predicted proteins | sample 1519751 | NCBI WGS metagenome assembly OBJA01 (sample SAMEA3881238, study PRJEB22517) | soil metagenome | biome: lake sediment; feature: soda lake sediment; material: sediment, water from around vicinity | place: India | collected 2013-12-23 | depth 3 m
CGGAAAGTTTTAAATGGTGATTGTAAAAGTTCATGGTTAACAAATGTTAGATTTTCCCCATAAATGTATCGGAAAAAATCGAATTACGACAACAGGCTAACTTTCATTCATGCCCGGTTGCCCTTCACTGCATAAATTCGTATCCTTTCACTTTGCGTTTCAGGGTTTTCTTCTCTGCTTCAGTTTTTGCCAATTCATAGGCCTTCCGGTAATTAAAAGCGGCTTTCTTGTTATCCTGCCCTTTATACAACTCGGCCAGCAACAGGAAATAAAAATGATTCCCGTCCCAGTTCAGGCTCGTGGCTTCCTGCAAAGCAGCCTGTGCTCCTTTCACCTTATAAAGGGCATAAATCCGGTTGAGCACCACACCGGGAGAATAATTGACCAACAAAAGCTGGTCATACAATGCCAGCACATCCTGCCATTTTTCGGCACTGTCTTCTTTCAGGCAATGCCACGAAGCAATCCGGGCTTCCAAATGGTACGAACTGATTTCGTTGCCCGCCGCCGAAAGGCCCAAAAAGTACATCCCCTGCCTGATCAACGCACCATCCCAAAGCTTTTCGTTTTGGTCTTCATATAAAATCAACTCCTTTCCGGGATGGTTTTGCCGGGCATCAAAGCGCGAAGCATGGAAACACATCAGCGCCAGCAAAGCCTTGACTTTTGGCAGGTTGGTCTTTTTATATTCGGTGAGCAAAATTGCCAGGCGCATGGCTTCGAGGCACAAGTCTTTTCTGAGTACTTGGTTTTGGGTTTTCGAATAATAACCTTCGTTAAAAAGCAGGTAAATAATACGCAACACATTGTCGAGGCGTGCGGGGAGTTCATGTTCCGGCGGAAGTTCCATTCGAACCTTTTCTGTCCGCAGCCGCTCTTTCGCCCGTAAAAGGCGTTTATTGATGGTATCTTTGTTTGAAAAAAAAGCTTCGGCAATTTCATCAATCCCAAAACCACAAAGGATACGCAACGCCAACCCGATTTGCGCTTCGCTGGCAATGGCAGGGTTGCAAATGGCAAAAAGCATCTGTAACTGGCTGTCTTTAATGTATTGCAGCGAAAATTGAAAAGTTTCTTCCTGCCGATCTTCCCTCGCAGCCAGTACCGGAATTACTTTATCTTCAAAAATTTTGTTCCTGCGGAAATGATACAGCGTCTTTTGCCGGGCCACGGCGTACAGCCAGGCAGCCGGATTGTCAGGCATGCCTTTGGTTTTCCAGCTTTCCGAAGCCTGCAAAAAAGTTTCACTTACAATGTCCTCTGCAGTTTCCATGTGCTGCAACCCGTAATGTTTGCTGATCACCGCCACCATTTTCGAAAACTCCTGCTGAAACATTTGTTTCAAAGCATCATGTTCCTTGTTCATGTTGCGTATTAACCTGGGTTCGATACAAGTTCGATTAACTGTGAAAGTACATAAGTACGGTGTACATGAGTACATTGGTAAATAAAAATATCAGTTCTGGCTAATGAAACCCTATAAAAGCACAAAGTAACCGCACCTTTTTCCTTATGTACTTATGAACTCATGCACCCATGAACCTAACGTTTTATTTAAAGCAGTTCCCGGATTTCGACGCTTCCCCCAACGTCCAGTACCGGGCAGCCGTGTGCCAGGGTAGTTGCCTCTTCCAGGTTTTCAGCTTTCACGACTAAAAACCCCGCCAGCCGTTCGCGGATTTCCACAAACGGGCCGTCGGTAACCACGCCGCCGGGTTTAAGCACTTTACCGTCGGTAGCCAGGCGTTGCCCCGGACTGGCCAGTTTTCCCTGCGCTTCAAGTTTCCCTTTCCAATCTTGCCATTTTTGTAAGATCGCCTGCATTTCCGTCGGCAGCACGTTACTGAGGTCGTAGTTCGTTTGCCTGAATAATAATGCAAATTCCTTCATTACCTGTTTATTTGAATGTTTTCTGAATATTTTAACCTCAAACCGGAGACGAATGTTCTTGAAAAACAACTCATCTCCGGGAAAAGTAAGCAATTGAAAATTTAGTTTGCCTGAACCGCATGCTGCCCCACTTTATAAGTTCCGGCGGGTGTGCGGAAAGCAACGTTGAGCCGGTTGTAGGTGTTGATCGTGGTAATGGCCAGCGTCAGGTCAATCAGTTCTTCCTCCGAAAACTGTGCGCTTGCCTGTTCATACACATCGTCCGGCACATGGCCTTCCGTAACCAAGGTGACTGCTTCGGCCCAAGCCAGCGCTGCCCGCTCACGATCGGTATAAACCGGCGATTCGCGCCAGGCATTGAGCATATAAATCCTTTGTTCGGTTTCGCCCCCTGCACGCAAATCTTTGGAATGCATATCCAAACAATAGGCACAACCGTTAATTTGTGACACCCGCTGATACACCAAATGCAACAACATTTTCTCCACCGGCGATTTGGCCAGATAAACACTTAGCCCGTACATCGCTTTAACAGCACCGGGCGCTTTTTCATAGGCATTAATTCTCTGTTCCATCTTGTTTAATTTTAATCACTGCTTTTCGGCAGCTTCGTTTCTAATTGTTTCAAATAACACCCTTACGATGACTGAACTTTCAGAAATTGGACAACCATGAGGGATTTTTTTGCTTTTTCGGAATAGCGGCAAAAAAAGACGGCGAAATTGCCTTCAAACCAGCATCATGAAGGAAGGTGCTTTCAAAAATGAAAAACAGGTCACCGGAATATTAAATCTTTTTATATACCGCTTGCTTATTTTTTATCCTTCCTGAAAAAGAATAATTTTGTTCGGCAAAAGAAATTTATTTAAAACGATTATAGATTATGGCTGAAGTTCAAAAGACCGTGTTAATGATCCTTGATGGTTGGGGAATCGGCGATGGCTCGGAGCGTGATGTTGTTGCCAGTGCACCAACACCTTTTATGGATTCATTGCTGAAAGAATATCCCAACTCGCAGTTGCTTACTTCCGGTGAAAATGTTGGTTTGCCCGACGGGCAGATGGGGAACTCGGAGGTTGGCCACCTGAATATCGGCGCCGGACGGGTGTTGTATCAGGATATGGTGAAAATTACCAAGGCAATCAGGGACAAATCGTTGTGGAATAACCCGCAATTACTGAAAGCATATCAATACGCCAAAGACAACAATAAAAAAGTGCACCTGATCGGGCTGATTGGCCCTGGCGGCGTGCATGCACTCAGTGCCCACATGGTTGCCCTTTGCCAGATGGCAACCGATTTGGGGCTGACGGATGTATTCGTTCATGGGCTGACTGATGGCCGTGACACGGATCCACGTTCCGGCTATGGATTTCTTCAAACTGACCTCGAAGCGCTGAAAGCGACCAACGCCAAATTTGCCTCGGTTATCGGCCGCTATTACGGCATGGACCGCGACAAAAATTACGACCGGTTAAAGTTAGCTTACGATTTGTACACCCAGGGAAAAGGTGAAAAATCAACTGATTTGCTGGCTTCAATACAAGCCTCGTATGATGCCGGAGTGACCGATGAGTTTATGCAACCCATTGTGATGGTGAAAGAAGACGGCAGCCCGGTAGCTTTGATTGAAGAAGGTGACGTGGTAATTTGCTACAACTTCCGCACCGACCGTTTGCGCCAGACTACTATTGCCTTCACCCAGCAGGATTTGCCCGAATTTGGCATGAAAACCATGAACCTGGAATGGTATACCATGACAACCTACAAGGCAGATTTTAAAAATATCCATGTGATTTTCGAAAAGACAAACCCGACCAACACGATGGGCGAAGTGGTTTCACGGGCGGGATTGAAGCAAATCCGTATTGCCGAAACTGAAAAGTATGCGCATGTGACTTTCTTTTTCAGTGGTGGTCGCGAAGCTGAATTCCCGGGCGAAAGCCGGATTTTGATTCCTTCGCCTAAAGTGCCTACTTACGACCTTCAACCCGAAATGTCGGCGCCAAAAATTAAAGATGCCATTGTTGCCGAACTGCAAAAAGGTGAGGTCGATTTTGTTTGTCTGAATTTTGCCAACGGCGACATGGTAGGCCACACCGGCGACTACAAAGCCATTTCGGCGGCAGTAACTGCTGTTGATTCCTGTACAAAAGAAGTGGTTGAAGCGGCGCGTGCCAATAACTACAATGTGCTGATCATTGCCGACCACGGCAATGCCGACAACGCAATCAACCCTGACGGATCGCCAAACACGGCGCACTCGCTGAACCCGGTGCCCTGCATTTACGTGAGCGATGACAAAAGCCTGACAATCAGCAACGGTGTTTTGGCCGATGTGGCTCCCACCTTGCTGTCGGAAATGGGGCTGGAAATACCGGCCGATATGACAGGCAAAGTATTGATTAAACGATAGCAGTATTTATAGGGGCCGCCTAAAAAGCTACTAAATGCACCGTCACCCTGAACTTGTTTCAGGGCCTGTAGCCGATACGTAGGGATCCCGAAACAAGTTCGGGATGACCTGCCCGCTAATAGTAGTAGCTTTTTAGGCAGCACCTTTTACTTTGAAATGATATGTTGGAAATTGGAAAAGCCATCGTGAGTTTGGACGTGATCGAAGAACATTTCCTTTGCGATTTGGTGAAATGTAAAGGAGCTTGTTGTGTTGAAGGCGAATCGGGTGCCCCGCTGACACAAGAAGAAGCGGTGATTTTGGAAGAAATCTATCCCATTGTTGAACCTTACATGACGCCCGAAGGAAAAGCTGTGGTTGGTCATCAGGGCAGTTCGATGATCGACTCCGACGGCGATTTGGTCACGCCGCTGGTTAACAGCCGCGAATGCGCTTTCACTTATAAAGATGAACGGGGCATTGTAAAATGTGCAGTTGAAAAAGCTTTTCTGGAAGGAAAAACCAGTTTCCGCAAGCCTGTTTCGTGCCATTTGTTTCCGGTGCGTATCACCGAATATAAACGTTTTGACGCTGTGAATTACCAGCAACTAAAAGTTTGCAAACCCGGACGCGAATGTGGTCGCGGGCAAAAACTACCGCTTTACCAATTTCTGAAAGAACCACTGATCCGAAAGTACGGCGAAGAATGGTACGAACAATTGTCGTATGCCGCCGAAGAAAAACCCTGGAAAGTGAGGACGTAAATTGGTCATTAGATAATTGGTCATTGGGTGGGGGTAAGTTCGTCAAGTTTCATTTATGAGACCTTTTAAAAAAGTGTAAGATCTTTAATTTCTGCAAGAGATCTTACCCAATTATCCAATGACCAATTATCTGAAAATATTATTTCTTCTTTTTGCCTTTTTCTTCTTCGGCTATAGAATCGCGCATGGCAGTGTCAGCCATGATGTTTTTGTACTTCATATAATCCATAATACCAAGGTTTCCTGCACGGAAAGCTTCTGAAATGGCCAACGGAATTTGTGCTTCGGCTTCAATTACTTTGGCGCGCATTTCCTGTGCTTTGGCAATCATCTCTTGCTCGAGGGCAACGGCCATGGCGCGTCGTTCTTCGGCTTTTGCCTGGGCAATGTTTTTGTCGGCATCGGCCTGGTCAATTTGTAAGCCGGCGCCAATGTTTTTACCAATGTCGATGTCAGCGATATCAATTGAGAGAATTTCGAATGCTGTTCCGGCATCGAGCCCTTTATTCAATACCACTTTCGAGATTGAATCCGGGTTTTCCAGAACTGATTTGTGGGTGTGCGATGAACCGATGGACGAAACAATACCTTCGCCAACACGGGCCAGAATGGTTTCTTCGCCGGCGCCCCCAACCAGTTGTTTGATGTTGGCGCGGACGGTTACGCGGGCTTTGGCAATCAACTGAATACCGTCTTTGGCAACTGCTGCAACCGGCGGTGTGTCAATCACCTTAGGGTTTACCGACATTTGAACGGCCTGAAAAACGTCACGGCCTGCCAGGTCAATAGCGGTGGCCATGTTGAAGGTGAGGTCGATGTTGGCCTTTTCAGCCGAAACCAGCGCATGAACCACCATGTCAACTTTTCCGCCGGCCAGGTAGTGGGCTTCCAGTTTGTCGCGGTCGAGTTTGATGCCCGCTTTGGTGCCTTCAATCAAAGCACGTACAATAACCGAAGGTGGCACTTTCCTGAAACGCATCAGGAAAAGTTGCATTAAAGAAATACGAACGCCCGACACCAGCGCCGAAAACCACAATCCGATCGGGATGTAGTACAATATTATAAGCAGCAATACAAAAATCCCGACAACTAATCCTAATGTTCCAAAATATTCCATTATTCTTGATTTATTGGTTCAACAATTATATGAGTCCTGAAAATTTCGACGACTTTGATTTTTACATTTGGATCGACAAAACCTGCCGAAGATTTAGCTTCCATGCTGAGGTTGTTGATTCTGACCCTCCCCATGGGTGCAAGTCTGCCCAACGTAATGCCTTCGTCGCCCACGTGAATCTGGGTGTCGTCCACCTTGTCAACATGCCCTTCAATTTCAGAATTGAGCATCATTTTTTGGCCGGTACGGCTTTTAAAGATCCGGTAAACAATTACTGGAACGGCGATGATCACAAAGGCCAGTGTGGCAATTCCTGTTACGACACCGTAACTGCTGAAGGCCAGGTACACGCTTGCCCCAAATAAAATGACCCCGCCAATGCCGGCGATGGTGACTCCCGGGATAACGGTAAACTCCAGCAAAAGGAGCAAAATTCCCAGAAAAATCAGAAACAGGATGATCAGTATAGTCATTTGTTTTATCGGTTAATCGATGGTCGCGGTTAGCTCGCGGGCCACCAAGGCTTTTTTCAATGGACTAAGATAAGCAAAACTTCCTTTCTTGACGTCACATTTTCCTTTATAATGTGTGATTAAGGTGCATTGTGTAGCTTGTTCGGCATCGTGCTCGCAGATGCTGACCAAGGCTTCAATGACATAGTCGAAGCTATGGTGGTCGTCGTTGTGGAGAATGAGAAACCTTTCTTCCCTGGCCCGGGTGTTTTCATCCTTCTCCGTTTTTTTCCGGATTTGCTTTTCTGTTTTCATGGTTCCGATATTTTTCTGGCTTCATTCACCGTGATTCTTTTCCCGTTTAAATAGGCGGCTATAACCGCGTCGCTTACGCCTTCAGCTTTCACCTGTGCCAGCATTTGTAAGGCAGCGTCGTATGATTTTAGTTCGCCAACCGTGTAAACGGTCACGCCTTTTTCATCTTTATACTGGTCAATCCTTCGGATGACCGACAGCTTTTTGAAAAGCCTTTGCGCCCAGTCGGGGGGAGCGTTCCGGTAAGCCCCGATCTGGATTTTATAAACCACTCCATGATCAGGCGGTGTTGTTTCAGTAAGCTCCGGCGTGCTGAAAAGACTGTCTGGTAGAATAATTGGTTTTTCAGCTTCCAGCTTTTCCAGGCGGGCTATCCGTTTGGCTTCCGAAATACTGTCTTCCAAAAACCGGATCTGATCGCTGAAAGTTTTTGCTTCCGAAGCGTCGGCTTTGGACCAAAAGTCAATTTCATGTGCCCGTACTTCATTATAATCCCGGGCGATTTCTTTGTTTTTGATGTAAATATCCTTTTCCAGTTCAAGTATTTTGTTAGCGATTTCCTCTTTTTCCGAAGCAAAAGCCGAATTGTAATTTTCTCGCAACTGATTTGCTTCTTCCGACAATTCCTGCACTTCCCGTTCAGTTTTTAAAGCATGGATAAAAGCCCGGAGCGATTGGGCGCTTTTGAAATGTTCAAATTTGAGGTATTTGATGAACGAATTCACCTGAAAATTGATCAGGCTGTCCTTCCATTCCTGCGGAATTTCTACCTCTTCAGGTTTTTCGGAAACAGCGGGCGAAGCGGTCTGTGCATCGGGCTGAGTAGTTTCCTGCGTTTCGGCGGTAGCTGTTACGGTGTCAGCCTGTTTGAAAGGATTTATTTGCCGCCGGGCCAAAGCCGTCAGTTCGTCCAGACGGGTGGCGCCTTTGACCTTCTTTTTTGCCTTGTTGCTAAATTGTTGGTAATAACTCAGGGCTTGTGTAAAATCATTTTCAGCATGAAAACACTGTGCCAGATAGTACAAACTTTTTGAAGGAGTGCCGTCGCCCAGTGAAGTTTGCAAGGTTGTTTTTGTTTTTTCTGAAAACCGGCCGGTTTCAGCCAGACACATGCCCAGATAATAATTCAGCTCCTTGTCGGCAGGATATAAATGGACCAGTTCTTCAAAAAAAGGAAGAGCTCTTTCAAATTGTCCGCCTTCGGCCAAATCTTTGGCGGCCTGCATATTATCATTTTGAGCCTGTGCTTCGTTTGGCGAAAAAACGGCAGTGGGAACAAACAAGAGAAAAAATAAAATCGTTTTCAGCAAAGCTTTCATAAATCGGACTTGGGTTTCTGATTTGCGATATAAAATTACAAAAAATGTTGCAGCTTACTTATGCTGTATCTTATCATTAATTCAAGTATATTTGTCTGATTAATCAAAAAAGTACTGAATGGCATTGTTAAAAAAAGGTGATATTGCGCCTGATTTCAAGGGACTCAACCAGAACAATGAATTGATTTCTTTAGCCGATTTTAAAGGGAAGAAATTAATTTTATATTTTTATCCGAAAGACGATACCCCCGGATGCACCGAAGAATCCTGTAACCTGAATGACAATTACGAAAGCTGGATCAAAAAAGGCTTTGAAGTGGTTGGGGTGAGCGCTGACAGTGTAAAATCGCATAAAAAATTTGCCGATAAGTTTGGCCTCAGCTTCAACCTGATTGCCGATACCGGCTTGGAAATTTTGGAAGCGTATGGCGTGTGGGGCGAAAAAAGCATGTTTGGTAAAAAATACATGGGCGTCATTCGCACCACTTATGTGATCAACGAAAACGGCGTGATTGAAGAAGTATTTGAAAAAATTGAAACAAAAGATCATACAAATCAAATAATCAAAACGTTAGATTTAAACTAGCATGGCAAAAGAAGATATAAATGTGAATAAGGAAAAGCTGAAAGCCCTTCAGCTGACCATGGACAAAATTGAAAAGAGTTACGGTAAAGGTTCGATCATGAAAATGGGCGACCGCGCCGTTGAAGATGTTCCTGCCATTTCATCCGGATCGATTGGGCTGGACATTGCGCTGGGCGTTGGCGGGTTTCCAAAAGGGCGGATCATCGAGATTTACGGCCCTGAATCGTCGGGTAAAACCACGCTGGCCATTCATGCCATTGCCGAAGCCCAAAAAGCCGGTGGTATTGCAGCTATCATTGACGCCGAGCATGCTTTCGATCCCTATTATGCCAAAAAGCTGGGGGTGGATATCGATGAGCTGTTAATTTCGCAACCCGACAACGGTGAGCAGGCCCTCGAAATTGCCGACAACCTGATCCGTTCCGGCGCTGTTGACATTGTCGTGATCGACTCGGTTGCAGCATTGACACCCAAAGCGGAAATTGAAGGTGAAATGGGCGATTCAAAAATGGGTTTGCAGGCGCGGTTAATGTCGCAGGCACTCCGGAAATTGACAGCCAACATCAACAAAACCAAAACCTGCTGTATCTTCATCAACCAGTTGCGCGAAAAAATCGGGGTGATGTTCGGCAACCCCGAAACGACAACAGGCGGGAATGCGTTGAAATTTTATGCTTCTGTCCGTTTGGACATTCGCCGCATTGGCCAGTTGAAAGACGGCGAGGAAGTTATGGGCAGCCTTACGCGCGTGAAAGTGGTCAAAAATAAGGTGGCGCCACCTTTCCGCAAAGCTGAATTTGATATTATGTATGGCGAAGGCATTTCAAAAATGGGCGAAATTGTTGATCTGGGCGTCAATTACAACATCATCAAAAAAAGCGGATCGTGGTTCAGCTACGGCGAAACTAAACTTGGACAAGGTCGTGAATCGGTGAAAAACATTCTGCGCGACAACCCCGAACTGGCACACGAACTGGAAACGAAAATTGTTGAAGCTGTTGCAACGGCAACGGTTACGGCACAATAACAGGAAAAAATATGCAGTGAAAGTCCGGGTGAGGCGAATGACTGCTTCACCCGGACTTTTTTATGAGAAAGAACAGCCTGTTTCTTTCAACAAAACCCGCTACCTGCACTCAAATTGATGAAACAATGCTAAAAATTGCGGGTTTATTACAGTTTGAAGTTTTTTGATTGTATTTTTGGCAAATTTGAAATTTGTACCAGCCAACCGCTATCAAATATCAAGAACTGGCCAAGATGTAAAAGGTTTTTATTCTACACATGCAAGTAGAAATTGAATTTTTGATGTTTTCTTACTTTTTGCCACAAAGACACGAAGACACGAAGATTCACAAAGAAATGATTTATGATTAAGCGCTTTTAAACTTGAATACATCATGGATCACAATAGGAGTTTTTTGCCAATTACACCAGAAGAAGAAGCCATTGGCAAGGCTGTTGTAAATGCCGCGTATAGAGTGCATAAGGAGCTTGGTCCTGGTTTGTTGGAAAAAGTATATGAAGTTTGTTTCTGCCATGTGCTATCAAGAGAAGGTTATGTGGTGAAGCGGCAGTTGGACGTTCCAATTGTATTTGAAAATTTTATCTTTAATGAGGGATTAAGATTGGATGTAATGGTAAATGAACTTGTCATTTGTGAGTTGAAAGCTCTGGAAACAGTGAATCCGGTATGGGAAGCACAAATCCTGAGTCACTTGAAGTTGACAGGGAAAAGACTGGGATATCTGATTAACTTTAATGTTCCACTTATAAAGGATGGCATTAAACGAATGGTTTTGTGAACTTAGTGAGTCTTAGAGCCTTTGTGGCTTTGTGGCCTTTTTAATCCTTGATTCGGGAAAATAGCTAATTATCAAGTTATCAAAGTAAATATGAAAGTGTTGAAATTTGGAGGCAGTTCCGTTGGGAGTGCTGAAAACATCCGAAAGGTGAAAGAAATAGTTAAAAGTCAGGGCGACGATGTAATCGTTGTGGTTTCTGCTTTGGGCGGAATAACTGACAAAGTATTGAACGCCTCGAAAATGGCCGTTCTCGGAACGGAATACTTCAACACGGAAATAACAGCAATTAAACATCGGCACGAAGAAGTTGTCAATCTTTTGTTTGAAACGGAGAAAAAGGAATCAGTAAAAAAGCAGGTTGTCGATTTGTTGGATGAGCTGGCAAAAATTATCCAGGGTGTTTCCATGATCGGGGAATTAACTCCCAAAACCCTCGACAAGATCGGCGGTTTCGGCGAACGTCTGTCGTCCTGTATCATCAGCGAATTTATTGACGGCGCCCAATGGGCCGATTCGGCAAAGCTGATCAAAACCGATAGTTCGTTTGGAAAAGCGCTGGTCGATTTTAAACTGACCAATCAATTGATTGAAGACGCATTTAGAGATTTTTCAGGGGTTTGTGTTGTTCCGGGTTTTATTGCCAGCAACGCTGCCGGCGAGTATACCACCCTGGGGCGTGGCGGCTCCGACTACACAGCAGCCATTTTTGCTGCTGCGCTCGACGTCAATGTGCTCGAAATCTGGACCGATGTGGATGGCTTTATGACCGCCGACCCGCGCGTGATCAGCAAAGCATACACCATCAAGTCGCTGAGTTATTCCGAAGCAATGGAACTGTCGCATTTTGGGGCGAAGGTCATTTACCCGCCAACTATTTTGCCGGTTTATCAGAAGGGCATTCCCGTTCAGATTAAAAATACCCTCAACCCCCAAGCGGACGGCACTTTGATTACCAAAGGTCATCCCAATGGTAAAGATTTGCCAATCAAAGGCATTTCATCCATTTCCAACATCAGCCTGATCACCGTTCAGGGATTGGGCATGGTCGGCGTCACCGGTATTTCTATGCGACTGTTCGGCGCGCTGGCCAAAGAAAATATCAACGTCATCCTGATTTCGCAGGCTTCGTCCGAAAATTCCATCTCATTTGCCATCGACAGCTCCAGATCCGAAATAGCGGAAGCTGCGATCCGGCTTGAGTTTGAACGCGAAATTGCTTCGCTTCAAATTAATAAAATTGAAATTGAAAACGGGCTTTCCATTGCCGCTATCGTGGGCGAAAATATGAAACATGCCACCGGTGTTGCCGGCAAATTGTTCAACACCATCGGCAAAAACGGGATCAACATTATCGCCATTGCCCAAGGTGCTTCGGAACTGAATATTTCGTGGGTGGTGAAAGATTCTGATTTGCGCAAAACCCTGAATGTGGTGCACGAATCATTTTTTCTTTCTGAAAATGTGGAAGTGAACATTTTTCTGCTCGGCATCGGCCTGGTTGGCGGCAATTTGCTGAAACAGGTAAAACTTCAGCAGGAAAAATTATTGAGGGAAAAACACCTGAAACTCCGTTTGGTGGGCGTTGCCAATTCCAAAAAAATGCTGCTTAACCGCGAAGGCATCGACATTGAAAACTTTAAAGAACGGCTGGAGCTGGAAGGCCAACCCTCTGGACTGGAAGCTTATAAGGAAGCAGTGATCGGGATGAATATTTACAACTCGGTTTTTGTGGATTGTACAGCTTCTACAGCCGCCGCCGGTTTGTACGAAGATTTGCTCAATGCCAACGTTTCCATCGTCACCGCTAATAAAGTAGCAGCTTCGTCGGAATACGAAAATTACCTGAAACTGAAAAAAATCGCCAAACGAAAAGGCATCAAATTTTTGTTTGAAACCAATGTTGGTGCGGGTTTACCAATTATCAACACCCTGAACGATTTGGTAAATGCAGGCGATAAAATTATCAAAATTGAAGCGGTGCTTTCCGGAACGCTCAACTTCATTTTTAATACCATTTCT
>OBJA01001989.1_pt1 | contig 12651 bp, 10 predicted proteins | sample 1519751 | NCBI WGS metagenome assembly OBJA01 (sample SAMEA3881238, study PRJEB22517) | soil metagenome | biome: lake sediment; feature: soda lake sediment; material: sediment, water from around vicinity | place: India | collected 2013-12-23 | depth 3 m
AGGCCGCTCCTGCAGGGGGGCGTGGGATCGGTACCCGTAGGAGCGGGCTCTGCCCGCGAACGGCCTGCGCTGCCGCGAACGGCCTGCGGTGCCGTCTGGCCCCCCGCCCCTTGAAAATCCCCCGAATGCCCCCATCCTTGTGGGCAGAATCGAATTCCGTGATGGGGAGTCACACCGCATGCGCATGGACAAACTGACCAGCAAGTTCCAGGCCGCCCTGGCCGATGCCCAGAGCCTGGCCCTGGGCCGCGATCATATGTATATCGAGCCGGCCCACGTCATGGTGGCCCTGCTCGACCAGCAGGGCGGCACGGCGCGGCACCTGCTGCAGCAGGCCGATGTGAACGTCAACCTGCTGCGCTCGCAGCTGGGCGAACAACTGGAGAAGATGCCCCAGGTGGAGGGCACCGGCGGCGACGTGCACATCTCCACCGACCTCACCCGCATCCTCAACCTCACCGACAAGCTGGCCCAGAAGCGCAATGACCAGTACATCTCCTCGGAGCTGTTCGTGCTGGCGGCCGTGGACGACAAGGGCTCCCTGGGCGAATTGCTGCGCAAGGCCGGCGCCACCAAGGCGCTGATCGAACAGGCCATCGACCAGCTGCGCGGCGGCGCGCGGGTGGACGACCCCAATGCCGAGGAGGCACGCCAGGCGCTGGAGAAATACACCATCGACCTCACCGAACGTGCCGAGCAGGGCAAGCTCGACCCGGTCATCGGCCGCGACGACGAGATCCGCCGCACCATCCAGGTGCTGCAGCGCCGCACCAAGAACAACCCGGTGCTGATCGGCGAGCCCGGCGTGGGCAAGACCGCCATCGTCGAGGGTCTGGCCCAGCGTATCGTCAACGGCGAGGTGCCCGAGGGCCTCAAGGGCAAGCGCCTGCTGTCCCTGGACATGGGCTCGCTGATCGCCGGCGCCAAGTTCCGCGGCGAGTTCGAGGAACGCCTCAAGGCGGTGCTCAATGATCTTTCCAAGCAGGAAGGCCAGATCATCCTCTTCATCGACGAGCTGCACACCATGGTCGGCGCCGGCAAGGCCGAGGGCGCCATGGACGCCGGCAACATGCTCAAGCCTGCCCTGGCGCGCGGCGAGCTGCACTGCGTGGGCGCCACCACCCTGGACGAATATCGCAAGTACGTGGAGAAGGACGCCGCCCTGGAGCGCCGTTTCCAGAAGGTGCTGGTGGACGAGCCCAGCGTGGAGGACACCATCGCCATCCTGCGCGGCCTCAAGGAACGCTACGAGGTCCACCACGCCGTGGACATCACCGACCCGGCCATCGTCGCCGCCGCCACCCTGTCGCACCGCTACATCACCGACCGCCAGCTGCCCGACAAGGCCATCGACCTGATCGACGAGGCCGCCTCGCGCATCCGCATGGAGATCGATTCCAAGCCCGAGGTCATGGACCGCCTGGAACGGCGCATGATCCAGCTCAAGATCGAGCGCGAGGCCGTCAAGAAGGAGACCGACGAGGCCTCGAAGAAGCGCCTCGATGCCCTGGAGGCGGAGATCCTCAAGCTGGAACGGGAGTTCTCCGACCTGGACGAGATCTGGAAGGCGGAGAAGGCCGCCGTGCAGGGCAGCCACCACATCAAGGAGGCCCTGGAGCAGGCGCGCAAGGAGCTGGAGACGGCGCACCGTGCCGGCGACCTGACGCGCGCCTCGGAACTGCAGTACGGCCGCATCCCCGAGCTGGAGAAGCAGCTCGACATGGCCTCCCAGGCCGAGATGCAGGACATGAAGCTGCTGCGCAACAAGGTCACCGACGAGGAGATCGCGGAAGTCGTCTCTAAGTGGACCGGCATCCCGGTGTCCAAGATGCTGGAGGGTGAGCGCGACAAGCTGCTGCGCCTGGAAGAGGCGCTGGCGCAGCGCGTGGTGGGCCAGGGCGAGGCGCTCAAGGCCGTGTCCGACGCCATCCGCCGCAGCCGCGCGGGACTGTCCGATCCCAAGCGTCCCAACGGTTCCTTCCTGTTCCTGGGCCCCACCGGTGTGGGCAAGACCGAGCTGACCAAGGCCCTGGCCAGTTTCCTGTTCGACACCGAGGAGGCCATCGTGCGCCTCGACATGTCCGAGTTCATGGAGAAGCATTCAGTGGCGCGGCTGATCGGCGCGCCCCCCGGCTACGTGGGCTACGAGGAAGGCGGGTACCTGACCGAGGCGGTGCGCCGCAAGCCCTACTCGGTGGTGCTGCTGGACGAGGTGGAGAAGGCCCACCCGGACGTGTTCAACGTGCTGCTGCAGGTGCTCGATGACGGCCGTCTCACCGACGGCCAGGGCCGTACCGTGGACTTCCGCAACACCGTGATCATCATGACCTCCAACCTGGGCAGCCAGCGCATCCAGGAACTGGCCGGCGAGGAGAATTACGCGCGCATGAAGTCCGCGGTGATGGAAGTGGTGGGCGAGCACTTCCGCCCCGAGTTCATCAACCGCATCGACGAGGTGGTGGTGTTCCATCCCCTGGGCCGCGAGCAGATCCGCGCCATCACCAGCATCCAGATCGGCTACCTCAAGGCACGCCTGGCGGAGCGTGACATGGGCCTGGTGCTGAGCGAGGCCGCCCTGGATCGCCTGGGCGAGGCCGGTTTCGACCCGGTGTATGGCGCGCGGCCGCTCAAGCGGGCCATCCAGCAGCAGCTGGAGAACCCGCTGGCGCAGGAGATCCTGGCCGGCCGCTTCGGGCCCAAGGACGTCATCGAGGTGGACCTGGCGGGCGATGGCCTGACCTTCCGCAAGGGCAGCGCCCAGGCCTCGGCGGCCTGAGCGGGGCCTTCTCAGGGGACAGATGTAAAGCTGTCCCCTTTCTTCTGTCTCCTGTCTTCATGTAGGAGCGGGCTCTGCCCGCGAACAGGCGCGGCACAAACCGTTCGCGGGCAGAGCCCGCTCCTACAGGTGTTCCGCCGGTCCGGCAATGGGGACAGATCCAGGAATGTATCTGTAGGAGCGGCGCAAGCCGCGATAGGAAGTATGACAACTCATCGCGGCTTGCGCCGCTCCTACAGGTGCCGTGTCATCGCTGCTCTCCCCGCGATACCCGCAGCAACACCCGGTCCAGAAGGCGCGTGCTGAGCACCCGCTTGAGCGTGCCGAACAGGTAGGTGGGGAAGGTCACGTAGTAGCGCGGCCGCGGCCGCGGGCTCTCCAGGGCATGGATCACCTTGGCCACCACCGCGTCGGCGGGCAGGGTGAAGGGCGCGGCCGGGCCGGGCCGGGTCAGGCGCCGCACCATGGCGGCATAGGTGTCGCGGTGCACGCTGGCCCCGGCATCGATGTGCGCCTTGAATCGTTCGTAGGCGTTGGCGCGAAAGCGGCTCTCGATGGGGCCGGGCTCCACCAGCGAGACGCCGATGCCGGTACCTGCCAGCTCCAGCCGCAGGGTGTCGTAGAGGCCTTCCAGGGCGTACTTGCTGGCGTTGTAGGCGCCCCGGTAGCGCAGGGCGACGAAGCCCAGCACCGAGCTGTTCTGGATGATGCGGCCCTCGCCCTGGCGGCGCATGACGGGGATCACCCGGTTGGTCAGTTCCAGGGTACCGAACACATTGGTCTCGAACTGGGCGCGCAGGGTGGCGCGGTCCAGGTCCTCCACCGCCCCCGGCTGGCCGTAGCCGGCGTTGTTGAACAGGCCGTAGAGCCTGCCTCCCGTTTCCTCCAGCACCTCGTCCATCGCGTCCCGGATGGTGGCCGGGTCGTCCAGGTCCAGGCGCAGGCAGCGCAGGCCCTCGTCCCGCAGACGCTGCACGTCCTCCCCGCGGCGGCAGCTGGCGAATACCCGGTAGCCACGCCCCTGCAGGGTGCGGGCGGCGCACAGGCCGATGCCCGAGGAGCAGCCGGTGATCAGAACAGCGCGGGCCGGGGTGGCAGCTGGCATGGAAAAGGTCTCCCGGGTGCAAAATTTCTGAAATGGAATCAGTGGATTGTAATTGCCTGGCTGGCGGGATGCGAGTCCGCCGCCGGCTCAAGATTTCCCTGCAGGCGGCGATACATCCCGGGTAGACCCCTGATTCTCGCCACCGCCGTAAGGAGAGATTTTTCCGCATGGAACCCAAGCACTTGCTGAAGCAGTATTTTCAGCCTGTCTCGCCGCGTGGTTCCCGGGCCAGGGTGTGGCGGTGGCCGGTGCCGGGCCCCCATGGGAGGAGCGGCTAGTGGATCTCGCCACCCTCATCGGCCTCATCGGCGCCTTCGGCATCATCGCCACGGCCATCGTCATCGGTGGCAGCGCCCTGATCTTCCTCAACGTGCCCTCGCTGCTCATCGTCGGCCTGGGCACGGTCATGGTGGTGCTGATGAAGTTCCCCCTGGCCCATTTCTTCAGTGCCTTCAAGATCGCCATGAAGGCCTTCCTGCACAAGCCCGAGGATCCCCAGTCACTCATCCGCGAGGGGGTGGAGCTGGCCAACATCGCCCGCAAGGAGGGCGTGCTGGGGCTGGAGGGACGCGAGATCGCCAACCCCTTCCTGGAGCGCGGCATCCAGCTGTGCGTCGATGGCCACGAGCCCGAGTTCGTGCGCCAGATGCTCACCAAGGACGTGAACCTGACCATCGAGCGCCATGAGCGCGGCCAGGCCATCTTCCGCGCCATCGGCGACGTAGCGCCGGCCATGGGCATGATCGGCACCCTCATCGGGCTGGTGCAGATGCTCACCAACATGGACGACCCCAAGGCCATTGGTCCGGCCATGGCCATCGCCCTGCTGACCACCCTCTACGGGGCCATCATCGCCAATGCCTTCGCCATCCCCATCGCCGACAAGCTGGCGCTGCGCAGCGACGAGGAGCGCCTCAACAAGGCGCTCATCCTGGAGGCCATCAATGCCATCCAGGAAGGCATCAACCCGCGCGTCATGGAAGAGTTGCTCAAGACCTACCTGCCCGTGGGCGAGCGGGCCGACGAGGAAGACGCGGCCTGAGGCCGGCCGCCGGTCCAGGCGCGCAATGGCAGGGATAGCAGATGCCCGGAACCACGCAATCGCACAAGAAGGTAAAGGCGGGACTGCCCCTGTGGGTCATGACCTTTGCCGACCTCATGACCTTGCTGATGTGCTTCTTCGTGCTCATCCTGTCCTTCTCGGAGCTGGATATCCTCAAGTACAAGCAGCTGGCGGGCTCCATGGCCCATGCCTTCGGGGTGCAGCGGGAGATCGAGGCGCGCGTGCCCCCCAAGGGGATCAATATCATCGCCCGTGAATTCAGCCCCGGGCAGCCCATGCCCACCCCCCTGAACGTGGTGCGCCAGAAGACCACCGCGGACCTGCGCATCCACCTGGAGGTGGGGGGGCACAAGACCCGTCCCACCCCGGCCCAGCGCAGCGGCGACCTGGACCCGAAAGAGCAGACCACCAGGCCGGAGCAGCCGCCGGAGCCGCTTACCCGGCAGGAGATCGAGCAGACCCGGGAGGAGCTCCGGCAACGGGAAGCCGCCTTGCGCGAGCGGGAGGAGCGCCAGGATGCCCGGCTGGACGATGCCACCGCCGAGGAGATCCTCGCCGCGCGCGAGGAACGGGAGCGCCAGCGCCAGCTGGAAGAGAATGCCCGCCGGCTCATGACCGAACTGGAGCAGCAGATCCGGGAAGGCGCCGTGGACGTGGAGCGGGAGGGACAGAAGATCATCATCCGTATCCGCGAGAAGGCCTCCTTCGCCTCCGGCAGTGCCGAGGTGGTGGCGAAGTTCCGGCCGGTGCTCTGGCGCCTGGGCGAGATCATCGAGACCATGGAGGGACGCATCATCGTGGCCGGCCACACGGACAACATCCCCATCCACACGCCACGCTTCCGTTCCAACTGGGAGCTGTCCTCGGGCCGCGCCGTGTCGGTGGTGCATGAACTGCTGTGGCAGACCGCCATCCCGCTGGAGCGCTTCCTGGTGCAGGGACATGGCGAGACCGTGCCCGTGGCGCCCAACGATACGCCGGCCAATCGCGCGCAGAACCGCCGTGTCGAGATCATTCTTTCGCAGGGCGATGACCAGGAGTCCCGGCAGGAGATCAGCCGGCAGGGGGTGCAGGAGCGGGCCCGGGAGACCGTCATCCCGGAGCCGGTGGAGGAGGTGGAGGAATCCCTGCCGCAAACGGCGGACGGGCCGGCAGCGGAGACCGGTGCTGCCGTCCCCGCGCCCGAGGTGGAGGAGCCGGGCGCGCCTGCCGCTGCGCCAGAGAGCACTGCCGTGGGCGAAGCGGATGCACTGTCGGCTCCTGCGGCAGCACAAGAGCCGCTAGCGGCCGGGGTTGGGGAGGCGCCGGGGCAGGAAGCCGTGCCAACCCCGGGAGCCGCGCCCGCCGCTTCGCGGTCTGGGTCGGATGCACCGCCGTCGGGGATCAGCGCCGGCGTCATGCGCCGTACCGAGCCGGCATCGGGACCGGCCAGTGGCGTGTCGGCCGGGATCGTGCGGCCCCCGGCGCGGGTGAACCAGGAACAGGAGGCGCCATGAGCGACGAGCGTCGCGAGTATTTCCGCATCGAGGACCGGGTTGCGCTGGAGTACCGCGTGATCACGGAACGGGAGATGGAGTGCGTGTTGCTGCGTATCCGCGACGAGGTGCCGGACCGCTTCACCGCTGCCGCCAGCTTTGCCGGCACTTCCTGGCAGATGAAGCACCTGTTGCAGAACCTGTCCGGTTCCTCGCCGGACCTGGCCCAGTGCCTGCAGGCGCTGGACAAGAAGCTCAACCTGCTGGCCCAGCTGCTGGTGGCCGAAACCATGAGCACGCAGGGCGCCTGTCTGCGCGAGGTGAGCATCAGTGCGGGTGGCATGGCCTTCAATGCGGAACGGGAGCTCAAGCCCGGCGAACTGCTGGAGACCCGCCTGGTGCTGTTCCCCACCCTCACCGGCATCCTGGCCGTGTCCCAGGTGGTCAACTGTGAGAAGCGTGGCGAGGTGAGCGGCGGCATGCCCTGGCGGGTGGCGGTGGAATACCGCTATATCCGCGAATCGGATCGCGACCTGCTGGTCAAGCACCTGCTCACGCGCCAGGCGGAGATGCTGCGCGCGCGCCGCGAAGGCGAGGGGTAGGAGCGGCGCGAGCCGCGATGCCGGGCCGGGCGTTTCGCGACTGGCGTCGCTCCTACGGGTGGCAGGGGCAGATTTCGGTCTGTTCCCAATGGGGATTGGCTACAAGGTCGCTTCGGGCAACTCGCTGCCGCGTTCCTCCTGCTGCAGCGTCCACAGCCGTGCATAGGCCCCCTGTCGTTCCAGCAGTTGCGGGTGGCTGCCCCGTTCCACGATGCGCCCGTTCTCCATGACCAGGATCTGGTCCGCGTCCACCACCGTCGACAGGCGGTGGGCGATGACCAGGGTGGTGTGGTGGGCGGCGGCCTGGCGCAGGGATTCCAGGATCACCTGCTCCGAATGGCTGTCGAGGCTGGAGGTGGCCTCGTCGAAGACCAGGATGCGCGGGTTCTTCAGGGTGGCGCGGGCGATGGCGATGCGCTGCTTCTCGCCCCCCGAAAGCTTCAGACCGCGTTCGCCCACCACGGTCTCGTAGCCCTTGGGCAGTGACATGATGAAGTCATGGATATTCGCCGCCCGGGCCGCGGCGATGACCTCGGCCATCTCGGCGCCGGGCCTGGCGTAGGCGATGTTGTAGTGGATGCTCTCGTTGAACAGCACCGTGTCCTGGGGGACGATGCCGATGGCGGCGCGCAGGCTCTCCTGGCTGACCTCGCGGATGTCCTGGTTGTTGATGAGGATGCGCCCCTGGTTCACGTCGTAGAACCGGAACAGCAGGCGGGCCAGGGTGGATTTTCCGGAGCCACTCGGCCCCACCACCGCCACCTTGCGCCCGGCCGGGATGCGGAAGCTCACCTCGTGCAGGATGGGACGCTGCGGATCGTAGGCGAAGCCCACCTGGTCGAACACCACCTCGCCGCTGCCCACCACCAGGTCCGGGGCATTCTGGCGATCCTCGATCTCCGGTTGCCGCTCCAGCACATCGAACATCAGCCGCATGTCGGTCAGCGCGTGCTTGAGCTGGCTGTACACCACGCCGAGGAAGTTGAGCGGGATGAACAGCTGCAGCAGGAAGGCATTGATGAGCACCAGGTCGCCGATGCTCAGCTCGCCGTCCACCACGCCCTGGGCGGCGAGGATCATCATCAGGGTGACGGCGATGGCGATGATGCCCGCCTGGCCGAAGTTGAGCGCGGACAGGGAGGTCTGGCTCTTGACGGCGGCATCCTCCCAGTCGACCAGGTTGCGGTCGTAGCGGTGCAGTTCGTGGGCCTCGTTGCCGAAGTATTTCACCGTTTCGTAGTTGATCAGGCTGTCGATGGCGCGGGTGTTGGCCTCCGAGTCCAGGCGGTTCATGGTCACCCGGTAGTGCATGCGCCATTCGGTGATGTAGAAGGTGAACAGGATGTAGACCACCACGGAGCCGAAGGCGATGACGGCGAACCAGGCGCTGTAGCGCCCCAGCAGGATGGCGGCGATCAGGGTCACCTCCACCAGGGTGGGCAGGATGCTGAACACCATGTAGTTGAGCAGCGAGCTGACGCTGCGGGTGCCGCGCTCCAGGTCGCGGGAGATGCCGCCGGTCTTGCGCTCCAGGTGGAAGCGCAGCGACAGCCGGTGCAGGTGCTCCAGGACCCGCAGGGAGACCTTGCGCATGGCGCCATGGCGCACCCGCGCGAACAGGGCGTCGCGCAGTTCGTTGAACAGGGAGGCGGTCATCTTCAGGGCGCCGTAGGCCAGCAGCAGGCCCAGGGGCAGCACCAGGGCCATGTCCCGGCCACTCAGGTCCAGGGCGTCCACGATGTCCTTCAGTACCAGGGGGACCCCCACGTTGGCCACCTTGGACAGCACCAGGGCGGCCAGGGCCAGCACCACGCGGCCACGGTAATCCCACAGGAAGGGCAGCAGGGCGCGCAGGGTGCGCAGGTCACTGGGGCCGGATTCCGGCAGGTCGGTGGGATGGATATAGGTGCGCATGGGGGGTGCGGGATCCCGGCTGGAGGAACAGCGCTCCATTGTACCCAAACACCTCGGGGGGAAAACCGGATATGATCGGCGTACAAGCCAGAACCGGACCGCAGGATTCAGGAGCCAGCCATGAAAAGACCGAGCGATGAACAGATGAAGGCCGCGCGCACCCAGGCGGAGCAGTTGCGCGCCGCCGGCCAGGACGTGAACAGCCTGGGGCACGCCTTTCTGTATCTCCAGCACCGCTGTGCCTACCTGGAGAAGGTCCACGAGGCCGCCGAACTCTACATCCGCTTCGGCCAGGCCGAGGCGGAGCACACCCGCCTGGTGAAGGCCCTGGACCAGGCCCGCGCCGAGGAGGCCCGGGAGCGCGAGGACGAGGAAGGGGACCTGGGTCTGGGCTGAGCGCGGGGGAGGCTTGGCCCGGGTCGCGCTTCGGCTATACTGCGCCCCTTGAAACCACCGCCGCCCGACCCCAGATCGGCGGCCATCGTTGTCTTTGAGCAGGATCCGACCATGCCGATCTACGAGTACCAGTGCACCGATTGTGGCCACGAACTGGAGGCCCTTCAGAAGATGAGCGACGATCCCCTGCAGGACTGTCCGGAATGCGGCAAGCCCGCCCTGCAGAAGCTGATCTCCGCCGCCGGCTTCCGGCTCAAGGGGGGCGGCTGGTACGAGACCGACTTCAAGAAGACCGGGCGCAAGAACCTCGCCGGGGACGGGGCCAAGGCCAAGGACTCCGGCGGGGACAAGCCCGCGGGCGGCGGGTGCGGCTCCGGGGGCTGCGGCAGCTGCGGCTGAGCACCGGTCTGCGTGCTCGATGGCCACGGAATCAGCGGAAGAACGCGGAAAAATGATTTCCGGACAAAGCACCGTGGCCGGCATTCACCTGTAGGAGCGGGCTGGGCATCCCATTGATTCGGGAATATCCCCAATCCACATCTTTCCGTGTGCTTCCGTGTGGTTCCGTGGCGATGACGGGTTTATGGCCGGAATCCCCCGCCGGTTGCGTCCCCCCGGTCCAGGCCGTACCATTCCCGCCTTTCGGCGCGGCCTCTCCGGCCCTGCCCGTATCCTTTGACAGCGGACCCGATCCCATGCGTAGCCTGTACTGTGGTGAAGTCAACGAATCCCTTCTGGACCAGGAAGTTACCCTGGTCGGCTGGGCCAACCGGAGGCGCGACCACGGCGGGGTGATCTTCGTCGACCTGCGCGACCGCGAAGGCCTGGTGCAGGTGGTGTTCGACCCCGACCGGGAGGCCACCTTCGCCACGGCGGAGCGGGTGCGCAACGAGTACGTGCTGCAGGTGAAGGGGCGGGTGCGGCGCCGTCCCCAGGGCACCGAGAACCCCGAGCTGGCCACCGGTCAGGTGGAGGTCCTGGGTCACGAGCTGACCATCCTCAACGCCTCGGAGACCCCGCCCTTCCAGCTGGACGACGACAGCGTGTCCGAGGAGCACCGGCTGCGCTATCGCTACCTGGACCTGCGCCGGCCCCAGATGCAGCAGCGCCTGCGGCTGCGCTCCCGGGTCAACCGCTTCCTGCGCAATTTCCTCGACGACCAGGGCTTCCTCGAGATCGAGACCCCGATCCTGACCAAGGCCACGCCGGAAGGCGCGCGCGACTACCTGGTGCCGAGCCGCACCCACCAGGGCAGTTTCTTCGCCCTGCCGCAGTCGCCGCAGCTGTTCAAGCAGCTGCTGATGATGTCGGGCCTGGACCGCTACTACCAGATCGTGCGCTGCTTCCGCGACGAGGACCTGCGCGCCGACCGCCAGCCCGAATTCACCCAGCTGGATATCGAGACCTCCTTCCTGGAGGAGGACGCGCTCATGGGCCTCATGGAAGGCATGATGCGCGGCCTGTTCAGGGACGTGTTGGGCGTGGAGCTGCCCGATCCCTTCCCGCGCATGGACTATGACGAGGCCATGCAGCGCTATGGTTCCGACAAGCCGGACCTGCGCATCCCCCTGGAGCTGGTGGATGTGGGCGACCTGATGCGTGGCGTGGAGTTCAAGGTGTTCTCCGGCCCGGCCTGCGACCCCCACGGCCGCGTGGCGGCCCTGCGCCTGCCCGGCGGTTGCGAACTCACCCGCAAGGAGATCGACGATTACACTGCCTTCGTCGGCATCTACGGCGCCAAGGGTCTCGCCTACATCAAGGTCAACGACCTGGCGGCCGGCCGCGATGGCCTGCAGTCGCCCATCCTCAAGTTCCTGCCCGACGAGGTGGTGAGCGCCATCCTCGAGCGCACCGGCGCCCAGACCGGTGACCTGGTGTTCTTCGGCGCCGACAAGGCGCGCATCGTCAACGAGGCCCTGGGGGCCCTGCGGGTCAGGCTGGGCCATGACCGCGGCCTGCTGCAGGGGGAGTGGGCACCGCTGTGGGTGGTGGACTTCCCCATGTTCGAATGGGACGAGGAGGCCCAGCGCTGGGTGTCCCTGCACCATCCCTTCACCTCGCCGCGCGAGGCCGACCTGGGGCTGCTGGACTCCGACCCGGCGGCCTGCAAGTCACGCGCCTATGACATGGTGCTCAACGGCACCGAGCTGGGTGGCGGGTCCATGCGTATCTACCGTTCCAAGGTCCAGACCCGGGTCTTCGAGTTGCTCGGCATCAGCGACCAGGAGGCGCAGGAGAAGTTCGGCTTCCTGCTCACCGCCCTGCAGTTCGGTTGCCCGCCCCATGGCGGGATCGCCTTCGGCATGGACCGGCTGGTGATGCTGATGACCGGCGCGTCCTCCATTCGCGAGGTCATGGCCTTCCCGAAGACCCAGACCGCGGCCTGCCTGCTCACCCAGGCACCCTCCGAGGTGGGCGAGGCCCAGTTGCGCGAGCTGGGCATCCGCCTGCGCAAGCCGGCGGCGGAGGCCAAGGCGGGCTGAGCGTTACCCCGCGCCGTCACCCGTAGGATTGATGTAGGAGCGACGCAAGTCGCGATAGGTCTGGCCCATCCGTCCTATCGCGACTTGCGTCGCTCCTACAGGGTGCCGCCGGTTTTCGGTTCGGTTACCCTGGCAACCATGGACCAACACGCCTTCAAACGCCCCGAATCGGTGCTGGTGCTGGTCCACACCCGCGCCGGAGAGGTGCTGCTGCTCGAGCGGGTCCATCCCCCGGGCTACTGGCAGTCGGTGACCGGCAGCCTGGAATGGGGTGAGACGGCCGCGGCCGCCGCACGGCGCGAGCTGGCGGAGGAGACCGGCCTGGTGGCCGGCCGGGGCCTCATCGATTGCCGCCACACCCACCGCTTCCCCATCCATCCCGCCTGGCGGGCACGCTATGCGCCCGAGGTCACCTTCAACACCGAACATGTATACCGTCTGGAATATAAAGCACGGCCGGACGTTCACGTACACTGTGCCGAGCATGTGCGCAGCCTGTGGCTGCCACGCGAGGCGGCGGCGGAGCGGGTGGCCTCCGAGACCAACCGGGAGGCGATCCTGCGCTTCGTGCCGGAATGACGGTGTGGTCGGACCTGGCTAAACTCGACAGTTGCATAAATGTAACGTTGTAAATCTGTGCGGCCCGTGTATTGGTAGCAGGAAAGCCCTGTTTAGGTGACGTGGCTGGACTTCACCGGTGGTGTGGCCGGGCACGCACCTTGTAGGAGCGGCGCGAGCCACGAATATTCACGACCAAGGAACGCCGGGGTCTGAGTCAGGCGGCATCCTTGTCGCCGGTATCAGGCAGCAAGGCACGATAAAGTGTCGCGAGTGTTT
>OBJA01001990.1_pt1 | contig 12643 bp, 10 predicted proteins | sample 1519751 | NCBI WGS metagenome assembly OBJA01 (sample SAMEA3881238, study PRJEB22517) | soil metagenome | biome: lake sediment; feature: soda lake sediment; material: sediment, water from around vicinity | place: India | collected 2013-12-23 | depth 3 m
ACTGGCAAGTATGCTGGAGAATGCCCGATTGTTTATGTCGATGAATGTGCAGGTAAAGACTGCCACGAGGAAAAATGTTCGTATACCCAAACTGATACGTGGCAAAGTTGCATCTGAGGGCTTCGCACAGGGTCCTTCACTCTATCTGGATCGAGATCGGTTGTTTGAGCGATGCGTATCCAGAATTTACACCGATTCCTACACGATAACACATTTTCAAAAAGCAGTGACTGCAACTGAGGTGCAGCTTGAGGAGATGCAGGAGCGGGTTGAAGAGAAATTGTCGGATGTTGCATCTTTGATTTTTGCAGCACATTTACTGTTGCTCAAAGACAAGGAATTCATTGGCTCGATGGTACGGGAGATCGAGGAGGGGGGTTCTCCTCCACAGGCGATTATAAATGTGGCCCGTCACTACATTGAAATTTTTTCTCATGGATCGAACGCCTACATCCGGGAGAAAGTGCAGGATATCGAGGATGTCACTATACGGTTATTAGGAAACTTAGTCTCGGATCTTCAGCAAACATACCAGTGCAAGAATCATGTAGTTATTGCCAACGAGCTTTTTCCATCGGATATGCTCAAGTTGTCCTCGCAGAGGGTGGAGGGGATTGTTCTGGCTACCGGGGGAGTTACTTCACACCTTTCGATTCTGGCACGGTCACTAGGTATTCCAATGATGATAGCTGATACGCCGAAGCTGCAAGCTGTGCCGGATGGAACCCCTGCTATTCTCGATGCAGAATCGGGTAATCTTTATCTGAATCCGGCACCAGCAGTGGTGGCAAGTTTCCGATCCAGGAATGAGGCTCGTAAACGGGTGCGCTCTCGTAAACAGGTTGTTCTTCCACAAACAACAACGGTGGATGGGAAACGGATAGGTCTTTTAGCCAGTATCAATCTGTTTTCCGATTTAAAGCTTGCTCATGAGATGCAGTGTGAAGGTGTTGGTCTGTACAGGACCGAGTTTCCATTTCTTATCAGGAGTGACTTTCCTACTGAGGAGGAGCAGTATGTCATTTACCGTCAATTAGTGGAGGGGATGCCGGGAAAGGAGATTACCTTCAGAACGCTTGATATCGGTGGAGACAAGGTACTCTCGTATTATGAAACCACCCATGAGCAGAATCCGTTTTTAGGAATGCGCTCCATTCGGTTTTCTCTTTCCAATAAGGCATTGTTTGTTCAGCAGATACGGGCAATGTTGCGGGCAGGTTTCGATGCGCCGATTCGGATAATGTTTCCGTTTATTTCATCTGTAGAGGAGTATCTGGATGCGAGCAATATTGTAGAGGAGTGTATCCGGCAATTATCAGAGGAGAAAATTCCGCATAATTCCCGCCCGTCGCTGGGTGTCATGATAGAAATACCATCAGTTGTAAATATTATCAATGAGCTTGCCCGTGAGGCGCAGTTCTTCTCTATCGGCACCAATGATCTGGTTCAGTATATGCTTGCGGTGGACAGGACAAACGAGAAGGTATCGAGTCTGTTTCTGCAGCACCATCCCTCTATTCTCCGTACTATCAAACAGGTAGTTGATGCAGCACGCCAATGGGGGATCAGGATGTCGGTGTGTGGTGATATGGTTCACCAGGAGCGTTATTTGCCGTTTTTCATCGGGGTGGGAATCAGTGAATTTTCTTTGGATCCTTCATTTGTTCCAAGAATACAGGAATGTATACTGAAGACAGACACCCAGGAAGCAGAAAAGATTGCGGCATCGGTGTTGTCATGTGGAAAAATTGCAGAGATTGCAAAAATTCTCAAGTAATGTCTTCTGCGTAGCCGATTATTTCCTGAAAAGACCTCTGATCGAATCACGAAAACGTTGAATCCCTGTTATTTCGTAAACTGTAAAGATCACAGCCAGAGAGGGAACGGCGGTCAGAGCACAGATGGTGAGATTGTTAAAGATGTCGTTTGAGAATAGATGAATAGTTTCCATCCGTTTCTGCAGTAGTGTTCCCAGAGCGACAACCGCACCACAAATCATCAGCACTTTCAGAATCACGATGCCTGCTTGTTGAGCTGCTTTCCATTGGGCATGTTTTTTACACCAAAGGAGGTAAAGCGTTGCAAATTGCAGGGTCATTCCCAATGTAGTAGCCAGGGCAATACCGGGTGCACCCATAGTCTGACTGAAAACCATATATGCTGGTATACTGAGTAGCGATACCAGGGTGCTGACAGTCATTGGGAGTAGTGTGTTTTGCATAGCATAAAACGGTCGGGCCACGATCATTGCTGCAGAATAGGTAAAGGTGCCCAGAAGATACACGGAGAAGACCGATGCAGTTTCCACCGTAGATTGAGCGGAAAATTGACCCCGTTGATACAGGATCGCTATTATCTGTTTTGACAATACTATCATGATTGCAGAGAGTGGTAACAGGTAGATGGCGATTTTTTTGAGCACAGAGTTAACCAGTTCTGTCATCTCTTCAAACTGTTGCTGGGCTGCAAGTTTAGCCAAAAAGGGGTAGAAGGCAACCCCCGATGCCTGGCCGAATACAGCTACAACCATCATTGTTGTACGAAGTGCGTAATTAACGCTCGATGTGCCGCCCTCAGGGAGAAATGACCCGAAGAAGCGAAAGAAGATTTCATTGGAGAAGGACATTCCAAGTCCAAGCACCAGAGGAATCGTTTTTTTAAGATACGCAAAGAGATCAGGGTGGTGGAGGTCCAGGGTAGGCAGGAGGCGCATGCCGCTTCTCAATGCTCCTGGAAGCTGTACAATGATGTTTGCGCAGAATGCACCAATCAGTACGCCCCAGGCGAACCCCTCGATTCCCAGGCGTGGTCCAAGCAAAACTCCACCGACAATAATGCCCCCATTATAGCAGAGCGGTGCGAGAGCGGGGAGGAAAAAGCGCTGCTGTGCCATTTGAACCGCAGAAAAGAATGCTCCCCAGTAAAAGAGTATCTGTGCTGGAAGAATAATGCGTGTCAGGCGAACGGTCAAAGCCAGATTCTGTGGATCGGAGATCTGTTTTCCCATTTTTCCCAGGATTGTGGGAGTGAAGATAATGGTAAGCGGAATGAGAATGGTGAAAAAAAGGGTACCAATACAGAGCAGATTGGAAAAGGATTTCCATGCCTGTTTGTGATCATCCCTGAAGAGATGGCGCTGGAAGATTGGTATAAAGGTAATGGAGAGGAAACCGCCGGCAAGAAAGTGGTTTAGCAGTTCAGGTATCAGGAAGGCAGTGACATAGGCATCCATTTCAAGGCTGGTGCCACCGTAGCTTGCAAGGACCTGTTCTCTGAAGAGCCCGGCCACGCGGCTCAGAAGAACCGAGCCCATCATGATCGCAGTTGCTATAGACAGGGATTTGGCGGAGATTTTTTTGTTCGATGATAAGCACTTGTCAGAGTTTTTTGATGTGTGTGTGGCTTTTCTGGCAGGGTTTACTTCGGGTGTGGTCATGGAATAAAATTACTGTCTGCAACCGATAGCGGGCAAAAAAAAGTGGTCCGTATGAAGGGTAGAGTGAAAAGGTGAATAAAAAAGGATCTCTGGAAAACCCAAAGATCCTTTTAACTCTTCAGAAAAACCGTTTATTTTCTTTTAGAGGCTTTTTTTGCTGCTTTTTTCGCAGTCCTTTTCGCTTCATTGATGATGCGATAGGTCTGAGAAATGGACAGTTTAAACTTTTTCGCAAGAGCGGTTCCGGATGAGCCACCCTGATAGAGACGGATGATATTAGCATTCCGTTCCGGGTTATCAGCCAGTGATGATTCAATGCCGTACTTCTTACGAAGCTGATGAACTGCCTGTCTGGTAATGCCAAACTGCTCACCAATAGCTGCATCGGTTCTGAATTTCTTCTGCAGTTTGATTAATTGAGCCTTACTGATCCTTGCCATACTTCACTTACTCCTCTCTAAGTAAGGTTGAGATATAAAAGATTATGTCAAAGTCAATTGTTTAGACAAAAGATGGAAAAATAGTATTTTAGGTGGTGTAGTGATGAGAGGTGTACTGGGTGTTATCTTGACTGTATTAATATACAACTATTACGTACTTTGCGCAAGAAAAATTTTCAGAATGTCAGTTTTATTTTCATTTTAAAAGCAAGGATCCTGGAATTCATAGAAATTGTCCAGTATTCATTGCTTGTCGATTGGAACACTGATAGGGAAATATTGGCTGGAAAACGATACGTATGATACCAATGAAAATAGACATTTCATCAAAACGGCTTCCGGTGATAACATTGATCCTCATAGTTGTCTGTTGCACAGTGTTTTTTCTGCAGGGAAAAGGTATTTACCATGTGGGCCTTGTTCCACTGGACTTTATCTATGGTGTACTGCATCCGGGGCCAAATCTCTTTGATGCAATCCAGATTCTTTTTATCTCATTTTTCATGCACGGAAGTATCATGCATCTGCTTTCCAACATGTGGTATCTCTGGCTTTTTGGAAGTGCTTTGGAAAATCACATCGGAAAAAGCTCTTTCATCGTAATTTATATTCTCTGTGGAGTTTTATCTATGCTGGTGCAGATCAGTAGTTCTCCCTTTTCCAGAATACCGGTTATTGGTGCAAGTGGAGCTATTGCTGGTATAATGGGTCTGGGGCTGGTTTGCATACCATTTTCCAGGATGGTTGTTTGGTTTCCTCCACTATTTTTCTTCCGGATTCCCTCATTTTTCTTTTTGCTGTTGTGGTTTTATATCCAGTATACACAGTTGAAGATTCCTCAGGGATCCGGTGGTGGAGTTGCCTGGTGGGCACATGCGGGGGGATTTGTTGCCGGCCTTGCCTGCGCAGTATACCTGAAGGTTCAGGGGAAAAAGGCAAAAGCAGGTTCAAACAGGCGAAAACAGAAATAAATCCGTAAAGTGTAGAACGGCATGTGAGCGGATAGATTACCTTTATACAATGGAACAGATGTGCACGAAGAAATCATTCACTACCTTAGAGACAATCCCCAGGGGATTTCTCCGGAAGAGCTTGCAGAGAAATTTTTCAAATTGAAAAACGCGGGTTCTGTTGTGGCGCGCGCTACGATCAGCTCTATTTTGAGCAAAGACAAAAGGTGCTTTCAGAACAGTGAAGGTAACTGGCAGGTTCACGCAATCAGGAATACCGAAAACATGCTGGACAGTGCACCCTTTACAGCTGTATACCTCCTGTATGATCCGCACAGGAAAAGCGAACGGATTTATTATTTGTCGTTGTGGGATGTTTTACCTACTCCACGTTATCTGTGGGGTGCCTGGCTGACAGATATCAAAACCCTTCCCTATGAGGAACAGGAAAATGTATGCTCCGGCCCCGGTCAGCCCTACGATCCCGTTGAGAGTGAAAAAGTCCCAGTGTGTATAGCCCGGGAGCTTGAAAGCAGGCTTCCCGTTTACCTCTCTTCCTATGAGAGCCGGCTTTTACGAGCGGTCTGTGCCCGTAGTGGGGAGTATCTGACGGATGATTTTTATCTTATCAGTGAGCTATTCAAGGCTGCTGATATAAAAATTCCCAGGCCCCTTACCCTTTCCGGGTGTCTGAAAGCTACCCTGGGAACAGATGTGAGCGGACCCGGCGTATACAATCAGGGTGCACAGTTCGCAGCGTGTGTTGCAGAAAGTGTAAAGCTTCTGCTTACTAAAGGTATCGAAACCAGAGAGGGGTTGGAGCAGTGCGGGGCTCAGGATAAGACGCTCTATTTTACGGGGAAAGCTTTTTCCTATGATGATATCTGCGCACTTCCATCAAGCCCAGGAGTGTATGGATTCAAGGATACATCCGGTGCGGTCATATATATTGGTAAAGCAAAAAATCTCAAGCGGCGTCTGATGAACTACTTCCGTGACAGTGAAGAATCACCACATAAACTGCAGCTGATCCGCAGTCAATCACATGCACTGCTTACCTATCAATGCGGTTCTGAGCTGGAGAGTCTTCTCTACGAGTACAGGCTCATAAGAAAACACACCCCAGCACTGAATAAGCAAACTTCTATAGGTGAACGTAACGGGTCTTATTCACCGGTTGATGACTGCATCGTTGTGCTTCCACACGCACAACCGGGAAAAGTGGTCACATTCTGGTTCAGGAAAAATCAAAAAATTCAGATCAGAGTCCTTTCTACTGAGTTTATAGCAGATGATGCGCTTTTAGGTGATCTGGATGACTTTTTTTTCAACGAAAAACTCCCCGCTGATAGTCAGGATTTTCCTGAACTGGAGATTGCCAGCAGGTGGGTAAAAAAATATCAGGATTCACTTGCCATCGTTCCGGTAAGCCGAATGGCAACTGCTCAGGAGATATTTCTCGGGATTGGGAGTTATTGGCGCGAGTTGCAGTAGTGCAGAGAGAATAAATGCCTTACTTTTTCGCACTATCTGAAGATTCCGGGTGATAAAAACCTATCTTCCAGGAGCGCGCATTTTCTTTTTTCGACACAATGCCTGCTAGTAATATAGAATATATCATAGTTAGGATTTTAGAACTGGTTTTGATTATTTTTCAAAAGATTAGTTCTGAGAAGAGAAAAACTGATTGCAGGAGGTTGTGTACCTTTTAAGATCACCATTTCCCTAAAGGATATACCAATATGAGTTTTGCTTATGATCACGAAAAATTTGCAGCAAAAAACCGTCATCTTGCATCTGCAGAAGAGATTGGCCGTAAAGATTCCATTTTGGAGAAAAAAGGGTATTCACAGCTCCGTAGTGGTAAAGACGGATCTTGTTTCAATTGTAAAATGAAGCAGGGATGCAGTGAGTTCAGGGCAAAGCGAAGCGGCGGGGCATCGGGAGTTGTTTCTTTTGGTGGTGACGAGCGTTTTATCTGTAATCGTTACACACCTGCTGAAACTCAGCAAAAAACCATGTCAAACAAGCAGATTAAGTCTTTACTTAAAAATGTGAAAAAAGGGTACTGAGCGGCTCTTTTGTACACCTGGTATGAATACCTTTCTCCATGTGTTCAAGGTCGCGGTCCGTAAGGAAGAGATATGGAAAAAACGCCTCTGGAATTGTATGAAACTGCCTACCGGCTCCATTATACGGAGAACCGTGTTGCAGAAGCTGTCAGGTATTATGAAATACTGATCAAGGAGTTTCCCGACTCGAATGAGTGTGGCTATGCAGCTATCCAGATCCAGAAAATCAAAGCAGGTAATCTGGCAAAGCAACTAAGAACAGCTCCCAGATCGTCACATCCATTGGCCTTTGCAGCACTCTTTCTGAGTCTGGCAGCGCTGGTTGGTGTAGGCGGAACATACTATCTCCTCAATCGAGTGATAAAACAGGAGCATCGTCGAACAACACTGACTATCAGTGCCCTTGGTAAAATGTACAGGGGAGAAGATGATGAAGCATTGAAGATACTTGCGGAGCTTAAGATAGTGGCTAAGGACGATATTACACCGTTTGAACTCTCAGCAGATATCTACCGTAAAAAACGTCAATACGAACAGGCTCATGCAGAATACGAGCTTTTCTACCGACTCAACCCGGACCGGCAAGCAACTGAGGGTGAAAAGAGTATCATGTTGCAGGATGAGAAGCGCATCTCCAGAAGCCAGAAGGCTAATACACGCAGCCCATCTCCTGCACCTGTTGCCACACCACCTGAGGAGAGTAAAGCCGCACCCAGGGCTGATATCTCCAAACCTGTCCGTGCGAAGAAACCGGTGCCCAAAAAACAGGAATCCTCACCAGAGAATAAACCGATCAAAGGGCTTTTTCTTGTCGATCCGGACAGCATATCCTATTTCTGAAGAGAAAATGTATGGGCATATATGAAGAAATAGAGAAGCATGTTGCTGAAGGGCTCGTTCTTGATGATCACGGTCAATGGATAACCATTGCCCGTAAGATTGAAAAGGAGAAAGTTTTCCTCAGCCATGTGGAAAATGGAGATATACTCATTGATGGGAAATGGATTCCAATCTCTCAAGCCGTTTCCATAAAGAAAGCTGGATCGGCTCATTCTCATACTGATGAGCCTAATGTAAATCAATCCGGTGATCTTCCTGAGGTTGCAGCAGATGGGAGCTTTCCACCTGAGACGGTTTACGCTGAAATCGATTACCAACCAGAATCAATCGAAACAGAGACTGACTTTCCACCTGAAACAGCGATTCTTACCATTGAAGAAAATACTTCCACTGGGCAAAAGAGTTTCCAGGGCGATTTGCCACCGAGTATCCCTTCAGAGGAACTCCACTTTTCCACTCATGAGAATGAAATTCATAATGAAACTATTTCATTCAACGTGAGCATGCTTGCTGCCCATGCTGCATCCCAGGAGAAGGCTTCGGAGGAAACCAGCGAAAGTGCGTGTCTGCATCATGGCGTTGAAGGGGAAGATGTCGATGCTTATGACAAATGGGAAAGGGCAAAGCGAAAAAGGCAGACAACACTTCTTATCATCTCGATTACTGCTGCTGTACTTGCCGGAGCCGGTGCGCTTTTGGCCGTACATCTTCTATAGCAGTGTACAGGTATTCACTAATCAACTCTATCTGCCGGTTTTTGTCAAATGCATTTCTGGCAAATTTTCGACCTGCATTTCCGAATTCAGCAATTGCACGTGGTTGCTCAATAAAAAAAGTCATTGCTGCAGCAAGCTCCTTTACACTGCCATCAGGGACAAGAATTCCGCTGACCCGGTTTTCAACTATTTCGGGTAATCCACCGGAGTCAAATCCGATCACCGGCAATCCAAAAGCCTGTGCTTCAGCTGCAACTCGCCCGAACGGTTCCTGGTTTGAGGCCATGCAGAGGATATCATGGCTCCGGAAAGCTTCAGCAATATCGTGGGTATGTGGGAGCAGTTTTATGCGGTTCTCAAGATTAAGGCTGGAGATGATTTGCATCAGATTATTTCTATAGTGTTCATCCCAGTAAAGGGCTCCACCAATAAAATCGAGGGTACCGGCTCTCTCTTTTTTTGCAGTAACCAGGATTGAGAATGCTTCCAGTAACAGGTGACATCCTTTCCAGGGTACCACTCTTCCAAGATAAAGAAAACGCGGTGATTTTCGTAGGGGTCGGTTCGGTATGGAGTCGGGAATTTGTATGCCATTATAGATTACCGTCGTTTTCATTTTTATATTGTTTGGTAATGTGCGCATCACTGCATTGGAGATAGCAATGGCCCTACCGTGTGCAGGAAAAAGGAACCGATAAAGGTACCAGGGCAGGGAGCAGGAACGGAATATTTCGCGGATATGAAATATTGCTGCATGGTGAAAGCCAAGTCTGGCTAAAAAAAAGAGTGCCATGTGTGATTTGGGAACATTTGCATGGATACAATCCGGATTGTAAAACGTTACAAATCTCCTCAGTTTGTATAGGTACATGATGAATCCGGGTAGTGTTTTCCACCCTTTAAGAATATTGAAGAGGAGATGGTGGCGGCGCAGTTCCATAAGAGCGGGAGGACAGGGGATAACATGAACTGATACGCCAAGCTCCTTAGCTCTTGTGAGCAGTGATCCATTTTCGGAGCAGACAATACAGGTTTGGGCTCCTTTCGCATAATACTGCAAGATATCGAGCAATGAGAGTTCGGCTCCACCCAGGTGCTGTGACCAGTGATTCAGAAATAGAACACGCTTTTTCCCTTTACCACACATAATACTTCTCAATTTGGAGTATGGCTTGCTCGACCAGCTGATTTCTCAGCTCAGAATTCAGATGGAGATCGACAATCGCTGTCATGAGTTCATCAGTTTTGCCCGGTGGTACCAGTCTGCCGCATGCGCCTTCTGCAAGTACTTCCGGAATTCCACCGGATCGGGATGCGATTACCGGTATTCTATGCGCCATTGCCTCAAGCAGAACGATGCCAAAGCCCTCGACACCTTCAGGTATTTCCAGTGAAGGGTGAATAAAGATATCGGCATGTTTGTAAAGTTCGGCCAAAGCGGTGTCGGTAATTTCACCGGTGATTTTGATTTTATCCTGCATGTTGAGTTCAGTAATTAATGTTTCGAGAGTTTTCTGTTCAGGGCCGCTACCGGCAATTGTCAATATCCATGGGATACCGGCAGGGATGTGTGCGGCTGCCCGGATCAGACAGGCGTGTCCTTTGTGGCGTTCAAGTCTGCCAACCGAAAGCAGGTTCAGAGTCGGATCACTAGAATTACTGTTATCCGGTACTGGCTGAATACAGGATCGGTCTATTCTGGGAGGACAATGGACCAGGTTATTATGTATGTGACAGGATTCGAGCAGTTGTGCTACATATTCTGTGGTATAAAACAGTTGCCTGGCTCTTTGGAGAACTCTTTTTAGTAACCATGATTTCAGGCTAATTTTTTTGAGCAGAAGCAGTTCTTTACCATGGCAATAGACGCTGAAAGAAACAGGTTTAAATAAAGAGACCAGATAAAGGGGTACAGCGGCAAAGACATTTCCTGCATATATATCTGGTTGTGTTTTGGAGAACAGGTATTTGCGAATGAGCGATAGTGTAATGGGTAGTAGTGAAAACTTCTTGTTAAGCCGGGAAAAGGGGATCGAGACATATTCTACGGTGCAGGGCAAATAGTTTACATATGCTGTTTGGGTGTTTGAGTTTCCGACTATGACATGATCTTCCTCTGTGAACGTATGTTTTACAATGTTAAAGAGGTACCGTTGAATGCCGCCATGTTCTGGCGGGAAGTCAAGAGTGAACAGTATTTTCATAGATATCGATTGGTGAATCACCCTTTTGGGGCAGTGATAATTTTATAAGTACACCATTCCAGAACCAGAAATAGGCATCACCGGGAAAAGAGTGAATATGTGTTCCGGTAATATTAATCACGGCAAAAACGATATTCATGATGGTAATGCCTTTTGCAAGAGAAACCACTTCTGGTCTGCTGGAAGAATCCAGGAGCGAAAAGCCCCGTGCAATAAGGAAAATAACCAGTGACACGATAAACAGTGCACCGGGATATCCGAATTCTGCAAGATAGGTAATATAAAGGGAGTCAGCGTTTAGTGCTCCAACCCCACGACCAAACAGTGCCATAACCGGTTCTCTTGACAGAGAGATCAGAAATTTCCAGAGTGTAATGCGGGAAAGCAGCGAATATTCTTCAAACGGGTTAGAAATTGCACCTGCCCGCTCTGTAACCAGAAGATCCATGTAGTATTGATTATTTCCACCAAGAACATCAAGAAGTATATCGATACTGAGTCCACTTGAGATAGCTGCTTCAAAGTATTGAGTTAAAGCAAAGAAAAGAGCCAGAACACCAATCATAATTATTCGTGAACGAATGGTCCTGAACTGCAGAATGAAAATCCATATACAGAATGTAACCACTATTCCGATCCAGTTTGAGCGTACTGAGGTTATCAATGCGCCATAGAAATAGATAGGTATCAGGGCTAAAAGGATATAGTATCTTTTGCAACGATTCCAGCCCATCAATACAATAATGCCGATAATTGACAATTGCATGTAATCGGCAAAGGCTGCAGGAGATTGGAAAAAAGAGAACGGTCGGGCGATTCCTTTGATAAAGAGTGTCGTAAAAGAGATCGAAGAGTACCAGAGCCGTTCGAATTCATAGTACCCGAACAGAAGTTGTTTTATCCCGTAAAGAGATCCGGCAACGCCGATGGCAATTGTTATCATCCAGATATTTTTGAGCAGTTTTGTATTCCCCGCGAATAGTGTGCCCACAAAGAACAGTAATACAGATGGCCCGTAGAAGCGGAAACGCATGATTGCAACATCAAGCGGAAGAATGTTGAGAAAGAAAGTGCGAATGACAAGATACAGGAAATAGATCAGAATACAACGGGATATAATCCAGGATGTATCCTTATATTCTTTTCTGTCACGAAACTCAAAAAACAGGCCGACTATCAGTAGGGTAATGATGATATCTCCGGTAGCAATCAGCGGGTCATTTGTGGGACGAATATACTGCAGATAGTAAAGACGGCGAAGAAATGGTATAAACGGCATGATAATAAACAGAAGATAGATACCGACTGCCGGATAGCGAATTACGGGGTAAAAGGCAAGCAGAGAGAAGAGCACTACCATTTCCAGTTGTGCAGGTACGTGAACAATCTTAAAAGCAAGGAAGTGTCCACCTGCAGCAATCATCAAAAAAACTGCAAGTGAAACAGATTTTCTGTAGAAGGTGCTGTTTGCCAGCAGGTTATGCATCTGTTTTCAACCGGAAGTGATTTGTGGTTTTCCGAGAATCTGGAATCTCAGCAGGTGCAAAACGATGATCCCTTATGCAAACATACTGCATCAGAATTCTGTCCGGACCTACTATGTATTATAGTACCCCTGGGTGAGTTGAGTCAAGGTTACTATTAAACGAATCGGTAGGCTATGGACCAGGAGTTCTGTTCTTCGGGAGCCAGCGTCCCGCTCAGGTAGGGCTCAAAGGAAAAAGTCGACTTGTTAGCCCATACCGGCATCCATGAAAGCTCAAAATCACAGGTGACTTCAACGGAGTTTGTAACCGGATGGTGCTGATTCACTGCAATTCTTTTCCCCCAGTCCATCTTTAACGGGACATAGCATCCTTTTTCCCAGGGGTGCTCGGTATTCATCGATAGAACCTCACCTTTATTCAAAAAGAAACCGGGATTGGGGGGCAGACTGACAGGGATGGAAAAGGTACAACAGGTATAATCAGGGTTGTGGGGGAAAA
>OBJA01001991.1_pt1 | contig 12643 bp, 13 predicted proteins | sample 1519751 | NCBI WGS metagenome assembly OBJA01 (sample SAMEA3881238, study PRJEB22517) | soil metagenome | biome: lake sediment; feature: soda lake sediment; material: sediment, water from around vicinity | place: India | collected 2013-12-23 | depth 3 m
CTCCCGAAATCGCCGATGCCTTAGTTGATGCCGGTATCTATCTGGCAATGCTAACCCCCGGAGCCCATAGTCACTTTGGTTACGGTGGTGTTTGCTCTTTAGATCCGAACGAGCGAAAAGCCGCTGAGGATCTTGGCACCAGAACAGTGGATCTAACTTATGGAACAATGAAGAAGGCTTGGCACTCTGATCCGGCTAAAGCTCCCTCCTTCGTGCTATGGAATGGCTCATATGGCTACGATCTGGCTTCGATCGGTGTCCGTCAGATGTACCAAAACTTAAAAGAGAGCATCGCCGAGCTTTGTAAGTACGAAGAGAAGAAAGGCGGCTCCTTATATATAGGTTTTGAACCAAAACCAAATGAAGGCCATCCTGCAATGATCATCCCCACCGTCGCATCAGCTTTACTTTTCTGGCGCCGTATTGAAGACGAGTTCGGTGTATCCCGGAAAAAGAAAGGTGTCAACAAGGAATTTGGCCACTCTGAAATGATCGGACTCGATCATGTCTATGATTCAGTAGAAGAACTAGACAATGATGCCATGGTTCATATGCACCTCAACAGCCAAGGCTATAACGATGGAATCATCTTAGGTGGTCCTGGTAAATATGATATCGACCATGGAACCCGAATAAACGGCATGAATGTGGCAATCGCTGGTCTCATAGACGAAGCTGGCTTCAACCGCTGGAAAGGCCATGATATGCAAGTTCGGGCTTATGACAATACTGAGCAAGGAATCGACCGGGTTGTCCGCTCCATCCTGAGCTGGGAAGCCTGCGCTCAAGCAGCCGCGGAACTTGATACCAAACAACTTATGAATGTCTTGGCGGCACGGGAGACAGCAAAAGCAGAAGATATAATGCGCGCTGCTGTTGTCAATGCCCATCTTAAATTCGACAAGATGTACAAAGGATAATTTACCAAGCCAAAAGGCGGCCACTTGGCTAAGCCAATGAAAAACTACTTTTATAATAGATTGACCCGCAATATATAGTGATTAGCTGTTTTTAGGCTATCAATATATTGTGGGTCAATTTAATTACTCCATGTTTCTCAGTGGCCTCCACTTGGCCGCCTTTTTTATTTCTATCTTTATTCGTATCTATTCTGCAACTGATGTATCAGTGTTTTCTTTTGGTTTTACCGTCTTAAAAGCCCACAAAAGAACTCCTGATAATACCGCCGCAACAATCACCAGCACAATAGCACCGTATAACCAATAATTTGTTGTTTTCAACGTCGCCTTCAACTCACGCGACCCAGATGCAAGACCTGCCAAAGATACTTCCCATGTGACAGTATTTTTTTTGGTATCAATTAGCCGTTCAGCTGTATTGGCATCAGACACCTTATAAGGAAAATGCACGGTGTATTTCCATTGATAACCTTGAAGCATCGACGCAGCCTCAGAAAATCCGGCTGTCTTTTCATTTGTTCCCAACGAAATAACCTTTGTAAACAAAAGCTGACCACGTTTACCCTTCTCAAGAGATATTTCGCCCCAAAATGCTTCTTTATGTTCGTTTAAGGCTTTTAGCGAATCAAAAGCAATCGTAGCTTGAACAACCTTATTACCATTATCATGATAACTCTTTGCCTCAAGCAGTTTAATCCCTTTTGTCTTGGCAAAAGACTCAGCGAGACCTTCTTCTGAAAGCACATTGTCTTCGGCTAATCCAGGAACACTCAGTTCAAAAAAGATCTTCCCAGAGCCATTCTTTTTCAACCAAGTTTCCTCATTATAGCCAATACAACCCGTGACTGTAATCAGTATAAGAACAACCATTACAGCAAGAACAATTTGTTTCTTCAAATCTTCTCCTCCTGTCTATGAACATTTATTTCATCAGGTTAATTTCACCCACTTGTGAACTATTACATTATACCATTAATATTCTTCGGTCATCCGTTCATTCAAAAAAAATAAAAAAAACGCCTTATTACTGGCGTTATTGTTATTTAGTTTCTTAATATGACTGAAATAGACGCCAAGGCGCTATTCATTATTGTGTCCATATACTGAACTCTCATGTTTTTTAAGTCAAGGCGCAGATTCAACTTTCCCGAAACATACCTTGCTTTCTTTTGATTCGATGAATTACTCTTTGAATAACTAAAGCTTTATTCATATTACCGGAGACCATCTCCGACTCCCTCCACTTAACCAAGGCTAATTGCAAACTCTTGCTGTGACTATGCGCCATAACCAACCGCCTCCGCAACGCTAAAGAGAAATCGAAATAGTTGTTTCTAACTCTTATATAGTATACAATAACTAATAGATTAAACATACATCGCATTTAAGAATGCCTATATTAGTCTTCTTGCCCCAATTAATCGACGACCCCACCTACGATCTATTTCGCTAAGATGAACTGATTGACCCTGTAAAACATGAATAAAACGTTTAGAATCCACCATTACTCCTCCGTGTGAAATGAATCTGCCGATGCGAAAATAGACGAAATCCAATGGCCTTAGCACATCATTCGACACCTCTTTACCAATAGTTAATACCCCTCTAAGATAACGATTCGGATCTTCAAATACCCACCGATCGGAATATGCTTCCCCATCACCGTCAGGAAAATCAATTCCTAAATCCTTGTAGAACAAATGAGCTAGCCCTAAGCAGTCAAGGCCCGATAAGCTTCTTCCTCCCTGTACATATGGAACACCGACATATTTCTCCACTAATCTGTATATTTTATCTGATATTTCCACCTAATTCATCTCCCATCACGTTAAACACGCTATGATTTACTTTATGTTTGAAACGCTCAATCCGTTTTGCGCCGTTGGTCATAGATGATTAGGTTTTAAGACCATTCCAATATTTTAACGCCAATCATACCATAAAACGGAATAGACTTCATGGAAGGATTCTGTAGTAATCTACCAAGGATTAATTGTCCCGGAGATCACCCATGAAAGGAGGGGCAATAATGGGATGCTATAGAGGTGGAAGCGGATTGTCTAATGTCTGGCGGTGGTGCCGAGATAATATGGCTTATATCCTATTTCTTATCTTGATTCTGTTAATACTGTCAAGCCCACCGTTATAAGCCAAAAGACGGCTAAAGCCGCAACTTTGTCTTCGCACTATAATAATGATAGCGCCCTTGGCGTCTATTTCATTCATATTAATAGACTCTGGCTCTCCGTTCTTAAAAATAAAGCGTGGTCACCATGAAAAGATGACCACGCTTTAATCATTTACTCTATCTAGATTAATTGTTTTTCTTTCCAATTATAACCATTGCCGCTTCTTCATCAGACTCAATGGCTTGTTCTTCAGCAGCAACTAACCGATCTAATTCATTATCTGATGGGGATTGGCGCGCATACATTTTTTCTATCCGATCATACATTGCATCTTGCCAAACATCTTTTAATTTAGGATTATCCTTAAGAATCTGAATCGCTAAATAACGAGCACGTAACGAGTGATAAATCCCCTTTTCATACTGGTTCTGACGGTGTAATCTTCGAGACATCAGATGATGGGCAACCACACGTCGCAAACCATTGTACTGGGATGTTTTTATGCAGTGCTGTTGGGCGGCCCTAACTACACCAGCGGTACGCTTGATCACATGCCTGGAGTCGTGCCGCATCGGATCAGATGAATCCGCATGAACAAACGCGTTACTGATAATCACTAAGACAACTGCCCATATTAGCAATGCATTCTTAATCATTACTATCTCTCCCAGTTACCATCTATCTATAATCCATCTATTTTTATTTTAAATGTAAAATCTAAAGCACAAATAAGAATAGATTAAGAAAAATTAACCGACCATACTATTCTTGCTAGGGTTTATTATAGTTGGTAAAGTAATCTCCACACCTAGACCGCCTCCTTCAGCGACATAGGCTCGAATACTCCCTTTATGGCCCAAAATGATATTTCGACAAATGGCAAGCCCTAAACCACTTCCTCCTTTATTTGTGGATCGGGATTTATCCATACGATAAAACTTCTCGAAGATCATGCCGAGATTCTCCTCTAGTACTCCTTCCCCATTATCTTCAATCAGAAAAACAGCAGTATTTCTTTGTGTGATACATGACATTTGAATAACAACTGGTTTGTCCACGTATTTCATTGAGTTTTCCACCAAATTTGCAAAGACACGCCTAATTTTACTAACATCAATATTAATAAACAAACTGTCAGAAACCGATGTTTGCCACTGCAAAGTAGCCCCCATACTCTCTAACTCAATGGAGTATTCGCGACATAACGCCTCAAAGAATCCTTTCAGACAAACATATTCTTTATTCATATCGTCCTCACCTAAACCCGACGAGACGTAATCATTGAACTCAGCCAAGAGACGACTCATATCCATGGCTTTATGATAGATAATCTCTAAATACTCACGGCGTCTTTCTTCATCTTGCACTTTGCCGCCTAATAACCGCTCCACATATCCCCTGATTGATGTCAATGGAGTTTTTAGATCATGCGAAATGGCGGCAACCATCTCATCTTGCTGTAATCGAGCCTCTTCTAATCGGCTCAACATATCTTCGAACTTACGACAAACTTCGCCAATCTCATCTTTTTGTTTAACTGGAAGGTTTATTTTGGTATTGCGATAACTCACCTTCTCCAAGCTCCGGTGAAGAGTGGTTAAAGGCCGTACTAAACTTCGATGAAAGACAAAAATAAGTACGATAAATGAGCCACTTAGAAAAAACAAGGAGAAATCACGTACCCGCTGGATAAGTTTTATCTCATGAAAACTCTTCATTGATAATGGGTAGGCAAACTCAAGAATATAAACAGCATCCTCAGCTGTGACAGTAAACGTCTTTAACTCCACACTAACATCCGTTTCCAGTCGCCCATCCGCAAAATATACCCTATCACCCTCTATATTATATATCTGGATCCGGATACCTTCGTTCTTGGCTACAGTTTCAATATAACGATCTATCCTTTGTTTACTAGGATAAAAATCGTTCATATTTCGAACAACCTGTTCACTAACGGCGTATAAGTGCTCCCGAAAGCTATTGTACTCCCCTTCTAAGTCCTTAACTATGATTGAACGATAAAACCAGAAAAGCCCAATGAGAAACAAAAAAAAACCGCCATAGTCATTAGAACTAACTTATATTTAATACTAATCTTCATTTCAGCGTGATCCTCCAACAAATTTATATCCCACGCCCCAAACAGTCTTTATATACTGGTTTTCTTTATCCATCTTATCTCGCAGATTTTTAATATGAACCGTCACCGTATTTAAATCACCAAACTCACTTTGCCCCCAAATCGCGTCGTAAATCTGTTCTCTACTTAAGACCAAGTTCTTATTCTCCACTAAATAAACGAGTATTTGGAACTCTTTAGTTGATAGGTTTACCTTCTCACTATCCACAAATAGTTCATATGTCTCTTTGTTGATACTTACATTGCCAAAACAGATAGCGTTTCCTGCAGGAGCAGTTTCATTTTCAAAACGTTTTCTTCGTTCTCTCCGCAGGTGAGCTTTGACCCTGGCCACTAGTTCATTGACGCTAAATGGCTTGGTTACGTAATCGTCTGCACCCACTTCAAGACCAACAACTTTATCTAATTCTCTGCTTTTCGCGCTCAAGAAAATAATCGGAGCAGCGGTTTGATGTCGAATTGAACGACAGACCTCTAACCCGTCCATTCCTGGCATCATAATATCCAAAATGAACAAAGACACCTGGTCTGATGAGACTCGTTCCAGAACTTCCCGACCATTACTGGCCGTATGAACGTAAAACCCTTCATCTTCCAAGCTCTCAGATATTAACTTTAAAATCTCGCGGTCATCATCAGCAACTAAAATATGTTGTGTTTCCATGGAATAACCCCCACAAAAAGACATTTATAAATAAATACTTCTTCATTGTGGAATTTACTCCTGCTATTGATGTTTTATTTGTTTCAACATACACATTAAGAAACTCTGGCTCTCCGATCTTACAAAATAAGCGTTCGGTCCTATATCCTAATAATACCCAGTATCCATAGAAGTCCAAAAAGAATCGGCATGTGGATTAGATAAATAACCAATGAATGACGTCCCATGTAACAAAGCCAACCGGCCCACTTTACATCACCATAATCTGGGAAAAATAAAAATCTGCGCTGACCATCTAAGTAAAGAAAATTACCGATAAATATTCCAATTAGGACCACACCAAACCATGGGATAACCGGTGCATAATCCATGGAATAAAAACCTTGAGGAATTATCCCAAAGCCTAATTGCCAAGCAGAAGAGTATGGGATTTTTTGAATATAATATCCCAAAACAATAATAGCTGTTCCAAGTATCAAACTAAGAACACGCATCGATATAAATGGAAGGCTAATAATCATTGACAGGCCAATTAAATGCAGGATACCAAATCTAACAAATCCATCGCCAAACATAATCCGCGACACTCCTGTAATAAGCATTGCCCAAGTAAGTATCGATATTCCCCGTTTAGCATAATTGAGAAAGATATGGCTCTTTTGAGCGACACTTAAAGCTAACCCTGCTCTTGCCAAAGTCAAGGATACACCAACAAGAAGTAGAAACAGAACCATAGTAGCCCGTTGCAATGGAAACCAAGGATAAATATCGAGTCTAAATCGGGGTACGCCAAACAGATGGAGTATAACCAAAAAGTGAAATACAACCATCATAATTAACGCTAAGCCCCGTAGAAAGTCGATCTCCCAAAAGCGTTGCCGGGTTTTTTCCGTCTTAATATCCTTATCATGAAGAGTACTTGACCTTCTATCCATATACCACAATCCTCTTATTCTAAAGTTAATTGGATTGAATCCACATTTGACTTACGGCTATTTCCGCGACACTTACTATCTATCCTTGATATCATATCCAAGAGGATATCAGGCTCATTCCGCCGAATGCTATCCCAGGTCTTCGTGAATTTGTTAAAGATCCTGTCAGGCATCCCACCATATTCAAGTGTGATCACCTTTGGATGATTAATCCCCAAAACTTTCTCCAGCAAAAAATAGTCTCTCTCATCCAATTCAATGTGCATATCGACCCTTCCGGTTTCTTGCCGCCACACTGTTCCTGCCAGATGAATTTCACATAGACGATTAAGCGGTAATTCAATAATGTATTCCCACTCGTCAATACCCATATGCCAAGCACTACACCGGGCATGAGCTATATCCAATAAAAATCCGCTATCACTACATTCACATATTTCTCTTATAAAGCTTGGTTCGGAAGCAACATGAAAATGCCGCCACCAGGAATAGTACGGGAAATTCTCAAGTGCTAAACTAATACCAGTAGCCTCTTTCACCTTTGATATCGTCTCCAAGAAACGATCGGCAAGAGCTCGATGAACCAGATCTGAACTTCGATGTTGAAAAGCAACTAGTTCCGGAAAATACTCCACACTCGCCTCAAGATGTGTGGAGAGAAATGGAGGTTTGGTCTTGTTTAGCACCTCACGGATTATAGCTTCATTAAAACGCATCTCTGGGTCCAAATGCCCTAAAGAAAGTACTCCTGGTTGCGCCGGGTGAGGCCAAATCGGCCTGTATTCTTCACCAATATTAAACTGAACCCAACAATCAGGAAACGGTATTGTAGGAACTTTGATATAATCTACTGGCAACTTTGGATCCTTCTTGAATAATTGTACAAGCGCTTTTGAATAATTTACCGCAAATTTCATCATAAATCCCCCAAGGATAGTGGCCGAAAGCCTCTGTTTCGGTCCTAATAAACATCTCAGACTTCTACTCTTACACACAAAAACCAACTGCTTTACAATTTTTTGATTGCATTAATGACAGTTTTAAAGTAAGCTTCATTTTGGAAGTTAATTTGCCTGTCAGGAGGACAGATTATGTATTTTTTGGCTTTTGTTGCAGTTAATGTAATATCAGTTTTATTATGGTTTGTCCGAACTAAAAGAAAGACTAATCTTTACTATAGTGGATATTTAACCGCAATGAGTCTAGGACTTTTAGCTTTCACTCTCGACCCAACACCTATTCAACATGCGGCGGAAACGATCCTTCTACATGAATTGATTGCAAGGTTTTGTTCTGCCGTCAGCTACCGTTTTAGTCCATACTTCTTGCTTTTGGCCGCGTTGAGCATCTTAAATTGGCGTCATCCAAAGAAATTTGTTCTCCTTGCTTGGTTCACCGCCTTTCCCGTTTTGTGTGGGTTTTTATATGACGCCATCGCTCCGCAACAAAGTTTTTATTATATTTATCTTGATTACCGCAATTCTTTTTGGTTACTCAGTCTTTGGGGTTCCGCCTATATCCTTCTGGCTAATTTCTTACTTTGCTATTCAGCAATAACAGAAAAGGAGTCTAACGCCAAGCAACAGAAGATACTCATAGCTGTTTTAACTCTTCCAACTATATTTGTAACATATCATGCCTATATCGTTCCGATCACTGGCTCTCATGATTTTACATTCTTCACGGCGCAACTCGGTTTGTTCGTGTTCTTAGCTGTTTTATTTTTTACCATTCGTTATGGTTTCATGGGTATCCGTTTGGTGATTGGAAAAGACTTTCTGGAGAACTCTATTAAGTCCATAGCTTTAGGAACTTCAATGATGAATCATGCTATTAAAAACGAGATCCAGGTCATTGAGTCTTGTTTATCGATGATCGATGCCGAATCAAACAAAGACTCAAATCGTTACTTCTCAATAATCTCTAATTCAACAAAGCGACTTAAAGAAATTGTTTCACATATTCACGAAAACACGCAAGACCTTTACCTCAACTATGCGTATTGGGATCTATCGGCAATTATAGAAGCTGCTTTAAAAAGCCAAGAGGTTCTACTAAAGAAAAAACAGATTAACGTGATAAGAAACTATCATGTTCAGCCCTGCATACTTTGCGACTCCATGCACCTCCAGGGGGCATTGGCTAATTTAATTCGAAACTCTGTAGAAGCAATGGAAGACAGAGGGCGTTTGACTGTTGAGATTGATCAAATCCGCAACACAATTCGGCTAAAGATAATCGATAACGGCAGCGGAATATCAATGGAAAACGTTCCACGTGTTTTTCAACCGTTCTTTACAACAAAACAAAGCGGAACTCATTACGGATTAGGACTTCCTTACTGTTTTAAAGTTATTCAAGAGCACAAAGGAACAATTGAGATCAATAGTAAAGTCGGTGAAGGCACAACCGTTGTATTGACTTTCCCATGTAATATTATCCCCTAAGCATTCATAAATCCATAAAAGATAGCTTTTCAACCCAGCTTTGTTAGTTCAGAAGAGGCTGTCCCTTTATACTACACTTTACAGAGCTCGCTTAACTTATTATGTATACACTATTTGTTATTACTAATAAATCGCTGTCTTTAGGAAAGCCACTGAAAAACAACTAACGCTCCATGTTTCTCAGTGGCCTCGCCTCTGGGCAACGATTTTTTACGAAAATAAAATCCACTTGTATATCAGCTTAAAATGCGACCAATTGGGCCCCTTGGGTTAATAATATCTTGCATTTGTCGATATGGGATCTTAAATTCAAGCACACCATAATAACCCGGAGTATAAACATAGGGTTGATAATAAATAACTAGACTGTCCGAGGTCAAGTAATACTGCTCCTTGGGACCGACTCCTTCAAAAGGCTTTAACATAGGAATCTGTTCAGAAGCGATCTGCGCTTGAATGATCTGATTAATTCTGGCTTGATAATTTGAGTCTCGCCTAAACAACTCATAAAAATCATAAACGTGCCCATTCTCCAGATCAACCGTAAGTGAAGTTACCTTAGTTGCACCATGAGCTGCCATCTCTGGGAAATAGTAGTCTTGAAACCGCAAACTCAGTACACCATTCATATTAACCTGAGTTGAATAACTACTTTGCGCTTGAATAATCGAAGTGCCTGGATCAAAATCAGGAATTGCTTCATACGCCGTTTTTTTTATGGCTGCATTTACTTTAGCGCGGATTGACTTTGGTAGATTCACCACCCGTGGATAGGTGGTACCAGCTTGTTTTAGGAACGCCTCGCAATTCATATTCGACATCACGTTCACACCTCCCCACATAAATTAACCTACATTAATTTATCGCACTGAAGTTGAAAGTGTGATGATTTTAGCATAATAATCGCGAGTTGGTCCTACAGTTCACTGGTTATTTATTAAATATCTTCCCGACGTTCTTAATCACAATTGTAATTGTCCCATCGGGATTATTGGCAAACTCCATAATATCCTTATTATCAAAATAAGTTGATGGAAAGTAAATTTCAATCCCTGTGTCGGTTTTTATCTTGTGTTTCGCAAATTTACGCTCGGCAAGTTTCTCCGGGAGCTGTATTTCTCCCTCATTAAGACCTGCCTTTTTTAGTTCTTCCATGTATTCGTTTTGTGCAAATGAGTTTTCCTTAAAGATATCCTGTGCCACATCGGCTATTGTTACCCGATTTGTGTCCTCGAATCTCTCTGTAATAGTTTTATTTAACCGAGCCACACTACCAAAATCCTCATTCAGTCGCTCTTTACTGATTTTTTCAGCTGTTTTACTCAAGATTTTAACTGTTTCCATATTTGACAACTTCCCTTTACATCGCAAAAACAGTTCTGAAAGATAATTCTCTCGTTTTCCATCAAACATCTCATATTCTTTCTCGATCAGCTGAATAGTCATTTGTCCCAAATTAATCAGAGCGCATTCTTCAAGCCTTTGGTTTTCACCTGGCAAAACAGTTTTCTGCTTAATCAACAGATTAACGTTACTGTCTTCCTCGTATTGAACATGGTGAATATAGTTTGCGCGATAGTTTAGTTTAAATAGACCCAGGTAAGATTCTCCATCGATCTCAAGCCGACTACAGATTAGATCCGCCGCAGGGATTTGGGGATTAGTTGTCATTAGTTCAAACCAGCTACTAGCTAAAGACTTACTTGCTGCAAGCAGATCGATCTCACCACGTATCATCTGTGTAATCAAATCTCTAACTGGATTGTTATCTTCATAGAAATGAGCTGACTTTAACCTATCATCCTTCAGTACCCGCTGAACAATTCCGGTAACAAAATCTACTGTTTCGGGCTCTAGTACCATCTCTTTCTGGGATAATACAGGCATCCCAACTTGTGTATCCAAAATATGCAAAACTACATTTTCAATTGCTATCTGCATTTTGCACCTCTCTTAACTTTCATTATTGCCATTAGGCGTTTATACGTTTATACTACTGGTTACTCGTTGATCATCGCTCGTGGCTTAGAGTTAAACGATTTTTCAAGTTCTTTGTTCAGCTCAAGAAACTCAAGCTCTACGAACTTACATAACATAAAATAAACCCCAGTCTTCTGGGGTTTGTGTCTAGCTATCACCAGATAGTCTTAAGAAACAGGGTCACTTTCGATTTCAAGCTCTTCTCCACACCCGCTGCACTTAATCATAATTGTGCGGCCGGTATTATTCTTTTTGTAGACCGTCAACTTCTTGCATTTTGGACATGTTACATCATCATAAGTATCGTCATAAACATCTTGCCATGTGCTTTCTCGAAAATCACTCACTTCTAGCACCTCCGACATCCTTAATTCGATCTAAGTGAGTAAATTCCTTCTAAGCTTTTTGTTTTTCACCAAATATTAAAAGAGCTTTTAAGTAAAAATGTCCGCCCACCGCGAATCGGAGTATTTTATCGGAATTGTGCTAGCTATTTTATCCCATTAAATGTTTTAGACTAAATTTGCTTTTTATAAAAAACCAGGTATAAACATTAGATTATAACCATCAGTCATGGACACGTTTTTTTTGCCATTCTTATGACTAGTCTTCGCTCATATTAATTGATGTGAGCGATTTTCTTATTTATCTACAGTAATATGAAAACGCTTAGATGCAAATAAATTCAGGGAGCGAAGTTCCATGATTGTGGTCTTAAACCGACGCTATCTCATTGGGTTTGCGGTGTTTTTAGCATTAATTATTATCTTTATTAGCTTTAGCTATCTTCCAAGTCAGCGTTCCTGCTCCACACAGACTCCCCCTCCTACTGATAGTGAAGTCTTTGTTTTGATTGATGACCTTTTTTCCCGCAGGAATCAACTGATACTTAATAGAGATCAAAAAGGTCTCGCCTCTTTGTATGACCGAAGTACCCGTTTTGGAACTTGGGCCTTCGAACATCAAGTTAAAAAGATGAATTATCTGCGCAGTTGGTCCAATAAACAAGGTGCCGAGTTGACGGCCATTAAATCTCTTGTTAGGCTTCGGCAAATTAAAAGCAGGGATAGTGGACTCCGCATTACACTATTAGCTTCGACCGAATACCGCTATATCTACCCTGATGAGCCTAGTCATGTCAATCGAATGCGGATCGGAACTTATCACTCAATTGACTTAATCAATCTTAATGATCAGTGGTTAATAGCACGGGAGTGGTATACCGATCCTTTTTCTGACGCTTTAGCGATGGATGATGAACAGACCGTCGCTAGTAAATCATTTATTCCTGCCCAAAAACCCAGGGATTTTTCGGATTTGAACCCACGCCGCTTAAAAGCAATTGCCTACGCAGACACATTTTGTGGTGCCGCCGCCAATGACGAAGAAGGATTTAAGTATAATAAAAAGTATAGAAACTACAAC
>OBJA01001992.1_pt1 | contig 12643 bp, 11 predicted proteins | sample 1519751 | NCBI WGS metagenome assembly OBJA01 (sample SAMEA3881238, study PRJEB22517) | soil metagenome | biome: lake sediment; feature: soda lake sediment; material: sediment, water from around vicinity | place: India | collected 2013-12-23 | depth 3 m
CTGCTGCTGATCACGCTCGCCGTCACCCCGCTGCGCAAGCTCACCGGCTGGCACTGGCTGCTGCGCCTGCGGCGCATGCTGGGACTGTTCGCGTTCACCTACGCCTGCCTGCATCTGCTGGCCTATGCATGGCTGGATCTGTTCTTCGACTGGCGCGCGATTGCCGAAGACATCCTGCAACGCCCCTACCTCACCGTGGGATTCGCCGCCTTCGTGCTGATGGTGCCACTTGCACTGACCTCCAGCAACGCCGCGATCCGGCGCATGGGGGGACGACAGTGGCAGTCGCTACACCGCTCGATCTACGCGATCGCGATGCTCGGCGTGGTGCACTTCTGGTGGCAGGTCAAGGCCGACGTTCTGGAACCGGCAATCTACGCGGTGATTCTCGCCGCCCTGCTCGGCGTGCGCGCCTGGTGGCGCGAACTCGAGCGCCGGCGACAGCGCGCGACGCAGTCCGGCGCTCCCGGCTTCAAGGGCAAGGTGATCCGCATCATGCCGAAGTAGCCGGGACGATGCGGCGTTCGCCTTCAGGCCGTCTTCATGCTGATTTCGGCCGAATGGCGTGCTTGGGACGGAACACCTTGATCACCGACTCGTCGGCTTCCATGTACGGACCGCCGATGAGATCGACGCAATAAGGAATCGCCGCAAACACGCCGACATGGACGACCTTGCCTTCGGCGTCACGCAGACCCTCGAGGGTTTCACGAATCGATTTCGGCTGCCCGGGCAGGTTGACGATCAGGCACTGACCGCGCACCACCGCCACCTGGCGCGACAGAATGGCAGTCGGCACGAAGTTGAGGCTGATACGGCGCATTTCCTCACCGAAACCGGGCATCTCCTTGTCGCCCACGGCAAGCGTGGCTTCGGGGGTCACGTCGCGCAACGCGGGGCCGGTGCCGCCCGTTGTCAGCACCAGCGAACAGCCCGCCTCGTCAACGAGTTCCTTCAGGGTCTGCTCGATGGTCGCGCGCTCGTCCGGGATCAGCCGGGTCTCGGCACTCCAGGGCGACACCAGCGCCTTGTTCAGCCAGCCCCGCAGCGCGGGGATGCCCTGGTCCTCGTAGGTGCCGTCCGAGGCGCGATCGCTGATCGATACCAGGCCAATACGGGTATGTTCGCTCATTGCTGCTCCGTGGTTATTCCCGGCTTAGCGGGCGGTTCTGGTTTGAAAAACGGGCATCATTCGGCGGACGCTTCGTCCTCATCGGACAAGGCGTCGACCTGCGCCGATTTGCGCGACTCCTCGTCGAGCGTACGCAAGACCTTGAACAATTCGCGATAGGCGCGAGGCGGCTTGTCCTGCTCGCGCTCCTTGATGGCATTGCGACGCAGGACGCGCAATTGCTGCAAATCCGCTTCCGGCCACATCGATGCAATCGTACCCAGCTGGTTCTCGTCTTCCAGGAACTCGGTGCGCAACCGCTCCAGGCGCTGGTGGCGCGCGGTTTCGGCGTGCGACAAGCCCTTGAATGCGTCCAGTTGCGCCCGAATCGGCTCCGGATCGACGTCACGCATGAGCTTGCCGATGTACTGCAGCTGGCGTCGTTTCGCTCCATGCTTTGTGATGCGCTGGGCTTCGAGCACTGCTGCACGCAGGCCATCGGGCATCGGTACACGCTTGAGGCGATCCCTGGAAAGCTCCACCAGTTCCGCGCCCAGATCCTGCAGCGCTGTCATTTCGCGTTTTCGCGCGCTCTTGCTCGGCCCGCGGAAGGCGTCCTCGTCGTCGAAGTCGTCATGGGAGAGGGACTCAGGGGGCTCGGGGAGTTCGGGGGGGTCAGTGGAGTGGCCAATCATCGCTCAGTCTGCCTTGTTCGGAGTAAGATTATAACCTTTAGCCCTCACTACACTTGGTGCCCATGTCCGATCCCGGCTTCTCGTTCTCGCCCGAACGCCTGACTGAAATTGCCAGTGATGTGCTTGCCTACGCCCGCGAGCGCGGCGCAAGCGCCTGCGAAACCGACGTCTCCGAAGGCTTTGGTCAAACCGCCTCGGTGCGCAAGGGAGAGGTCGACACCATCGAGTACAACCGTGACAAGGGGGTCGGCGTCACTGTCTATCTGGGCAAGCAGCGTGGTCACGCGAGTACGTCCGACTTTTCATCGGCAGCATTGCGCAACACCGTCGATGCCGCGCTGTCGATCGCACGCTTCACCGCAAGCGACCCCTGCTCCGGGCTGGCGGACCCGGAGTTGCTCGCGCGAGAGCCGATGGAGCTCGACCTGCATCACCCTTGGCAACTCTCGGTGGAACAAGCCATCGATCTGGCCCGTGCGTGCGAACAGGCAGCATACGACGTCAGTCCGCGCATCACCAATTCCGAGGGCGCGAGCGTTTCGACACAGGAATCTCACTTCATCAGCGCCAACAGCAACGGTTTCATCGGCGGCTACGCCAGCTCGCGTCATGGCGTGTCGTGCTCGGTGATTGCCGGCGAGGGCGACGCGATGCAGCGCGAATACTGGTATGACTCGCGACGGGACGCGGCCGAGATGATGACTGCAACCGACGTTGGGCAACGTGCCGGCGAGCGCGCCCTTGCGCGCGTCGGGGCGCGCCAGATCGATACCTGCGAAGTACCGGTCCTGTTTGAAGCGCCATTGGCGATTACCCTGCTGGGCAATTTCGTGCACGCCATCAGCGGCGGCGCGCTCTACCGCAAATCGAGCTTTCTGCTCGACAGCCTCGGCAAGCAGGTGTTTTCACCGATCGTGACGATTCACGAACGCCCGCATCTGCGCAAGGCCTTCGGCTCCAGCCCGTTCGACAGCGAAGGGGTGGCGACCCGCGCGCGCGACGTCGTCGTCGACGGCGTCGTGCAAGGCTATTTCCTCTCCAGCTACTCGGCACGCAAGCTCGGCATGGCCACGACCGGCAACGCCGGCGGATCGCACAACCTGACGGTGGCGCCAGGGAGCAAGAACTTCGACGAACTGGTGCGCGAAATGGATCGCGGTCTGATCGTCACCGAACTGCTCGGCCAGGGCGTGAACTACGTCACTGGCGATTACTCGCGCGGCGCGGCCGGCTTCTGGGTGGAGAACGGCAGGATTCAATATCCGGTCGAGGAAATCACCATCGCCGGCAACCTCGCCGACATGTTCCGCGGCATCGCCGCCATCGGCAATGATGCCCTGCCACGCGGTGCGAAACACTGCGGCTCGCTGCTGATCGAGCGCATGACGGTCGCCGGCGGCTGACTCAGCGCTGCCCGTACCGCTGCTACCACTGTTTTCAGCCAAAGCGCGACGGTATATCGGCATTGCCCACATCGGCGTTCCCGCCGTTAGGGTTTTCCGGGGTTCTCAGCCCCGGGAGGCACCCTATAATTTCCGGTGCTACTCAGCACACACACGAAGGAGAGGACAAGAATGGATCGTAGATCATTTATCAAGAAGGCCGGTCTTGCAGGCGCCGGCGCCGCAGCAGCCACCGTCGCCGCCCCTGCGATCGCGCAGCGTCGCACCACCTGGCGCATGGTCACCACCTGGCCGCGCAACTTCCCCGGTCTCGGCGTCGGCGCGCAGCGTCTGGCCGACCGCATCACCGCGGCCACGGGTGGCGAACTTACCATTCAGGTCTTTTCGGCCGGTGAAATGGTCCCCGCACTGCAGTCCATCGACGCGGTCATCGACGGCAGCGCCGAAATGAGTCATGGCGCGGCGTACTACTGGCAAAACAAGAGCGTCGGTCTGTCCTTCTTCACCGGCGTGCCGTTCGGCATGACCAGCCGCGAACTCGCCGCATGGGTTCGTTTCATGGGAGGCCAGGAGATCTGGGACGAGATCTACGACCAGTTCGGCCTGCAGGGCTTCCTTTCCGGCGACACCGGCACCCAGGCCGGCGGCTGGTTCCAGAACGAGCTCAAGGGCATCGAAGACATCCAGGGCATGCGCTTCCGCACCCCCGGCCTCGGTGGCCAGGTGTGGCAGAAGATGGGCGCTTCGGTGACCAACCTCGCCGGTGGCGAAATCTTCCAGGCGCTGCAGTCCGGCGCACTGGACGCGGCCGAGTTCGTTGGCCCGTACAATGATCTTGCACTGGGCTTTCACCAGGTCCGCAAGCACTACTACACTTCGAGCTTCATCGAACCGGGTCTGGCCACCGAACTGGTTGTTGATAAGGCCAAGTTCCAGGCACTGCCCGCGAACATCCAGGCCATCGTGCGCGATGTCTGCCAGGCCGAGTACGATCAGGTTGCCTCCGACTTCTACGCCAACGATCCGCGCGCACTTGCCACACTGAGAAACAACCACGACGTGATCACACACTCCGATTTCCCGGACAGCATCCTGGAAGCCGGCGCCCGCGCCTCCGCGGAGCTGCTGACCGAGATCCGCGAAGGCGGCGACGCGCTGACCAAGAAGACTGCTGAGAGCTTCATCGAGTCGCTGAACGTTTTGCGTTCGCGCACCGAGGGCACCGACGCCGGCTTTCTTGCCGCACGCGAAAAGTATTTCCAGATCAGCTGATGCTACCCCAGAGGCCAGTCAACGGCCTCTGGGGTCAAGAAGGCCGACTTCCACGTACGGTCGAACGCACGAGCCCGCACATGGACAGGCAAACGGCAGCAAGGCTTTCAAACCGCTAACAACCATACTCCGCCCGGACTTCGGTCTGGGCGGTTTGCTTTGAAACCCAAACTCTTGCGCCCGCTCCTCGACGGGCATCGCTGACCGACTCGATTCGCCCCGCTTCCCCCACTCTCGAACACCTCCCTCCGAGCGTACCCAGGAAACGGCCACCTTATCCGCGCATGCATGCGACGGCCGAGATGCCGATTGACGCGTTTCGTTCAGCCAAGCGCGATCCGACTCCATGCGCACCGTTGGACTACCTGCCAGAACATGCCCTCCACGCCTGGTATGGCAGTGTCTGGCAGCCCGAGGCAAACATTCACCCGCCGAATGCCTCGCAAAGGCACACCTGGCCTCGGTTTTCACCTCTGCTGTCCCCTGGCACACCAATTGCCTTGCTTCGATTAGGTCATCTGAAGGCCTTTCACCGATCGATACACTAGAACTATAAAAGCAATGCAATCAATCAAATTTCCCAAAATATTAGCATTTGCTAATCTCGCGTTGTCGTCAAACAAAACCTCTCAACAGCACGGAGATTGATCATGGAAACCAAACAGCAAGCCAGCTTCCCGCGCCTCAACGAACCGGCCCCGGCCTTCGAGGCGCGCACGACCCAAGGTGATCGCTCCCTCGAAGATTACCGCGGCAAATGGCTGATCCTCTTCTCCCACCCGGCCGACTTCACCCCGGTGTGCACCACCGAATTCATCGGCTTCGCGCAGGCCGCCCCCAAGTTCGCCGAAATGAACTGCGAACTGCTCGGCCTGTCGATCGACAGCCTCTTCTCACACCTGGCCTGGATCCGCAACATCAAGGAGAAGTTCGGGGTAGACATCCCCTTCCCGATCATCGAGGACATCAAGATGGAGGTGGCCAGCGCCTATGGCATGGTCCACCCGGGCGCTGCCGACACCCAGGCGGTACGGGCGACCTTTTTCATCGACCCGAACGGCATCCTGCGCGCAATGGTGTATTACCCGATGAGCAATGGCCGCAGCATCGACGAGTTCGTTCGCCTGCTCGAAGCGATGCAGACCTCGGACGAGAACGGCGTCGCCACGCCGGAGAACTGGTGCCCGGGCAAGCCGGTGATCGTGCCTCCACCCAAGACCGCAGAAGCTGCCGACAAGCGGGCAGGCGAAGGCTACGATACGGTCGACTGGTACTTCTCGACCAAGTCGCTCTGATCACGGCCCGACCACCGGGTACCCCCCTGACCGGGGGTGCCCGGGTTGATCAACAAACCCAACGCACAGGAGAATGCATGAACACCGAGATCAGAACCGATGTCGCGATCATCGGTGCCGGCAGCGCAGGCCTCTATGCCTTGCGCGAAGTCCGTCGCGCCGGTAAGGATTTCCTGCTGATCGACCGCGGGCCGCTGGGCACCACCTGCGCCCGTGTCGGTTGCATGCCGTCGAAAGTTGCGCTTCATGCCGGCGCCGAATGGGCCACGCGCAAGGCCTTGCCAACCATCGGTGCGAGCGGTACCGAAGCACTGTCCATCGACCACGCGACCACCTGGGCGAGACTGCGCGAACAACGTGACTTCTTCGCCAACAACGCGACCGGCAAGGCACGTTCAGCCGCAGGCGACAGGCTGATCGAAGGTCAGGCCCGTTTCCTCGAACCGACATTGATCGAGATCGACACCATGGACGGCAAGCGTCGCGTCCGTACCGAGGCGACGGTAATTGCGACCGGTTCCCGTCCGGTCATTCCCGGCTGGCTTGAACCAGTGCGCGATCGAACAATCAGTACCGACGACCTCTTCGAGCTGGGCGCGCTGCCACGCAGCGTCGGTATTCTGGGCCTGGGTGCCATCGGCCTGGAGATGGGCCTGGCGCTATCGCGGCTCGGCATACGCGTGGTCGGCGCTGATCTCGCCGCCAACGTCGGTGGCATAGTCGATCCGGTGATCGGAGAACGCGCTCGCACCCGCTTCGAACAGGAAATGGAGCTTTGGCTGGGAGCAGAAACCCGTCTCGAACGAACCGCTGCAGGCGTGTCGATGCGCGCCGACGGCCGCGAAGCCGAGGTCGAGCTGCTGCTCGCTGCGCTGGGCCGCCGACCGAACACTGACGGCCTGGGTCTTGCCGAAGCCGGTTTTGCGCTGGACGCGCGCGGTACGCCGATCTTCGATCCAGCGACGATGCGGATCGGCGATCTGCCGGTATACATCGCCGGTGACGCCAATGCCGACCGACCCTTGATGCACGAGGCCGCCGACGAAGGCGCGATCGCCGGCTTCAATGCCGCCCGCGATACACCGACACGCTTTGCGCGCAAGGTGTCACTCGGTATCGCCTTCTCCGGACCGGACGTTGCAAGCGTTGGCACCCGTTTCGACGCACTGCCGACCGAAGGGATCGTGATCGGTTCAGCCGGGGGCGACAAGAACGGCCGCGCGCGCATCCTGGGCGCAACAGACAGTCTGCTTCGCGTCTATGCCGACATTTCCAGCGGCCGCCTGCTCGGTGCTGCCATGGTTTCGACCGGAGGCGAACACCTCGCCCACCTGCTCGCTTGGGCGATACAACGCGGCGAGACCGCGCGCGACCTGCTCGCCCTGCCCTTCTATCATCCGGTGGTCGAGGAAATGCTGCAAGCCGCCCTGCAAGACATCGTCAGCCAATTGCCCGATACTTCGCCCCTTCCTCCGGGCCTGCTACCCGAGACCCGGTCATGAAGGAGAATCACTTGATGAGTACTCAGATTGAAACCGCCAACGACGCTGCCGCACCGAGCGGACATGCACATCGCTTGGCACACTTTCCCGTTGCCCTGTTCGCCACGGTGATGGGCCTGGCTGGCCTGACCATCGCCTGGTTCAAGGCACACCACGCCGGTGTCGCACCCGCGGAGGTTGGTATCGTGCTGCGCTGGCTCGCAAGCGGCGTGTACCTCTTCCTACTCGCAGTCTATGGCGCCAAGCTGGTCCGCCATCCCGCCGAAGTGAAGGCCGACCGTGACCACCCGATCCGCCTGAACTTCTTCCCGGCCATTTCGATCGGAATGCTTCTGCTCGCCATCGCCTGGGCGCCGGATGCGCCTGGGATCGCCCGCTGGATGTGGGGTGCCGGTGCTACAGTACATCTCCTGTTCACCCTGTTCGCGATGAGTAGCTGGATCCACCACACGCATTACGACATCAAGCACGCCAATCCCGCCTGGTTCATTCCCGTGGTGGGCAACATCATCGTACCGCTGGCCGGTGTGCGCTTCGCACCTGCGGACATCAGCTGGTTCTTCTTCAGCATCGGGCTGGTGTTCTGGTTGGTACTGATGACCATCGTGCTCTACCGGGTGTTCTTTCACGAACCCTTGCCGGTGCGCCTGACACCGACGCTGTTCATACTGATCGCACCACCGGCGGTGGGCTTTCTCGCCTATGTCGCGCTGACCGACCAGATCGACCCGTTCGCCCGGGTACTGTACTTCACCGCGCTGTTTCTGACGCTGCTGCTCGCAAGCAACGCCGTACGCTTCTTCCGCCTGCCCTTCTTCATCTCGGCCTGGGCGTATTCGTTCCCGCTGGCGGCGATGACCATCGCCACCTTCGAGATGAGCGCACGCAGCGAACTGGCCCTTTACGCCGGCCTTTCCTGGCTGCTGCTGGCGGTACTGAGCATCGTCGTCGCCCTGCTGACCGTAAAGACCCTGGTTGCGGCCAACCAGGGCAGGATATGCGTACCGGAATGAACAAAGGCGCCGGGATCATGGGGAATCAGCGCAACACGCTGGGCAACCAGGTCACCACTCCGGGGAAGATGAACAGCAGCGCGATGGCAAAGATCTGCAGCGCGACGAACGGAATCGCACCGCGATAAATCATCGCTGTCGAGATACTGTTCGGCGCAACCCCCCTGAGATAGAACAACGAGAATCCAAAAGGTGGCGTCAGGAAGCTCGTCTGCAGATTGACCCCGATCATCACCCCCACCCAGATCGGGTCGAGACCGAGCATCAACAGAATCGGCGCCGTGATCGGCAGCACGATGAAGATGATCTCGAAGGTATCGAGGATGAAACCGAGCACGAACATGATCAGCATCACCACGATCATCGCGCCAATGGCGCCCCCCGGCATCGCCGACAGAAACTCGTTGACCAGGTTGTCGCCGCCCATCTGCCGGAACACCAGTGCGAACACCGACGCGCCAAACAGGATGATGAAGATCATCGACGTGATCGTGGCGGTCTGGATCATCGCCTCGCGCAGCACCGAGAAATTCAGGCGCCAGCGCAGCGCGGCGAGAACGATGGCGCCCACCGCACCGACCGATGCCGCTTCGGTCGGCGTCGCGATGCCACCGAGAATCGACCCGAGCACGGCGATGATGAGGAGCAGTGGCGGCACCAGCGCGACCAGCACCTCCTTCCACAAACCACGCTTCTCCTCTTCCGGAACGGGCGTTGCCGGGCAGGACTGAGGATCGAAAACCGCCTTGTACGCGACCCACATGAGATACAGCACGACCAGCATCAGGCCAGGCAGAAACGCGCCCGCGAACAGATCACCCACCGAAACCGGGGTCGGCGCGAAATTACCCTGCGCCATCTGCACCTGGGCATTGATGCCACCGAGCATGTCGCCCATGAAGATCAGTACGGTGGACGGAGGGATGATCTGCCCCAGCGTCCCAGAGGCACAGATCACACCAGTGGCGAGCTTGGGGTCATAGCCCGCACGCATCATCGCCGGCAGCGAGATCAGACCCATGGTGACGACCGTGGCCCCGACCACCCCGGTCGAAGCAGCCAGCAAGGCGCCGACGATGATCACCGAGAAGCCCAGCCCGCCACGCAGACTGCCGAACAGTTTGCCCATCGTCAGCAGCAACTGTTCGGCGATCTTGGAACGTTCGAGCATCACCCCCATGAAGATGAACAAGGGCACGGCGACCAGCACTTCGTTGGTCATGTAGCCGACGTAACGCCCTGCCAGAGCACCGAAGTTTGATGGATCGAACACCTCCAGGTGATAGCCCACCAGTGCGAACAGCAACGAGGTGCCCGCGAGCGTGAATGCGACCGGAAAACCGAGCATCAGCATTCCGATCACGCCAAAGAACATCAGGCCGGCGAGGATCTCACCAACAAGAACCGGATCCATCCCCGCTTACTCCTTGTCGTATTGGTAACGGTAGTCGGCTGGCACGAGATCCTCGCGGTTGGCGAGGATGAGCACCGAACGAATCAACATCGCCACGCCCTGCAGCGCGACGAGGGCTGTAAACACCAGCAGGAAACTCTTGAGAATGTAGAGACCCGGCATACCACCGATGTTGGCAGACCCCTCCATGAATCGCCATGAGCGTTGGACATAGGGCAGGCTGTAAGTGGTCACGACATACATGAACGGCAACAGGAACACGCACACACCGATCAGGTCGGCAAACGCCTTGCGCCGGTTCGACGCGGGTCGATAGAAGATGTCCACCCTCACGTGCTGGTTGCGGAACAAGGCATACCCGGCAACCGCGGTGAACATCGCACCATTAAGCCATACGTACAGGTCCTGCATCCACAATCGCGTGGTCGAAAACAGGTAGCGTTCGACCACCACCGCAAAACACACCAGAACGATTGCCAGCGCAAACGTGGCCACCACGTTGCCGACGATCTTGTTCAGCATGTTGATCGCGCGCATCAGGTACGCGAGAATCTTCAACACTGCCCTCTCCTTGGTCGCATGTCGCGCGCCCCCCGGATCAGGGATGCTACGCCGGACACCCGAATTGTTGCCCAGTTTGCCAAACGGCGGATTCTAGCCTAGATTGTCTCGCTCTCAAGAAAACACCGAGCCGCCTCACGCTTTCTTGCCACTCCGGTGCGGCAACGGCATTGACCGCTTCCCAGGAACGCTCTTACGGAATCACCGAGCGACCGCGGAACGACCGGTCCCGGAGGTGACACGAAGGACACGAGGGACACGGCAGTTTCTTCTCCAGCGACGCACGGAAGGGTGAAGGGTGCGTGATTCCGCAGCACTCTTCCATCAGGGAAAACACCAAGAAACCAACAGCATGCGCCGACCACCGGCACCGAACCCCGCGCTCCGCAAGACATCATGACCGACCAGATGACTCGAATCTGCCTTGTTCGCCATGGCGAAACCCAGTGGAACACCCATCGTCGCCTGCAAGGCCATCTCGACATTCCGCTAAACGCCACCGGGCGGGCACAGGCCACCGCGACCGCGGACGCCTTGCGCGCCGAACGCTTCACGGCGATCTACACCAGCGACCTGGCCCGAGCCCAACAGACCGCGACCGCCATCGCCGACACCGGCCACCCGCCCCCTTCGGCGACGCCTGCACTGCGCGAGCGACACTACGGAGTCTTTCAGGGGCTCACCCACGACGAGGCGCGCGTGCGCCATCCCGACGCCTGGCAACGCTTTCGCGCGCGAGATCCGGCATTCGTCCTGCCAGGCAATGGCGAGAGCCTGACACAGCTTCATCAACGCGTTGCCGCGCTGCTGGAAACATTGCGCGAACGCCATCGCGGCGAACAGGTCCTGCTTGTCACCCACGGCGGGGTTCTCGACATCGCGCATCGCATCGCGGCCGGCCTGGCTCTGGAGGCACCGCGCAACTTCCCGATTCCGAACGCCGCCATCAATCGCATCATTCACGACGGAGAGCAGTGGCGAATGCTCGAATGGGCCACTCAGCAACACCTCGGGAACACGTTGGACGAACTGCCGAACACCTGAGCATACGTCTTGCAATGCCCGTGGACATGCTAGAATTCCGCTTTTACTTCAACGCTTCGAGACCGTCTCATGTTCTCTTCGCAAGACACCCTCGCCAAGGTCGATCCCGAACTCTGGGCCACGATCACGGCTGAAAACCGCCGCCAGGAAGATCACATCGAACTGATCGCCTCGGAAAATTACGTCTCCCACGCCGTCATGGAAGCTCAGGGCTCCCAACTGACCAACAAGTACGCGGAAGGCTATCCGGGCAAGCGTTACTATGGTGGCTGTGAGCATGTGGACGTGGCCGAACAGCTGGCCATCGAGCGCATCAAGACCCTGTTTGGCGCAGAAGCGGCCAATGTGCAGCCCAATTCCGGCTCCCAGGCCAACCAGGCAGTACTGATGGCGTTCGCCAAACCCGGCGACACCATCATGGGCATGAGCCTCGCCGAAGGCGGCCACCTCACCCACGGCATGCCGCTCAACATGTCGGGCAAGTGGTTCAACGTCGTCGCTTACGGTCTCGATGCAAACGAAGAGATCGACTACACAGCCATGGAAGCGCTCGCCCGCGAGCACAAGCCGCGCATCATCATCGCCGGTGCCTCGGCCTATTCGCTGCGGATCGATTTCGAACGCTTCGCGAAGATCGCGAAGGAAGTCGGTGCCATCTTCTGGGTCGACATGGCCCACTATGCAGGCCTGATCGCCGCGGGCTACTACCCCAACCCGGTACCCCACGCCGACGTCGTCACCTCGACCACCCACAAGACGCTGCGCGGCCCGCGCGGTGGCATCATACTGATGAAGGCCGAACACGAAAAGGCAATCAACTCGGCGATCTTCCCGGGACTTCAGGGTGGTCCGCTGATGCACGTCATCGCGGCCAAGGCTGTCGCCTTCAAGGAAGCGGCAACCCCCGGGTTCCGCGCCTATCAGGAACAGGTCATCGCCAATGCCCGCGTGATGGCCAAGGTGCTGTCCGAGGAACGCGGTCTGCGCATCGTCTCCGGGCGCACCGAAAGCCACGTGTTCCTGGTCGACCTGCGGGCAAAGAACATCACCGGCAAGGAAGCAGAGGCGGTACTTGGCAAGGCCCACATCACGGTCAACAAGAATGCGATCCCCAACGATCCGGAAAAACCCTTCGTCACCTCCGGCATCCGCCTCGGCTCGCCGGCCATGACCACGCGCGGTTTCACCGAGATCGAAGCCGAACAGGTTGCCCACCTGATCGCCGACGTGCTCGACGCACCGCAGGACGAAGCGGTCATCGATCAGGTCCGCGCCAAGGTCGCCGCGCTCTGCGCGCGCTTCCCGGTCTATGGCTGAGTTCGACGAGACTGTT
>OBJA01001993.1_pt1 | contig 12641 bp, 11 predicted proteins | sample 1519751 | NCBI WGS metagenome assembly OBJA01 (sample SAMEA3881238, study PRJEB22517) | soil metagenome | biome: lake sediment; feature: soda lake sediment; material: sediment, water from around vicinity | place: India | collected 2013-12-23 | depth 3 m
CACGGCCAGCATCTTCTACTGGATACTGGCCAGCGGCATCCCGGCCGCGGCAGGGGCGTTGCTGTCACTCGCCCACCCGCTGACCACTCTGAGCGCTTTTGCCGCCGCGCCCGTTACCACCCTCTCTCCGCTTATCGGGGCCGGATACGTTACCGCCTTCGTCCAGGTGATGGTCTGTCCTCCGCTGGTGAAGGAATTTGAACTGGCCGGAGACGATGTCGGCACCTTCTCGGGATGGTGGCGCAATCGCCTGCTGCGGGTCTTTCTGGTATTTTTCTTCACTACCATCGGCGCCGCGGCGGGGGCCTGGGTCGGCAGCTATACAATTTTCACCAATCTGTTCGGCTAACCCCTTCAACGGGAAGTACCTTTACGTACTCATGCGCGGAACACAACTCTATTCCAGGGAAAAATGACAGAACATTCTTTACCACAGGCTCCAACCTTGACTACTCGGCAAAGGCAGTTCCTCAAGGGTCTTGCCCATCCTCTCCACCCGCTCGTCCAGATCGGCAAGGAGGGAGTAAGCCAGGGCATTATCAACACGATCAATGCCGAACTCCTCAACCACGAACTGATCAAAGTGAAGATCGGCAACAACAGCGGCCTGGAAAAAGCCGGGACCTCCGAAGAAGTGGCTCAGGAGACGGGGGCCGTTCTGGTCCAGTTGATCGGCAAGACCTTTGTTCTCTTCAAGCCGAATCCCGAAAAACCGAAGGACAAACGGATCATTCTGCCGAAGTGAGTCAAATTTCCACGAGCGGCAGGCTCTTGTCCTGCATGGCGACAAGAAGCGCGGTATCCCCCCAATCGACCACCGCCTCGAGGGCCGCGGTTTTCGCCAGTTCGGGCGTATTGTTGGTTTCACTGAGGTGGGCGAGGACGACCATCCGCAGGTGATCGCCCATGAGCCGGGCCAGCAGGGCCCCGGCATCCTCGTTGCACAGGTGCCCCTGGCTTGACCTGACGCGTTGCTGAAGCGGCAGGGGATAGGGGCCGTTTTTCAGCATCGCCAGGTTGTGATTGAACTCGAGGATGAGGCCGTTGCAGCCTGACAACCTGGTCTCCATCAGGCGGGAGATCTGCCCGGTATCGGTGCAGTAACCGAGGCTTACCTTGCCGTCGCTGATCACAAAGCCCACCGGGTCGGCGGTATCGTGGGAGATCCGGAAAGACCGCACCTCGAGATCGTCTATCTGCAGGACGCAGCCGGTCTCGAATTCCTTTCTCCCGGCGATCTTGCCGATTTTCTTGTCACCGGCGCCAAAAGTTCCGGGATTGGCATAGACGGGGACTCCGCACCGCCTGGAGATCACGCCCGCCCCGCAGATGTGATCTTCATGCTCGTGGGTGACACAGAGGGCGCGGATGTCGGAGAGGTCCCTGCCGATCGACTTCAGGCGGTTCTGGATCTCCTTTCCGGAAAAGCCGGCGTCAATCAGGATTGCGGTCCTGCCGCTCTCGATGAAGACCGCATTGCCCCGACTGCCGCTGCCGAGAATGGAAAATCGCATGAATTATCTTCCGGTGTGGCCAAAACCGCCGGCGTCGCGTTGGGTCTTATCGAGATCTTCGACTTCAAGAAGTTTCATTTTACTGACCGGAGCCAGCACCAGCTGGGCGATGCGATCCCCCCGGCTGATAATATACGGCTCGCGGCCGAGATTGATCAAGGCGATCTTGACTTCGCCTCGATAATCGGCATCGATGGTGCCCGGGCTGTTGACGATGGTCAGCCCATGCTTCACGGCCAGGCCGCTTCGCGGTCTCACCTGCATCTCGTGGCCGACAGGCAGGGACACCTTGAAACCGGTGGGCACAACGACGATTTCGCCCGGGGCAATGGAGAGCTTCCCGGTCACCGCCGCCTCCACATCCATGCCGGCGGCGCCGGAAGTGGCATAATCCGGCAGCCTGATATCGCGCTCCGCCGCCGGAATGCACCAGCAAATCTTCACGACTTTCTCATTCATCGATCATCCAGGCGAAAACAGAGCCCTCTCCAGGGGTTATACGAGAAAAGCCGGCTTCCTTGACCAGGAAGTCGGCTTCATGATGCGGAGCGACCGTATCGCTATTCCTCGAGCAGAGCTTTGCGGCTCAAACGAATCCGGCCGCGGTTGTCGACATCCAGCACCTTGACCTCGATCTCGTCGCCTTCCTTGACCACATCGGTAACCTTGGAAACGCGCTTCACGTCGAGCTCGGAGATGTGGACCAGGCCGTCGGTACCGGGGAGGATCTCTACAAATGCCCCGAAGTCCTTGATGGTCTTGACCGTACCCTTATACACCGCTCCGACTTCCGCTTCGGCGGTGATGGCTTTTACCCGGAGGACGAGGGCTTCCGCCAGGTCGCCGCTCAAGGCGAACATCTTGACCAGTCCGGAATCGTCCACCTCGATCTTGGCATCGAATTCGGCCGACAGTTCCTTGATAACCTTGCCGCCCGGGCCGATCAGATCGCGGATTTTGTCCGGGTTGATTTTGTGGACCATGAATTTGGGGGCATGTTCGGCAACTTCGGCGCGAGACGTGGAAATCGACTTCTCCATTTCCTTCAGGATATGGATCCTGCCATCCTTGGCCTGGGCCAAAGCCTTGCCCATTATCTGGCGATCCACCCCTGCTATCTTGATATCCATCTGCAGGGAGGTAATGCCGTGGGCTGTTCCCACAACCTTGAAATCCATGTCGCCGAGATGATCTTCATCGCCAAGGATATCTGAGAGGATAACGACCTGGTCGCCTTCCTTGATGAGACCCATGGCTATACCGGACACCGGAGCCTTCAGCGGCACACCGGCATCCATCATGGCCATGCTTCCCCCGCAGACCGTCGCCATCGAGGATGAGCCGTTCGACTCGAGAACTTCGGAGACGACCCTGATCGAGTAGGGGAAATCCTCTTCCGACGGCAGGACCGCTTCCAGTCCTCTGGTGGCAAGGTTGCCGTGGCCGATATCGCGGCGCGAGGGCCCGCGCAGGGCACGCACCTCGCCGACGCAATACGGGGGAAAATTGTAGTGCAGCATGAAGCGGACGACCTCTTCCCCGTACAGGGTTTCCACCCGCTGCTTGTCACGCTCGCTGCCGAGGGTCGTGGACACCAGGGCCTGGGTCTCGCCGCGGGTGAAGAGGGCTGAACCGTGGGTCCGGGAGAGGTAGCCGGTCTCGCAGTTTATCTCCCTTATTTCGGCGGGCTTTCTTCCGCCGATCCTGATTTCCGTGTTGACGATCTTGCTGCGCATGAAAGACTTCTTGTAGGAGGAGAGCAGCTCACCGATCTCGGCGGTGCGCAGGCCTTCAGGGTCGATGGCTGTGTGGATTTCCTTTTTCAGACTGTCATAGACCTGGCTGCGCTCCAGCTTCTCGGAGGTATTGAAGACTTTCTCCATGCCGGCTGCGGCAATTTCCCTGACCTTGGCGTAGAGCGCCTCATCGAGCTGCACCTCAGGAATCTGCCGCTTCGGCTTGCCGGATGATGTGCGCAACTGCTCCTGCAGGTCGATCAACGGCTGGAGATTCTCGAAAGCGTAAAAAATACCTTCAAGGACCTCGTCCTCGCTCAACTCGTCTGCCTTGCCTTCCACCATCACCACTGCATCCCGGGTACAGGCAACGACGATTTCCATTGCCGACGCCTTCAACTCGGCGATCGTCGGGTTCAGCACATATCTGCCATCGATGTAACCAACCCGGCCGCCGGCAACGGGACCGTTGAACGGGATATCCGAGAGCATCAAGGCGCAGGAGGCGCCGGTCAAGGCGAGCATATCCGGGTAATGGTGCTGATCGGCGGAAAGAACCGTCGCTATCACCTGAGTCTCGGCCGAATACCCACTCGCAAACAGCGGCCGCATCGGCCGATCGATCAGCCGGCAGGTCAAAACCTCATTCTCGCTTGGGCGCCCGATTTCCCGGCGGAAATAGTTACCGGGGATCCTCCCCACCGAGGCAAGCTTTTCCTGGTATTCGATGGTCAGGGGCAGAAAGCTCGCGTCTGCTTTGTTTTCGGGGGAACTGACGGCGGTTACCAGCACCATGGTCTCGCCCGATCGCACGACTACCGACCCGGAAGCCTGCTTGGCAATTTTTCCTGTTTCGATGGAAATGAGTTTCCCACCGATTTCTGCTTCAACTCTATTCAACATGATTTCTCCAGATGTGTGTAGCATCAGGGAAAGGCGCAGTACCTGTAGATTCGACTGGATTATCCACCAGCCCCGTATGCTCTCTTTTTTCGGATTTCCTACTCCCCCGCAGGACTTCCTCGTCTCTTACAGGGGTATAGTCTCTTCAGCAAAGATAATCAGTACTGCTTGAGGAGTAAAAACATTACTGTTCGCTTTCCTGGAGACTAAACAACAAAAACCTCAAACGGTTCCGAACCTTGAACCGTTTGAGGCGATGAAACGGCACCATGCCCAACCAGCAAGCGATCCTGCCGATTGCATCCAGTGCTACTTGCGGAGGTTGAGTTCCTTCAGGATCACGCGGTATTTCTCGACATTTTTCTTCTTCAGATAATCGAGCAGATTACGGCGCTGTCCGACCAGTTTCAAGAGACCCTGCCTCGAGTGATGATCTTTCGCATGCACTTTGAAATGCTCGGTAAGATATTCTATGCGATCGGTCAGGAGTGCGATCTGCACTTCCGACGACCCGGTGTCGGTCGGGTGGGTCTTGAACTTCTCGATGATTTCATTTTTCTTTACAGCTGACTGTGCCACGACAATCCTCCTGGATATGCAGAGTAATGGAGATCGGATTTATTGGAATACAATTAAACGTGCTTCAACGACAGTAGGCCTGCAGAATTGGTGGCGAACCTGGCAGACCTGTAGATACTGACCCCGATAAATGGGATAAGTACCTTCACGAAATTCATTCTTAAAACACGAAATGAATTTCCAAGGTACTAAAACAACAAACACCGTTACGGACACACTAGCCAAATCAGGGGATTATTGCAACAATTTACCTGCTTCGTCGACAGATATAACCCTGCTCATACAATACTCATAGGCATTTTCTTCAGCCAGTCTCTCCCAGCTGAGACCTTCGGCAACACTGAAACAGCCGCTCCTGATGCGCCTCAATTGCGTCAGGTGGGCGCCGCAACCGAGCTCCCGGCCGATATCGGCGGCCAAGGTTCTGATATAGGTGCCCTTGCTGCACACCACCCGTATCTCGAACCCGGCGTCCTCACCTGACAGCGCATGATCGCCGTCCGTGCGGGTCAGTACGCTGATCTCCACCCGCCGGGCTTCCTTCTCGATCTCTATGCCCTTCCGGGCATAATAGTAGAGCGGCTTACCCTGGTGTTTCAGCGCGGAATACGCGGGAGGAATCTGCAGCTGGCTGCCGCGGAACCGGTTGAGGCACGCTTCCAGAGTCCCGTTGTCGATAGTTCCGACCGGGGTTCTCGCCGTCACCTCTCCCTCGGTATCCTGGGTCGCGGTTTCCACACCGAGTTTCAAAGTGGCCAGATACTCCTTTTCCCCGTCCATGAACCGGGAGATGATCCGGGTGGCCGGACGCCCGGCGCAGACAATCAGCAGACCGGTGGCAAAGGGATCGAGCGTCCCGGCATGTCCCACCTTTTTCATCCCGAGGATCCGCCGCAGCCTGCCGACTACCCCGAAGGACGTAATACCGGGAGGCTTGTCTACGAGAAAGATGCCGGACTCAAACATATTGGCGCGATTCTGCAACAGTTTTCCCGTCGCTTCAGTGGAGGGCGCGCCTGAGCACGGCACGCAGATCCTGCGTCACTTCTTCCCGGGATTTCCCCTGGCAGCGAAACCCCGCGGCATTCTTGTGCCCGCCGCCTTCGAACTGCTTGGCCACCTGCGCAACGTCGCACTCGCCCTTGGCCCGCAGGCTGACGGCGACGGCGCCGTTGCTCGCCTCCTTGACCAGAGCGGCTACCTTGACTGTTCGCAAAGACCTGGGGAGATCGATGAAACCTTCAACATCCTGCAGCGTTGCCCCGCTCTCCGCCAGCATCTCCTCCGAGACATGCATGATCGCGACCCGACCGGAGTCGTGAAGCGTAATGGTCGAAAGCACCATTTCCATGAGCTTCAGCCGCTCATGGCTGGAGTTGTCGTACAGGTGATGGCTCACCTCCGCCGGCCGCACACCCTTTGCCAGCAGCTCCGCGGCGATGTGCATGGTGCGAGGCCTGGTGCACTCGTAGCGGAAGGAGCCCGTGTCGGTGCAGATCGCGACATAGAGATTGTAGGCGCACTCATAGCTTATCGGCACTCCCAGGGCCAGGGCCAGTTCGTAAACCATCTCCCCGGTCGACGAACGGAGAGGATCGACCCAGCTGACCGTGCCGAACTGCCGGTGCGACCGATGATGGTCGATCACCAGGAAAGGTTCGATTTCCAGAAATTTCTGCTTTGTCTTGCCCAGCCGGTCCTCGTCTCCGCAATCCAGGGCGACGACGATGATGTCCCCGTTGGCTCCGTCCACGAAATCCCGGTATTCGTCCAGGCTGGTGCTGGCTCTCGAGCAGTTGGGCAGAAAGTCGTAGAGATGGGAAACCGGCTCTTCCAGAAAGCAGAAGACCTTCTTTTCCATGGCATCGAGAACTGCCGCGAAACCGAAGAGCGACCCGAGAGCGTCTCCGTCCGGATGCGTATGGGTGAGGATTACTACACTTCCAGCCCTACGGACGGTCTCGATCATCAGTTCCGGGGGTCTCTTCTCTGGACTTACGTTCATTGGCGATTTCCTGAAAAATCTCTTCCAGCTCTGCAACCTTACCCACTACATCATCATATCGAAACTGAAGATCGGGTGTAAAGCGCAAATTCAGGGTGCGGGCGATATGGGTGCGCATGAAGCCCCTCGCCCGCCGCAAACCCTCGGCGGCAGCCTTCACCGCCTTTTCATCGCCAAGAACGGTAAAGAAGATCCGGGCAAGGCTCAAGTCTTCGGTAACATCCACCCGCGATATGCTGAGACCCTGCAGACCAGGGTCCTGCACCCTGCTGACCAGCAGGATCGACAGCTCATTGCGTATCGCTTCGGCAACCTTCGACGATCTCTTCCGTCCTTTCTTCCCGATTCCTATGGAATCGAGGGTCTTTTTGGGATCCCAGCCTTTCACTCTCCTGCCGTCCTTTACTCAAGGGTTGCTTCAACTTCGCTCATGACGAAGGCTTCAAGATGGTCTCCGACTTTGATATCGTTGAATTTTTCGACGCCGATACCGCACTCGTAGCCGGACAGCACCTCCTTGACATCGTCCTTGAACCTTCTCAGCGAACCTATCTTTCCTGTGTAAATCACCACACCGTCCCGCAGCACCCTGATCCTTGCGGTTCTCTGTATCTTGCCTTCGGTAACGGAGCATCCGGCAATGGTGCCGATCTTCGGCACGCTGAATGTCTCCCGAACCTCGGCCAGGCCGATGACCTGCTCGACGAAGGTCGGCTCGAGCATGCCGACCATGGCCTTCCGGATATCGTCGAGGGCGTGGTAGATAACGTCGTAGGAACGCACGTCCACATTTTCCCTGCCCGCCAGCTCCTTGACCTTGGCCGTCGGCCGCACGTTGAAGCCGATGATGATCGCGTCGGAGGCGGAGGCGAGCAGAATATCCGATTCGGTGATCGTCCCGGTCCCCTCATGGAGGATCTTCACCTTGATTTCCTTGGTGGACAGATCCTCGGCGGCCTTGGCGAAGGCCTCCAGGGTACCCTGGACATCCGCCCGCAGCACCACCCGAAGCTCCTGAACCTCGCCCTCGCTCATCTGCTCGAAGAGTTTGTCCAGGGAGATCTTGCTGTTTGCCCCCAGCTCGTTCTCTCTCGCCTTGAGCGCCCGAACCTGGGAAACGCTCCTGGCCATCTTCTCGTCGGTGACCACGACGAACTCGTCACCGGCGCTCGGCACGCCGGAAAGGCCCTGCACTTCCACCGGGATCGAGGGGCCTGCCGACTTGATCTTGCGCCCCTTGTCGTCGAGCATGGCCCGGACCTTGCCGCTGAACTGGCCGACGACGAAGTACTCGCCGAGCTGCAGGGTGCCCTCCTGGATGAGAACCGTGGCCACCGGCCCCCGGCCCTTGTGGAGCTGCGCCTCGATTACCCGGCCCCGCGCCTTACGGTTGGCATCCGCCCGCAGTTCAAGCACTTCCGCGAGGATCTGGATCGATTCCAAAAGGTTGTCGATGCCGATGTTCTTCTTGGCGGAAGTCTCGCAATACATGGTCTCGCCGCCCCAGTCCTCGGGCATGAGATTGAGGTCGGAGAGTTCCCGCTTGACCCGATCGATGTCGGCATTGTCCTTGTCGATCTTGTTCACCGCCACGATGATCGGCACGTTGGCCGCCTGGGCATGGTGAATCGCCTCCCGGGTCTGATCCATGACGCCGTCATCGGCGGCAACCACCAGGATGACGATATCGGTCACCTGGGCGCCGCGCGAGCGCATCTCGGTGAAGGCGGCATGGCCGGGGGTATCGACGAAGGTCACGTCGCCGGCTCCCGAACGTACATGGTACGCGCCGATATGCTGGGTAATCCCGCCGGCCTCTCCCAGAGCCACGTCCGTCTTACGGATGGCATCGAGAATCGAGGTCTTGCCATGATCGACATGGCCCATGACGGTCACCACGGGAGGACGGTACTCCCTCTCTCCGCCTTCCTGCGCCTCCTGCAGGAGCTGTACCCCGATTTCCTCGGTGATCCCCTGCTCCACCTCATAGCCGAAATCGGCGGCGATGAGCATGGCCGACTCCGTATCGATCTGCTGGTTGATGGTCGCCATGACGCCGAGCCCCATCAGTTTGGCTATCACTTCGCTGGCTTTCACCTTCATTCGCTGGGCAAGTTCACCGACACTGATGGTGTCGAAGACTTTGAAGCGCTTCTTGCTGGCCTTCATCTCGGCGGCGACGGCTATCACCTTCGGCACTCTCCTGCCCCGTTTTCCGCCACGCCGCCCGACGCCTCCTTCACGGTCCTGGAAATCCTGGGCAAAGTGGGTGAACTTGACGTTTTTCTGTACCTTCTTCCCGCCACGCCGGAAGTCGCCGTCCTTGACTTCTTCTGTCTCGAACCCCTTCTTCACTTTTTTCTTGCCCTTGGAGGCGTCGTCCACGGGACCGGTTGCATCCACCTGACCCGCCGGAACCGGTCGCCGCGGCTGAGCCGGCTTTGCAACTTTTTTCTTGGGGTGAGCCGCCGGGGTGTCGTCCACCTGGGGCAGCTCGATGGTCCGCACCACTCGCGCCATCGCTTTTTTAGGGGGAGCGGGTCTTTTTTCCCGCTTGTCCCGCCTGTCGATCCTCCCAGCATGCTGGTCGCCTGCCCCTTTTGCCGGGACCGGCTTGAATTCCGTCTTCACCGGGAAAGAAACGGCAGGCTTCTCCGCTCCTGCCTCTTCCGCCGCCCTCGGCTCTTCCGGAGCAGCCTGGGGTGCTTCTTCTTTCTTCTCCTCTGCCGCCATCGGGGTCTGCAACTCTTCGGCCGGGCGGGCGGCTTCGGGTTCTGGGGTTTTCGGTCCGGCTTCCTCTTCCCGAACGGCTCGCGCCGGGGCGGGCTTCGCTTCTTCCTGCACAGGGATGGCTGCCGGCGTCTCTTCCGGCTTGGCGACTGCAGGTTCGGCAGGCTTTGCCTGCTCTACAGTCCCCTCCGGTTTTTCTTCCACGGCCGCAGGCCGGCGCCGGATGACTGTGGTCCTGCGCCGGATTACCGTCGTATCGTCGCTTTCGATGCGTTTTTCCACCAATCCGGTATTTGCCGACTTCAGCACCGTCTTCCGGATTTTTTCAGCAGTTTCATCATCGACCGATGAACTGTGCCCTTTGATGTCGAAGCCCATTTCCACCAGTTTATCGGTCAATGCCTTGCTGCTCATGCCGGTCTCTTTAGCCAGCTCATATACCCTGATTCTGCTCATCCCTTACTCCTATTGCCTCGCAACAGTCATTACCTTCACCAATCTCCATCCGAAGTCAGCAATCGATGAATATTTTAAATCTTTTTTTCAAAGACGAAACACCCTTTTCCATTTTCCCCCCTGCTGCAGAAAGAGTCGGCGGCATTTGTCCTCCTGACAGCAGTACGCCCCCCTTCCCGGGAGCGTCTGCCGGGCATCCGGTTCCGGAGCACCATCCGACCAAACGAAACGATGAAGCTCGTTCCGGACCTTCTTCCGCCCACAGACGACGCAGGTGCGGATCATCAAGGTTTTCCGATTCGCTCCAGTTCCAGGAGAAGGAGAGATATCATTCCTCCGTCGCCTCATTTCCGGCAGTATCGCTCCCTTCTTCTTCAAGATCCGAAAGTTCCGGAGCGGCGGCAAATCCGGCGGCAGCCATCGGAGCCCCGCTGTCGGCGGCCTGGTCGCTCTGCCCTTCCGCAAGCCTCGCCCTGCCCTCGTCTATCAGTTTTCCGGCAGAGACCTCGTCGATGGAACGAATCACCATGAGATCGCCCACGCTCTTTTCGGCGAGAACGGCGGCAGAGGTAATGCCCTTGGCAAAGAGCTGATCGGCGAGAGCTTCATCGACCCCCTTCAGGCCCAGGAGGGACTGGTAACCGGGATCGGAAAGGTTGGCATAGCGTTGTTCGCTCTTGACGTCGATCCGCCAGCCGATGAGCTTGGAGGCGAGCCGGACATTCTGTCCCTGCCGCCCGATCGCCAAAGAGAGCTGATCGTTGGGAACGACCACCAGCAGCGACCTGGCCTCCTCATCGACCATGACCATGCTGACGTGGGCCGGGGCCAGGGCGTTGTACACATATTTGGCGGGATCCGGGCTCCAGGTCACGATATCGATACGTTCCCCCTGCAGTTCCTGGACGACGTTCTGCACGCGGGACCCCTTCATGCCGACGCAGGCTCCCACCGGATCGACGTCGCTCTCGGAGGAGCTTACCGCGATCTTGGCCCGGAATCCCGGTTCCCGGGCGACTCCCATCCCCCGGACGATTCCCTCCGCCATCTCGGGAACTTCCAGCTGGAAGAGCTTGGCGAGGAACTCGTCGCAGGTCCTCGAGAGGATGAGCTGGGAATCGCGGCTGGTCTGGCGCACCTCCTTCAGGTAGGCCCTGATCCGATCGCCCTGCTTGAACGATCGCTTGGCTATCTGCTGATCCTTGGGCAGGATGGCATCGGTACGGCCGAGATTGACGACCATGTTGCCCCGCTCGAACCGCTGGACGATGCCGCTGACCACCTCGCCGACCCGGTCCTTGAACATGTCGTAGATGACTTCCTTTTCGGCATCCTTCATCTTATGGATGATGACCTGCTTGGCGGACTGGGCGGCGATTCTGCCGAGGTCGCTGATGTCCTCCATCTTCTCGCCCAGCTCATCACCCAACTGCACGTCGGGGTCGAGCCTCTGGGCATCGGCCAGGGAGATTTCCGTCTGTTCGTCTTCCGCCTCTTCCACCACGTTCCTGAACTGAAAAACCTCAACTTCGCCATACTCTTCGTTGTAGCGAACCTCGATCTCCCGGCGACTCCCGAATTTTTTCCTGGCAGCGGACTGGACAGCCTCTTCGATGGCCTCTATCAGCAATGTCTTGTCAAAACCGCGATCTCTGCTGATCTGGTCGATTATGCGTTTCAGATCTGATAGCATTCTCTTACCCCGACTTACTTTTCAACTCCGTCTCGCGGAGCATTTGCATTGATAAACAACCACGGGCCGTCCGGCTCAGATGGTCAACCTGGCTTTATTGATCATCTCGAAAGTAAACTGTACGGTACTCCCGTCAGCCAGCTTGAGAGATATTTTGTCGTTTTCCACCGCTGCGATAGTGCCTTCCAGAGTTTTTCGGCCGTCAAGCGCTTCGTGCAGTTTCACTTTGGCGCCCTTCCCGGAAAAGCGGATGAAATCCTGGGTCGATCGAAGGGGCCTTTCCAGGCCCGGCGAGGATATTTCAAGATGATATGCACATTCGATAAAGTCTTCTACGTCGAGATGATGCCCCAACTGGCGGCTGACGTCACTGCAGTCGTCAAGGCTTATCCCGACCTCCGAATCGATGAAGACACGGAGTACCCAGCCATGCCCTTCCCGGCGAAACTGCACATCGAACAACTCCAGCCCCATGGAGGGCAACAGGCTCTCGAGGAAGTCCCTCACCCTGCTGACAACCATTTCACTCATTTCGTTCAAGCCCTCATTCCTGCAAGATATTTCTATCTTTCTCCGACCCCGCCGGGCTATGTCCTGCCATGGCATGCGGACATAAAAAAAAGCGGGCAAAGCCCACTTCCGAAAGCTTCCCGACAAAGTGCACCGGGAAGTATACCGGGACGTTCCGCCTGCCGAAATGGCACCGTCGACTGCGTGCCGACGCGCCGGGAGCCCTCCGCAAACAAACATCCGCCGAGCATTCTAACCATATATCAATACTGATGTCAAGTCGTAAGTCCAGATAGATTCTTCAACTCATCACATTATCACCAGGACTTAGGATTTTTGCCGCTCCCTATGATCCGCCTTCCCCCAAAGAAAAAGCCGTCGCGTGTTCGGATGAAATCCCCGGGAAGGAAGAGGTCTCACTACTAACGATAAGAAGAATACCGACATCTGCAAATTGTCGAGGGTCCTGTCCTTCCCGTGGCATATGTTCCTGTCCTTTCGCACTCCCCGCAAAG
>OBJA01001994.1_pt1 | contig 12638 bp, 13 predicted proteins | sample 1519751 | NCBI WGS metagenome assembly OBJA01 (sample SAMEA3881238, study PRJEB22517) | soil metagenome | biome: lake sediment; feature: soda lake sediment; material: sediment, water from around vicinity | place: India | collected 2013-12-23 | depth 3 m
CCCGCGAAATTGGGGGCTTGCGCGGGTTGCTGCGCCCAAGCGGGTTGAGCCGACGGTTGCGGGGCGGGTTGCTGTTGTCCCGGCTGGCTCCACGCGGGGGCAGCCTGTTCCGGGGCTGACGCAGGGTGGTATTGCTGCGCCCAAGCCGGCGCGCCGGCACCGCCCGCGAAATTGGGGGCTTGTTGGCTTACTGTCCCAACACCAGCGCCTTCGTATTTTTTGACGAAAGTCACCTCGTTGCGCTCCGCGTAATTCCCCTCTGCCGGGCGCACGTCGACGAACGCGGCAAAAGGGATGTTGTGGAGCTGTTGCGTGTCGCGCAAATCCAGCACGTTCACCGCATGGCACAGTGTCGACAGATCGCGTTGCGCAATTTCGACAGCCTGCTGCGACGGATTCCAGATATTGTAAATTTTCGTGAATTGCCGATTCGCGTGCGGGCCATCGATAACCTGAAATTTCAGCACCAGCTTGCCGGCGCTGGGGTTGTCTTTCACCGGCTCCGTGGCGGAGTCGACGACAATCATGTTGAGCCACTGTTTCGGGATCACTTCGCGCGGTTTATTCGGCTCGACTGCGGCCGCGTTGAATGCGAGTTGTACCATGGTTCACGCTCCGATTTTCTGAATGATATATGACAGGTCAGGTTTTTCCATCGAATCCAGCGCCCCTGACCGGTCTTTAGCGCTGTACTGTAAATCCGGTTGCGTTTGCAGATAGCGGAATTCTTCGCCCGTCGGCAATTTTCCGATTCGCAAACAAAAAATTTCATCGAACAAATAGGGCAATTCTTTCGGCAAATTCTGCCCCGGTGCGTCGGGCGCGAACAACAGCGCGCCTGTTGCTTCATCTTTTATTTGCCCCTGTTTTGCCGATACATAAATATGTTTGCCCGGCAGATCGCGAAAACTTTTTATCGCAGGCACCATGATGTCGGCCATCTCCCCGTAGGCTTTTCGCGGGTCGCGCGTTAATTTTTTTTCGTTTGCCAGTACCACTTCGGCAATTTCGCTGATCGAATCGATCGCGATGGATTGAAATTGTTGCGCCTCGCGCGACGTGGATGCCCACAAATAAGCCTCTTGCAAATCCTTCATCGTCGAAATCTGAATGTACGGCAGATTGAATTCGCGTATCGATAGCAACCCGGATTCCGCCGACAGGATGATGGGGTTGGGCAGCGATGCGCATAGCCGCGTTTTACCGACGCCAGCGCGGCCGTAGGCCAGCGCCTTCAGCCCGTGCTGCAACGCGTCTCGCGTCGAACGTATTTTTATCATTATTTTTCGTCCTTCGCTTCACGAATTTCCAGCGATGGCATGCCCGGCGTGTATGTCACCGCCGGCGCGAGAATATCTTTTTTTGCATCCGGTAACGCTTCGAACGCGCTGCGCTTCAAGTTCCACTGCCAGTCGTCGAGCGTTTCGGCGATCTCCGGTTTCAATCGCGCTTTTTTCAGCAGCTCATCGAACAGTTCTTCGTCGACTGCCACGTTGTAGCGCACCTTCAACACCACTTCCCAACCGTTCCCGAGCGGTGCTACGTTCGTGCCCTCGACGGGCTCCGGAAAAAATAGTGCGGCCACTTCGCGGCGGGCTTCCGCTTCGGCCGCCTTCGCGGCGACCAGCGCCTTTTTTGCCGCATCCCATTCGATAAGCCGTTGAATTTTCTCATTCTGCATGATTCGTGCTCCTGCGTTTCTCGACCGACTCGCGAGCATCCTAGCCGCCTTTTTCGCGCTTGTCTACTATGTTGGGCTCCAGTATATTAGCCCGGCAGTTTCCACACTGGAGTACCCGGTAATGACACGCCACGCATTCGATGCGCCGTCCTCGCTGATGTTGCGTACGCGGCAGCTGTTGCTGTCGAGCGAAAAAAGCTACTTGCAGATACATAAGGAGACGCGGCTGCCTTTCGACTGGCTGAAGAAATTCGCGTACGGTGAAATAAAAAATCCCAGCGTCAATCGCGTGCAAACGCTGTACGAATATCTAAACGGCGCGCCGCTCGCTCTCGCACTCTAAAAATGTAGGGGGGGTTATGCTTGACGCAATTCCGGCGGAGTTGCGCGCGCTTGAGCAATGGGTAATCACAAACGCGCGCGACCCTGCAGATGATGATTACAAACGTCCGGTAAATGCACGCAATGGGGAATGGGCCGACGTACAAAAGGCATCGACCTGGAGCAGCTTCAACGTAGCGAAAAATGCGCTGTCGGAGCGAAACCCGTTGATCGGTTTCGTGCTCACTCGCAACGATCCATTTTGCATCATCGACCTGGACCCGCCGCAAAACGACGAACAAGCCGCGCGGCATCGAAAAATTATTGACGCGTTCAGCGGCACGTATCAGGAGCTCTCGCAATCGCGCAATGGCGTCCACATCGTTTGCCGGGGCACCACGCCGCGCGGCGTGCGTCGCGACCATGTGGAAATCTACAGCGCGGAACGTTACCTGATTTTTACCGGTGAACGATTGAATCAGCAACCGGTGACGGATCAACAATCGCTGATCGACCTGTTGTTCAACGAAATGGCACGTGAACAAACGGAGTTATCGAATTATGTGGACGGCGAACAAACGGAAACCGACGAACAAATTTATCAGCGCGCAGCGGCCGCGAAAAACGCGGATAAATTCTTGGCGCTATGGCGCGGCGAATGGCGCGGTGCATTTCCGTCGCAATCTGAAGCCGATTTTTCACTGCTATCGATGCTCGCCTTTTACACGCGTAACACGGCGCAGATCATTCGGTTATTCCGTGCGTCAGCGCTTGGGCAACGAAAAAAGGCGCAGCGTGACCGCTACATTACCGACGCCATCGCGCGTATCCGCGCGAACGAAACCCCGCCCATTGATATTTCCGAGCTGCTTGCAACTGCTCCCGCTGTCATGGCAGTACAGAGTATTCCGTCCACGCCCGCTCATGAATTTCCAGATAACGACTACGGTGTATCGGAAATGGCAGGTGATATTACGGAATCAATTGCTCCGCGAAGCATCGCGCCGCCGCCGGGCTTCGTCGGCGAGCTCGCGAATTATATTTATGCAACAGCAACGCGACCTTCGCCTGCCGTCGCGCTCGCGGCGGCCATCGCCTTGACCGCCGGCATATGTGGTCGCGCGTACAATGTAAGCGGTACCGGTCTCAATCAATACATTATTTTGTGCGGGCAAACTGGCGTAGGCAAAGAGGGCGCCGCGTCGGGGATCGATGCGCTGCTGGGCGCGTTGCGCCCGCGCGTGCCGATGGTAGATCAATTTGTAGGGCCATCGCGCATTGCCAGCGGTCCCGGCTTGATTCGAACGTTAGATAAAAAACCGTGCTGCTTGGTGCAGATGGGCGAAATCGGCTTGACGCTTCAGCAGATCAGCAGCGCACGCGCCAACAACCATGAAAAAGATATTCGCCGCGTGCTGCTCGATATCTACAATAAATCCGGGCGCGGAAAAATGTTGCAAAGTAGCGCGTACAGCGACAGCGATAAAAATACGAACCCGATCAAAGCGCCCGCGTTGACGATATTGGGCGACACCACGCCGCAGGAACTCTATGACAGTCTCGACGAATCGCACGTAGCGAGCGGTTTGCTCCCACGTTTTTCAATCATCGAGGCCGGGAACGCGCGGCCCGCACGTAACAAAAAAGCGTTTTTTCCGCCGCCGCCGGAGATTATCGACAAGCTCGCGTATCTGGTCACGCAATCTATTGCGATGCAGCAAAACAACGCTGTCTGCGACGTGCAATTTTCAAGCGATGCTTTGCCGTTGCTGGATCAATTCGACGAAGAAGCCGACGCGCGCATGCGGTTGTCGGACAGCGACGTGGCGCTGCAAACGTGGAATCGCGCGCATTTAAAAGCGTTGAAACTCGCCGCCTTGATTGCAGTCGGCTGCGATCCGAACGCGCCGGTGATCGACGCGCAGGCCGCAACATGGGCCATCGATTTTGTGCGCGACGACATACGGAATTTGTGCGGGCGCTTCGAAGCCGGCGCGGTCGGCGAGCATGGCGCGCGGCAGGACTACGAATTGCTGCGGATCGTCGACGATTATCTGCATCTGTCGCGGCAGCAACGCTACCGCGTCCAGGTGCCGGAAAAAGCGCTCGACGCGCCGGTGATCCCGTACAGCTACGTGCGAAATCGTGCGCGAAAGCTGCGCGTTTTCCAGATCGACCGCCGTGGGCTCCAGCGCGCGTTGCAGGAGGGGTTGGCCGACTTAACACACGCTGGAATTTTGGTCAAGCTCGACGCTGCACAGGCGCTAGCACAGTTTGGGGTGCGCGGTCTACTGTTTGCACCGGGGGAGGCATATCAAGCGCGATTGCCGGCAAAACACGCCGGGCGGCCGGGCCGATAGACGATGCATCGGGCTGACATAAAATCTTTTGAAATCAATATGATATGGCATTTATCGGCCGTATCGGCCCCCCTCGCGGGGGCGCGCGACACAGTAAAAATCAAAAACAAAAATATTAGGGCCGATACGGCCGATAACAAAACTATCGTATTGATTTACAAAGAAAATATATCAGCCCTATACTTTTTTTTGATTTATAGCAACTAACTGATTCGACAACATTTTCTGTCGGCCCTGTCAATCAGGCCGACAGGGCCGACAGGAGGACGACATGGCAGGGCGAGGGGTGGCGAAGGGCAAACGCGGGGAGCGCGACGTGATTGCTATGCTGACAGTCGTGCAGCAAACCCGTTATCAGGCGGCTGGCTGGACGTTTGCGGAAAAGGAGGGGCGACGTATAGCTCGCCCGCCCGCGCGCGTTGTAGCGCCGGATAACGCACTCGGTGAGATACGGCGCAATTTAGAGCAATCGCGGGGGGGTGGCGCCGACGTGATCGGCCTGCCGGGATTCAGTATTGAGATCAAGAACCATTCTCAATTAAATCTGACCGCCTGGTGGCGGCAAACGTTGCGGCAGGCGCAACCGGGCGAATTGCCGGTACTGATCTATAAAGCGGGGCGTGGTGTCTGGCGCGTGAAAACGCTGGGCAGCGTTGGGTGCATAGATGCGTGTACCGTGGACATCGAGTTCGATACGTTCCTCAAATTTTTTGCCGATGTGATGGACAAACGATTAGCAGCATTCGCAATCACGAAAAAACGGAGAACGAAAACATGAGCGAACAATTGTGGAAAACAAAAACCAGCTGGCCTTTGGTGTACAACGAAGCGATCACGCTGGGCCGGTTGTTGAGCGGTGCGAGCATCGCACGTTTCGGCGACGGCGAATTCAAAATCATGCAGGGGCGGAATTGTGTTTCGCAAAAATTCGATGAAAAATTGCAGGAGCTGTTGATCACGCTGGTTGCGGCGAGCGACGACGATATCGGCGGCCGCAACAGGGAGCGGCTATTGACCGGCATTCCGACAATGGACCCGCAAGGGCCGAAATTTGCCGCGAGCTGGGAACGCTACATTCCCGGCTGGCAAAAGTTTTTGTGGCCAAAAAAAGAATATTTCAGTGCGTTTATCTCGCGGCCCGACAGCGCGCCCTGGATTGCGTGCAAACACTATTTCGATTCGTTCGAATTGTTGTGGAGAGACAAGCCCGTTATTTTGGTGCGTGGCGGTGGCGCAGGTTTGGAATTTATCCTGAAGGAGCGCGCGGCAAGCGTTGAAACGATCAACGTACCGTCGCGTGATGCGTTCGCGTCGATCGATGCGGCGCAAAAAATGGTGGAAGTCGCCGCGCAGTTATCGGGCGCGAAAACGGTTTTTTTGAGTGCCGGGCCAATGGCGACCGTGCTGGCGCTGAAGCTGTACATCGCGGGCTATCAGGCAATCGATATTGGGCATATCGGTAAATTCTGGCGGCATTACGAACTCTATCAGGCAGGGTGAGCTATCATGAGTAAATTAATTACCGACGAATACAAACAGCTGATGACACAACAGCACGCGGCGCATAAGTGGGGCGGCAGCGGCCGCAGCTGGGCCTCTATTATTGCAGCGATCATCGCGCGCTGCGAAGGGCTGAACAAACGCCCGGAAACAGGCGCTGTTAACGCTGTCGGGAAACATTTTTACCCAATGCCTGTTTCTATTCTGGATTACGGATGCGGGCGCGGCACCTTGCGGGCGCTGCTAACGGATTTGTTGCGGCACGATTACGATCTGCTGAGTTCATTTTATGAATACGACCCTGGCATTCCTGGAAAAGATGCGTTGCCGCCTTTCAATGATTACGATTATGTGATCTGTACGGATGTGATGGAGCACGTCGAAACGTTATATGTGGCTGACGTGCTGCACTATATAGCGCGTAATACAGTCAGTGCCGCGTTTTTCGTTATTGCATGCCGGCCCGCAAAAGCAACATTGGCCGACGGGCGCAACGCGCATATCGTGTTAGCGGAGCCGTGCATCTGGCTGAAGTGGTTGCTGGAAGCGTTCGGCCGCGACTTCAAACCGGTATTTGAGCATGAGCCCTACAACCCGCGCGGTTCACGGCTGGTTGTTTCCATGGTGCGGAGATAACGTAAATGGCAGACATCGATAATTCGCATGACAATATCGTTGTTATCGGCGGTGGCGCCAGCTGCCTGGAATACGGATTGCCGAAAACGTTGCGATTCGCCTACGGGCGGGCGCTGCTTATCGGCATTAACGATAGCGGCTATTATCTGCAAACCGACATCGTACTGTCGATGGATCGGTTATTCATCGAGGCGCGTTACGGCCATTGTGGAAAATATACGAAATACGTTTTCCGGAAAAGTGCAGCGAAAAATATTCGCCCGTTGCACGATGATGTACGCTATTTCGAGAACGATAACACGTTGCCCGAATTCGCGGAAATGCAGGAACCCCTTGTGCTGAATGGCAGGCACAGCGGCTTTTGTGCGTTGAACATGGCGTATTTGATGCGTCCACGTAACCTGTATTTACTGGGATTCGATTGCCGGCTGAATCCGAAAAGCGGGCGCGAATACTGGTATCCGGATTATCCATGGACGCGCAAGGATTTGGAAAAGGAGAAGCGAAAATTGCGCGGATGGCTGTCGGACTATGACTATGCGGCGGAAAAATTCCGCGCCATCGGCGTAAACGTGTTCAATGTCAATCATTGCACGGATATCGTGGCGTTCGAGCGCATTTCGTTTGCACAATTCCTGGAACAGGTAGGAGCACAATAAATGCCGAATAAAATAACGTTGATTTACCCGTACTATGAAAATCCGTGCATGCTGATCAAACAAATCGAACATTGGAGCCACTACATACGCGATTACTGGAATTATTTGCGATTGATCATCGTCGATGACGGCAGTAGCAAAAGCCCGGCGATGGATATTTTGGAAAATCATCCGATTGCGAAACGCACGAAAATCACGCTGGCGAAAGTGCTGGTTGATATTCCGTGGAATCAGCACGGCGCGCGAAATATAGGCGCGCATTTGGCGCTTGATGGCTGGTTGTTGCTGTCGGACATGGACGTGGTCATCCCTGCGACGGCCATGCAGGCGCTGTTACAACAGCCCTTCCGGAAAGGTTATTTTCATACGTTCAATCGGGCGATAGCGCCCGATTTCACGCATCATAAATCGCACTGCAATACGCTACTGATCCAGCGAGAGGATTACTGGCGCGTTAACGGTTACGATGAAGACTACTGCGGTACCTACGGCGGCGACGGAGCCTTCCTGACCGGACTGCAACGCGCGGGTGTTCACCCCATTTATCACAACGACATCGTTTTGTTCGGTTACGGTCGCGACGTGATTCCGGACGCCAATACCGATTTGCCGCGCAAGGAGGGTGTTTATCGTGAAAAATATCTGATAACACGCGCGAATAAACTGGCGCGTGGCGCAACGAAATCTGTAGATCCTCTCCGCCAGCCGTATGAGGTGCAATTATGCGTACGATAGTGTGTTTCAAATGGCGATCGGATACGTATAGTGAGCGTTACAGTGCCGCGCACGTCAATGCGTTGCACGCCATGTTGTATCTCAATGTGACGCAACCGTTTCGTCTAGTGTGCATTACGGATGACGCGGAAGGCATTCAGGAAGGTGTTCAAGTCGTGCCCCTTTGGGAAAATCCTGCGCCGCAGTACGGTGGCCCGCGCAAGCCAAACTGTTTTTATCGATTGCGGTTGTTTGACCGTGGCGCGAGGGAATTTGTCGGCGACCGTTTCTTATGGCTTGACCTGGATTGTGTGATTCTTCGCAACATTGATCATCTGTTAGATTGCGATGCCGATCTTCGTATCTGGAAACCTGACGGCGGTGACATGCGGTGCAACGGTTCGCTGCTTTTTCACAAGACCGGTACACGCGATAAAATATGGTCGCGTTTCAATCGGCGCTTGGTGCATCCTGTTCACGGCCTGAAGCACACGCTGCGCTATTCCGGCAGCGATCAGGCATGGATTGCGCATCAATTGCGCGGAAGCGATACGTTTTTTACCGGGTATGGCGATGGCGTCTACTCCTACCGCATGCATGTCGAAGGTCGCGACACACCGCCGGATAACGCTTGCATCGTGTTTTTCAACGGTTTGCAAAAGCCCTGGAGCGCCGACGTACGCAATCTCCCATGGGTGCGCGATAATTATTTTTTGAGTGAGGACGCCGCATGATCACGTTCATTTGCTGGAAGTGGCAAAGCACGGGTTGGCGCGCGCCGTATCGGGTGCCGCACGTCAACGCGCTTTATCGAATGCTCGATTGGCACATGAAGAGTGATTTTCGTCTATTGTGTTTTACCGACAAACCACAAGAAGCCGGCTATCTAAAAGAGATCGACGTGCGCCCCCTGTGGAAAGATCCCAAACTAAAAGTGAAAACAGCCACGTATGCGCCGAATTGTTACCAGCGGTTGCGTGTATTCAATCCGGAATTTTTGTCGGCGGTTGAGCGTGACGGAAGCCGGCTGAGCGTAGTAGCGTCCATCGATCTGGATTGTTTAGTGCGCGGTGATCTAACACCGCTGTTCAGCGGCAAGGATATTTTTAAAATTGTTCGTGGGCGCGCGTCCCCTTATAACGGGAGTTTGTGGAAAATAGATCGAACCGGTATTTTCAGTATGCACCGCCCAGAAGCGTTTTCTGATCTCTATGCGGTCTATACCGACTTCGATCCCGTGCACTCACCCGCGCTGGCCCAGCAGCAGAAACAGGTGAATGGCGCGCCCTACTTTGGCAGCGACCAAGCTTGGATCAGCTATAAATTGCCGGACAGGCCGACTTGGTGCGACGACGACGGCGTTTATCAGTATTCGACGAAACGCGCCAATGCGCCACTTCCTGATGATTGCCGCGTCATGTTTTTCGCTGGCGATGTCAAGCCGTGGTCGATGACTGCGAAAAAACAATGTCCGGCGATCTACAACGATTATATGCAGTATTACAGGGGTTGAGTTGTGGCTGTTAAACCGCCTTCCCGAAAAGCGAAGGCGCCCGTGAAGAAAAAAACGGTGGCCAAACACGCTACGAAAAAAGTAGCGGTGAACAGCGCGCAGAAAAGTAAAAACGTTAGAACGAATAAAGAAGCGGCTGTCGAAAAGGAAGTGAAACCGTTTGTCAGTACGCTGCTGGGGCGCAAGCGTGCGAAGGGCACCCCTGGTAAACCCCGCCCCGCGAAAGAGTTGATGCGCGAGCATCGCGCGCGAAAAAAAGAAATAATGCTGATGGCGGGTGTGGAGCCTGCGCCATCAGGGCGACCGGAACGCTTCGGTGAAAAAGATTTTGAAATGGTCATTCGTTTGGTCGAAGCGGGAGCCACGGATAAATCGATCGCGGAGCATTTCGGTATCTCTGTTACCACGTATAAAAGGAAATGCTATGAAATAACTGGCTTACGTGAGGAGATAGCGAAAGCGTTAGAGCGTTACAACCTGTCACGTGTTAAAAGATCGCTGGTGGAACGTGCAATAGGCTACACGCACCACGAAGAAAAACTATTTGCGTACAAAGGCGAGATAATCCGCGCGAAGACCACGAAACATTATCCGCCTGATCCGCAGGCGATTGCGATGGTTCTCTATAACAAGGCCCCCAGCGAATGGGGGCGGCGCCCGCAATTGCCTGCTATCGATCCGCTGGCAACCATGCAACAACTGCCGGCTATTGATCCGTCGCAATACACAGTCGATGAACTGCGCCTGCTCGAAAAATTATTGACGAAGGGGCTGCCGCGCGATGCGCTCGAACCTGGCGAAAATTGATTTTACGGTAACAACTCAAACGTATTGGGCGGTCAAGGCGGAGTTGTGCCGCCGCGATTTCATCGAATATCGAAAAACTATTCATCCGGACATTATCGACGGCTGGTGGTGGCACGATGCCGCGCGCCACCTGATGCAATTTTATCTGGACACGATTGCGGGAAAGCGCCCTATTCTGGTCATCCAGGCGCCCCCGCAGCATGGCAAGTCGGAATTGATCGTCGATTTTATTTCGTGGATCGCTGGGCATGAACCGAATTGGCAAACCGTGTTCGCATCTTTTTCGGAACGTTTGGGGGTACGTTCGAATTTAAAACTCCAACGTATTTTCGACTCAACCGTTTACAGACTCATATTTCCAAAAACTAAAATAAACGTTTCTAACAAGGTGGCGGGAAACGGCCAATATTTGCGTAACAAGGAACTGTTAGAGTATGTCGGGCACAAAGGTTATTTTCGCAATACGACTGTCGGCGGGCCGATCACTGGCGAATCGCTCGACATGGGCGTTATCGATGACCCGATCAAAGGTCGCGCGGAAGCGAACAGCGACACCATCCGCGAAAAAAACTGGAATTGGCTGACGGACGATATGTTCACGCGGTTTTCCGACAAAGCCGCGTTGTTGATCATTTTAACGCGCTGGCATGAGGATGATGTCGTTGGGCGCCTTATCAACGAAAAGGAGTTGGGCTGCAAAGTTATCTCCTACAAAGCAATTGCGGAAAAGAACGAAAAACACCGCAAAGCCGGCGAAGCGCTGTTCCCGCAACTGAAGTCGTTGGAATTTTTGCTCAAGCGCAAAGCTCTTATGTTGCGCTCGCATTGGGAAGCGCTCTATCAACAAAATCCGATCATTGGCGAAGGTAACTTTTTCGCGCCAGCGAACCTTATCATCGTCGATGCCGTTCCGAAGCTGCTGGAAGTGGTGCGTTATTGGGATAAGGCCGGCACGGAAGGCGGCGGCGCGTACACGGCCGGTTGCAAAATTGGCCGTTTAACTGATGGACGTTTTATTATTCTCGATATAACACGTGGACAATGGGGCGCAGGCAAGCGCGAAAAGATGATAAAACTAACCGCCGAAACGGACGGGTACGAATGCCCAGTGTGGATAGAGCAGGAGCCCGGTTCCGGTGGTAAGGAAAGCGCGGAAAATACGATTTCCAACTTGGCGGGCTGGCCCGTGCGCGCTGACCCCGCGACAGGCTCGAAAGTAACGCGCGCGATACCTGTTGCCGCGCAAATAGAAAACGGCAATGTATTGATGCTCCGCGCAGAATGGAACGGGCCGTTTATCAAGGAACTTTTGCCCTTTCCAAACGGAAAATACAAAGATCAGTGCGACGCGCTTTCGGGCGCATTTAACAAACTCACACAAGGCGAGGCTTTTTTAGCATGACTATCGACGATATGAATGTGGTTTCACGGTTGCGGCGCACGGTTCGCGCGCTGCTGGGAAATTTTTCTTCGGGCACGAATCGCGATTATGATACAAAATTCGGTTATCCACCTTTTGTCACGGCGGCCGATTACTGGACGATGTACCGACGCAACGCGCTGGCGAGTCGCATTATCCGCGCGTTTCCACAAGCGACTTGGCGAGAGTGGCCGCGCGTGATCGACGAAGCCTTCGCGAGCGGTCAAAGGGGCAAAGGGAAAAAAGATGAACGCTCCGAACTCGATAAAACGTTTAACGATCTGTCGGAAAAATTCAATGTCATGAATTATCTGGAACGCACAGACAGATTATCAGGCATCGAGCGTTACGCGGTGCTCTACGTCGGTATCGACGATGGGCGCGATCCGCGCGAGCCTGTCGGTACCGGGCCGCTGGTGTTCTTGGCGCCCTATGCGGAGCGTTCGGCGCAAATCTCCGGCTGGGATACAGACCCGAATTCGGAACGGTTCGGTATGCCACAACTCTACACGTTGTCGGCCGTGAACGCGGAGCAGGGCGCGCCAACGCCGCCGCAAACCGTTACGCTGACCGTGCACCACTCGCGCGTTATCCATTTCGCGGAATTCCTCGATGAAAACGACGTGTACGGCGCACCGCGCCTGGAAGCCTGCTATAACGACCTGTTAGATTTGAAAAAGATCAGCGGCGGCAGCGCGGAAGCGTTCTGGAATACGGCAAATCGCGGCTTGGCGCTTATGTCGGACGGCGACAAGCCAATCTCAAAACCAATGGCAGAAGAAATGCGCGCGCAAGCCGAGGATTATATTAACGACATGACGCGCGTGTTAGTTGGCTCCGGATTGAGTGCGACCAATCTGGGCAGTGAAGTCGCTGATCCGACAGGGCCCGCAACGCTGCTCCTCGATATGATTTCCGGCACAACCGGTATCGCCAAGCGCATTCTGCTGGGGAGCGAACGCGGCGAGCTGGGCGGCGACAACGACGAAAACAATTTCGCCGGCAAGGTGGATGAACGCCGCACGTC
>OBJA01001995.1_pt1 | contig 12636 bp, 10 predicted proteins | sample 1519751 | NCBI WGS metagenome assembly OBJA01 (sample SAMEA3881238, study PRJEB22517) | soil metagenome | biome: lake sediment; feature: soda lake sediment; material: sediment, water from around vicinity | place: India | collected 2013-12-23 | depth 3 m
AATAATTGGCGAAAATAATTACGCTCTTGCTGCGTAACCGAACAGAGTAGGTTACTGCTTAATTCCGGTGCAAGGCACTGGAACGAGACATCGCCCGGGTGCTGTTGCCACGAAGCTACCCGATCAGGTGGTGCAAGTAATTCGAGGCTAGTTGAAGCTTTACTCCGCAGTTTCAACGAAAATAAAGGAGTTAAGGTGCCGGTCGGTGGCTCTGATCCAGCCGGTACCCGAAAACCAAGTCGGAGATAAGCATGTAGAAAGCCTGTGGCTTCCTCGTTTGGACCGGGGTTCGACTCCCCGCAGCTCCACCTAATTGCCTTGTTGTGTATTTGCCCGACAGGGCTTTTTTGTTTTTTATATTCAGCAATTCCCCCTGCATTTTTGAGGGGTCTTTCTCCAGGGCAAACAAATCAGAAGAGAATTTATGAATCCATTTGTATGGAGTTTATGACCTTTTAAAATGAGCAAAGGATTTTCAGTTAAAAATTTAACAAATAAATAATGATTTCTGACGTTCTTATAAATTCACGATTTTACGCCATTTTCACTGATAAATCGTAAATTTTTAATTCAAATTTAAGGTTTTTGATCCTTTCTTTCTCCCGGTCCGGGGGAAGGGGTTGCTGCCCGAACATTTTTTCAATAACCGAACAGGCGTTTTTTTCAGATTTTGACGCTCCTTGGTTCAATCATTTTTTTATTTAAAGATTTTATTCTTTATTTGCATTTGAATTCAGTTGACGCTCGGGAGTTATAGAAACTCTTTATTTAAAAAGAAAATTTAATAAAAATTATAATTTTTTAAAAAGGCAGTCATTTTTTTTTAAGGTAAATAAAGAAAAATTTCTTTAAAAGAAGCCGATGAAATTCCAATTGACGGAAGATAGAAGTAGAAATGGTTCAATATGAAAATTTGATGGGGTCATGAAAGTATCAGAAAAAATAGAATTGTTAAAAAGAAAGCGGGAAGCCGCTATGGCTATGGGAGGTGCGGATAAAATTGCCAGGCAGCACGAGAAAGGGAAACTGACAGCCCGAGAGCGGATTGATTTACTTTTCGATACAGGCACATTTCGCGAAATTGACATGCTGGTAAAGCACCGGTCCACCAATTTTGGAATGGAAAAGGTAGACATCCCATCTGATGGAGTTATTGTAGGGCATGGTAAAGTGAATGGTCGCACGGTATTTGCTTTTTCACAGGATTTTACCTCAATGGGAGGATCGTTGGGTGAAATGCATGCTGCCAAGATTTGTAAGATAATGGACCTTGCCGTAAAAGCGGGAGCCCCTGTTGTTGGCCTGAATGATTCGGGAGGTGCCCGCGTTGAAGAAGGGGTGGATGCATTAAAAGGATACGGTGAAATATTCATGCGAAATTCCAGAGCTTCAGGTGTTATTCCTCAAATTTCTGCCATTATGGGGCCATGCGCCGGTGGGGCTGTTTATTCACCTGCCATGACCGATTTTGTGTACATGGTTAAGAAAAAGAGTCACATGTTTATTACAAGTCCCTACGTAATAAAAACAGTTACAGGAGAAGAAACCACTTTTGAGGAATTAGGCGGTGCCATGGCACACAGTACAAAGAGCGGGAATGCTCATTTTGCTTGCGACAGCGATGAAGAAACAATTGAATCGATAATTGAATTGCTGAGCTATCTTCCAAACAATAACCTGGAAGTAGCTCCCACTGTGCCTATGGGAGATGACCCCCAGCGCATGTGTGAGGAACTGAACACCATTATCCCCGATGATGCCAAAGTTCCTTACGATATGAAAAAGGTGATAGAGTCGGTTATTGATCAGGGGCATTTTTATGAAGTTCATGAGCGGTATGCCGAAAACTGCATTGTTGGCTTTGGCCGTCTGAACAACCACTCGGTGGGTATTATTGCCAATCAGCCCTTATTTCAGGCCGGTTGCCTTGACATAGATGCATCGGATAAAATCAGCCGCTTTGTACGCACCTGCGATGCCTTTAATATCCCTCTTGTCACTTTTGTTGATGTACCGGGTTACCTTCCGGGTGTTCAGCAGGAATTGGGCGGAATCATCAGGCATGGAGCGAAACTGTTATGGAGCTATGCTGAAGCTACCGTTCCAAAATTTACAGTGGTTACCCGTAAAGATTATGGGGGGGCCTATCTGGCAATGTGCTCCAAACAACTGGGGGCCGACATGGTATTCGCATGGCCTACCGCCGAAATTGCCGTGATGGGAGCAAAGGGGGCTGTTGAGGTGATTTCTGCTTATCGCAAACAAATTAACTCGGCTGAAGATAAAAAGGCAAAGACAAAGGAAAAAATTGATGAATACGAAGAGGCCTTCAATGTGCCATACCTTGCGGCTCAGCGTGGTTACATCGATGCGGTTATTATCCCTGCCGAAACCCGGGTACGTTTGATTGATGCCTTGGAGGCCATGAGTACCAAAACAGAAGTGCTTCCGGCAAAAAAACACGGTAATATTCCATTATAAAAATTTTAAAATCAATTGATATGACTACTTACGAAAAGAAAAGAAAAGCAGCACTGATAGCTGCAGCTTATTATATCGAACAGGAAAAAGCAAATGCAGCAGCCCACTGTAACAATGAATCCCGTTTATGCAAGTGGTCGCGTACCGGAATAGAAATTGCAATGAACAAGCGGCAGGTCATTCAACTGAGAGGGCATGTTTTACGCAGGGCTTAATTCAGAAAACCCAACGCAGGTTTTTACTGTTACATTTAGAAAAAGAAAATATGAAATACGATAAGCATGGAGCCCTTGAAATGGCTCCAATACAATACGATCCGGATCGGTTAAAGGCGGATAATCCTATAAAAATTAATGACTTAAGTCTACGCGATGGTCACCAGTCGTTGTTTGCTACACGGGGCCGCACCGAGGATATGATTCCGGTAGCCGGCCTGATTGATGAAGTTGGCTTCAACGCCGTGGAAACATGGGGAGGGGCAACATTCGACGCAATGCATCGCTATCTGGCAGAAGATCCATGGGAGCGTTTGCGAACACTCAAAAAACATATGCCTAAAACTCCGTTTATGATGCTTTTACGCGGACAGAACGTAGTGGGTTACCGCAATTATGCCGACGATGTGGTACAGGCATTTGTTCGCCGTGCCAGTGATAACGGAATGGATATATTTCGCTGTTTCGATGCATTAAACGATTTTCGTAATTTCGAAACCGCAGCAAAAGTTATCAAGGACAATAAAAGGCATTTTCAGGGAGTGGTGTGTTATACATTAAATCAGCCGCGTTTGGGGGGAGAGGTGTACAACATGGAATACTACCTGAATAAGGTGAAGGAGCTGATTGAATTTGGAGTTGATTCCATTTGCATTAAAGATATGGCAGGTTTGGTGGCTCCTTACGATATCTACAATATGATCCGTGAGATAAAAAAGATAACCGACCTGCCAATCAACCTTCATACCCACTTTACATCGGGGATGGGTGACCTGGCTCTGTTCAAGGCAATTGAAGCCGGTGTGGATATTATTGATACTTGCATCGGTCCCTATGCTTACCGCACCTCTCATGCAGCTGTTGAACCAATTGTAATGTCGCTTCTGGGTACAAACCGCGATACCGGACTTGACATAAATAAAGTGAATGCCATTGCAGAGGAGATGGAAAAATACATCCCAAAGTACAGGCATCTGGATAACAATCCCAAATATGCCATCACCGATATCAATGTATTGCTGCACCAGACACCGGGAGGAATGCTTTCGAACCTTGTAAACCAGCTGAAAGCTATGGATGCACTGGATAAATTGGATGAAGTGTTCCGCTTGTTGCCGAAGGTGCGGAAAGACTTAGGCAATATTCCCCTGGTAACACCAACATCGCAGATTGTTGGGGTTCAAACGGTGAACAATGTACTTTTCGACTCGTATGAAGGGGAATACGCTAAAATAACCCAGGAGGTAAAAGACCTCTGCTACGGGTTGTATGGAAAGACTACTGAACCGATAAATCCAGAAGTGCAGAGGAAGGCGCTCAAAGGTTACCCTCGTGGAGAAGAGCCTATTACTGTACGTCCTGGGTCAATTCTTGAGCCTGAAATGGATGATGTAAGGAAAAAGTTTGGCGATGTGGCCAGAGATGAGGATGACCTGGTGCTTTGTGCCTTGTATCCTGTGACAGGTAAACGGTTCCTGAAATGGAAGTATGGGCTGGAAGAGCTGCCCGAGGATGTGAAGCCCAAAACTATGGAACAGGTAAAAAAAGAGGCTGAAATTATTCGAAAAGCCCTGGCAGGAGAATTAACATCTAAAAAGTCAACCGGCAGCGGCAGAGAACTGGAAGTTACGGTTGATGGTGAAACGTTTACTGTTGAAATCAATGACCCCAATGCCGTGGCCGGGCCTTCACTTCCACAAGTGCGGCGGAAGAAAAAGGCTGGAATAAAAGAGGTGGAAAAATCGGGCAGCCTGACTGCACCACTGCCCGGAATGATTGTTGAATATAAAAAAGCTGTAGGCGATAAAGTAACAGCAGGTGAAACTGTTGTTGTAATTGAAGCCATGAAAATGATGAATAACATAGATTCCACAATCGATGGTGTTGTAAAAGAAATCAAATTCGACACCAGCGATTCGGTTACTAAAGGCGATGTTTTAATGATTATTGAAGCCGCCGGTTAATCGGCTTTACAATATTTGATCAGACACGGCAGATTCCTGACAGGTGAAAGTTACTTTTTAGGTTTCTGTCTGGTATTGAAGTGAAATGAAATACCGGGGATTCCCCGGTATTTTTCTTTTTTAAAAGGGCAGGGCTTTTCTCAATGCTCATTCAGTGAACTGTTATTTTATAACAGAGCCATTTGGAACATGCTGATTCGGGTTCCTGTTACAGGTAACTCTGAGTTTATCAATTGAAAATACAAAACGATGAAACCTCTTATGGAAGGTGAACTCTGTATTTATGGGAGAGGTTGTTATCTCCGGTTATCAGAGTCTAAGGTTTTCATTTGACATAACCTCCTGATAAGGTAGTGTTCTCATTCTTATTGATTTCTCAATATAGACTATGATAATCGGCTTTCCCGGCAGCGGGCTTATCGCAGCTTCCGGGAGCCGGCAGACTTTCGATGCGATGTCGATTTGAAAACAAACCGGGCACGAATCTCTTTTATCTTACCACTATCACATAAAGACGGCAGTGCAGGCAATCACATGAATGTGGAAGTGCCATTTTTTTTGTCGGACAGGGTTTATGAAAGCCTTTTATTCGTTTCCTCGCTTGGTTTCAATAATTACCACTCCATTGGCACTTCGGGTTCCATAAATGGCAGCACTTCCGTCTTTGATTATATTAATGCTCTTTATCTGGACAGGAGGAATGGAATTCAGGGTAGTTTCATTTACCTGAACACCATCTACAATCAATAAGGCAGCATTGCTCATACTAACGGAACTTTGTCCGCGAATAATGATCTCATTGTTTATAACCTGTACTCCTGCAAAACGACCTTTAATTATTTCCATTACAGAGTTGTACTGTGAAAAATCATAATCTTTATGATCCAGATTCGACAGGGCGTTTAGTTTGTTTTCGTCGGATACATGCCCATACCCGATGGCATACTCACGGCTTTTTTCTCCTGGTTTCAGTTTCAGGTTAATGGCTGCATACTTTGTTTTTTCCTCCAGCTTTACTTTCTGATTGAAAAATCCATTGGCACTCACCTTTAGTTTCTCCTTTTTAGTAACCGGAATTGTAAACTTTCCAAGAGAATCGGTTAAAACCGTTTGTTTACTACCTTGAGCCCTTATTTCAGCCCCAATCAGAGGAATGCTGTCGAAGGTTGTAACGATTCCATGAAGAACTTTGTCTTGGGCAATGGAAGATAATGAAACAAATGTTGCAATGGCAACTGTGAGAAAAAATCGGAACTTACTATTGATCATGGCTTTAATTTTTTGTATGAACATTACAAAATTAATTTATATTTTAAATTAACCGTAATTATATTCCAAAAAACATGCCGCAATCAGTGAACCGTTTTTAGCTCACTGCCCGATACTATTCGTTTTATGCGATAGGGCTTTTTCTGTTGGGATTCAAAGTAAGTTCGCATTTGCAATTCGGCAATAATTCCGATTGTTATAAACTGAATTCCACCCATTACAAGCAGGATGCCGAGCAGAAGCAAAGGTTTACCCCATATATCATGGCCCAATAACTTTAAAATAAACAGGTAAAGGTTGATGAGCACACCAATGCCCAGGGTAATGATTCCCAGACCACCAAAAAAATGCATGGGCCGTTGAATGTAGTTTTTCAGAAAGAGCATCAGAAACAGGTCACTTATAACTTTTGTTGTGCGGCTGAGGTTGTATTTTGAGGTTCCAAACTGGCGGGGGCGATGGTTAACTTCCACCTGTGTTATCCGGGAGGCTCCTTCCTGGGTTACCAGAACAGGTATAAACCGGTGAAGTTCACCATAAATATGTATGCTTTTGATGATGTCGTGTGTAAATATTTTTAAAGTACAACCCAGGTCTTTCATAGTAGTTCCGGTTGATTTGCGGATCATATAATTGGCAATTTTTGAAGGGATTTTTCGAAGGAACATGCCGTCTTTACGATTTGCCCGCACTCCTGCAACCATATCCCATCCTTCTTCTTCCATCAGGTTAAGCATATGCGGGATGTCAGCAGGATCGTTTTGTAAATCGCCATCGAGCAGCACAATGTATTCACCCTGGGCATAATCGATGCCTGCCTGTAAGGCTGAGCTTTGTCCGTAATTTCTTTTCAATTCAACCAGTACAAAACGGCTGTCTCTGATATTTGCAATTTCAGATCGGGTGTTATCGGTCGAACCATCGTCAACAAATACGGCCTCAAAATCGATATTAGCCAGTGAACGGATTATTTGTTCTGAAAGTGGTTTGATGTTTGGTTCTTCATTGTAGACACAAATTACCAGTGAAAGCTTTTTCATTACTCTTGTAAATTGATTTCAATTTACCGGCAAAGGTAATTAAATATGCGTCAAAGGTTAGTTTTCAAATAAACACAATGTGGGATTTTTTTAATCACAGCCTATGTGCCACCAGAATCATTGTACACAATGTTCCAAGTTTAGGTAAAAGAGTATCATTCGAACATTCCTGTGCCGGGGTTTGTTTTGCTTAATTGTTATTCTGTTGTGGATAACGGTTAATAAATAAAAACTATTGATGAATAATTTTGAAACAGTTGGGATGAGTCAGGTACGGGAAGAAAGGATTCCCTTTTCCAGTTTTCTGGAAACTTTAAGCAAAAAAATCAGAAAGGTATTTAACGACAGATCAACAAGTGATCGGTTAAGCCTTCAACGTGAGATTCCTGCCTCAGCCTTGCGTGAAATAATGTCGGGAAATCCGCTTTCTGTGGGGATACCACTGGAATATGGGGGCAGGGGAGGTCTGATGCACGAAAATATTGCTCTGCTCTCAATGGCTTCATATGAATCACTGGCATTATCGCTTACCTTGGGAATTAACACAGCCTTGTTTCTGCAGCCTGTTGCCAAATATGCCTCGGGTGAAGTGAAAGAAAAGGTATTTAGAAGGTTCCTTGAAGAAAAAGCTATGGGGGGTCTTATGATTACCGAGCCCGGCTTTGGCAGTGATGCGCTTAATATGCAGACCTGCTTTACGGAACAGGAGGATAAGTTTCATATTAAGGGGAAAAAACATTGGGCAGGCCTTTCGGGTATGGCCGATTTCTGGCTGTTAACTGCCAGAAAGAAAAACAATTCAGGCCAGCTTCAACGCGATATCGACTTTTTCATTTGCAATACTCATGATCCCGACCAGCGTATTATTGTTGAGGAATACTTTAATAACCTTGGCCTTTATATGATTCCTTACGGCCGGAATCATATCGATGTAAAAGTTCCTGCGGCACAACGTCTGGAACCGCATACAACCGGTGTAAAGATGATGCTCGACCTGTTGCACCGTAGCCGGATGAGTTTCCCGGGATTGGGCATGGGATTTATTAAGCGGATGCTTGATGAGGCTATTGCACATTGTAAAGAACGTTTTGTTGGCGGGAAAAGCCTTATCAGCTATGACCAGGTACAGCAGCGTTTGTCAAAGTTGCAGGCATCCTTCACAATTAGTTCTGCTATGTGCGCCAACAGCAGCCGAAAGGCAGGTATCGAAAAGGATCTTGCACCACATGGGCTGGAAGCAAATGCAGTAAAAAGCGTGATTACTGATCTGATGCATGATGCTGCCCAGTCGTTGCTCCAGCTGGTTGGTGCCAAGGCATATCAGTTGAACCATATAGCCGGGCGTGGTACAGTCGACAGCCGGCCTTTTCAAATATTTGAAGGTTCAAACGATATTCTTTATGCACAAATCTCCGAAAATGTTATAAAGTTTATGAAGAGTGCAAAAGAATCAAATTATTTTAAATTTTTAAAATCATTTGATTTGACCGAAAATGCCTCTGAATATATCGGGGAACTAGTGAATTTTAAAATAGATTTTCAGATGCCACAACGCAAGCTTGTGGAACTTGGAAAGATTACCGGGCGGATAATTTCATTAAACCAGGTGCTTGATATTGCAGGGAAAGGATTTAGATCCGATCTTGCCAACAACAGCATCGATCTGTTAAAACAGGAAATAAACAGGCTGGTGGCAGGATTCTCTGTAGTCGGCCAAACAAAGGTGGTTGAGGAATATGAAGATAATAGTTCGTGGCTGAATTTTGTTACAGAATAGTGGAATCCTCCCAAATTGTACAAAAAAAAATCCTTTTCTGTATTTTAAATAAAAAAAAGAACTTCATTGCCTGCAAAAAAGAGACCTATAATTTTCGGAAATTATTTTTCGACAGGTACCGGTCTTTTGCTTTCTGTATATCTTCTCCCACAGGTATATAAATTCTGGTACGGGTGTCGATTACTACTTCCTGCATATTCTTCAGGTCTGGTGATTTGAAACTGTTTTGTTTTTTATCAAACATGTATTAATCCTTTCTAATTATATAAAAATTTAAAACTCCTAACTAAATTTTGATTTGCTCTATTATACTGGTTGGAAATATTTTGGGTAGAGTTTTAGCAAATATAATATTAAATATTTGAAAAACAGCAATATTTATAATTATAATACCTATCTTGCGGCTGTTATTAAAATTAATTTTATGTATAAAGGAACAGTTAAGTTCTTTAATGAAGCAAAAGGATTTGGATTCATTAAAGATTCAGATTCAACAAAAGAGTATTTCGTACATTCAAATGGTTTAAAAGATAGTATTCGTGAAGACGATGAAGTAACTTTTGAATTGGAAGAAGGAAGAAAAGGATTAAATGCGGTAAATGTTAAATTAACCTAAGGGTTAATAAAAGATATCATACCATTTTTGATTAAATCCTGCCGGAAGGCGGGATTTTTTTTGTTTGGGATGTTCGTTCTTTGCAATAATTAAGAATTCAGTTCCTGGGTAAAACAGCAAAAAAAAAACGAACTTCACCCGGTTCTCATCCGGACAAAGCCCGTTTTGCTGCTTATTGGCAGTATATAACTATTATAAATTGCCTTTTTCTGCAGCCTCTTTTAATTTTTCATCAGCAATAATGCCGATTTCTACCCGACGGTTTAACCTGCGCCCTTCAACGGTGTTGTTATCGGCAACCGGAAGGCTTTCGCCAAAACCGGCTTCAGTAATCCGGCCAGCCGAAATGCCCAGCGAGCGGAGGTGATTGGATACTGCCCGGGCCCGGCGTTCGGAGAGCGACTGGTTGTAGCTGTCGGAACCGGTACTGTCGGTATGCCCATCCACCTTAATTTTAGTGTCCGGATAATTCTGCAGGACATTTGCCATCGACTTCAGTTCTTCCTTTGCCTCGGGTTTTAATGCATAGGAATCCACTTCAAACAGAATACCTGACTCCATTGTTATCTGAATGCCTTCACCTACCCGTTCAACTCTGGCATTCTCAAGTTCCTTCTCCAGTTCTTCGGCCTGCTTATCCATGTACTTGCCAATAAGTGCGCCGGCTGTTCCTCCCACAGCAGCGCCAATAATGGCGCCTGTTGCCGTGTTGTTCGAACGGCTGCCGATTACTCCGCCTATTGCGGCACCGGCACCACTTCCAATGGCACCGCCTTTTAAGGTTTTTGATGCATTGCATCCTGAAAAAATTATCGCAATGCTTAATGCGGCGGCAAAGAATGTTGTTTTTGTTTTCATTTAATGTAAATTTTGGTACCCATTAAAATTCTATAATTTAATTCAAAATATTTATTTTTTTTAAAAAACCATATGTTTTAGAAAGGCTGTTAACACATTCTGTGCCGAGTTTTTTTAATGTGTGTCGGTCGTTAAAACTTTGTAATAGAAACAGAAATCGTATTATATCGTGAGCAGGTTATTTATGGATATTCCCTGATTAAGGTTTCAGCCAGGAGTCAACCACACCAAATATGATTAATTAAATATGGGCCAACAGAATTTACACAATTAGCGGGTTAAAATGGGAAAGAATGTTTTCACATCTATTGATTCTCTCCGACTGTTGAATTGAGACAACCGGCTGGTGAAAAATAAGGTTGCATTATGTTTGAGATTCCGGTACTAGGATTATTGGGAGGTAGAAACGGGAATTAATCCCGTTTCACTTCCCAAATTTCTACCCTCTTTTCTCCGAAAAAACATGTATTAGTAATCAGACTGAGTTTTATGTCATGGAAAAAATATTTTTAATTGGAATAATATGGAAAACTAATAATTGTATGTCCCGCTCCATCCCGGATTTTGCTCAAGTATGCCTTCTGAGAGCATAATTTGGAATTCAGGTATTTTCCAGACCAGTCTGACGGTTATTTATTACTTTATTAGCAGTTCCTTCATTCTTTTATGAATATCGGTATTATCCATTATACCGGTAAAATTTGCAGCACCCGGGCCAAAAGCGAAAACAGGCACCATAACCGGTGAATGGTTGGTTGTTGTAAATTCTCCTTTGACTCTGCCGGTTATAAAATCGCCATCGAGAACAGCCATGCCTCCTGTTTCGTGGTCGGCTGTTACAATTACAAGTGTTTCGCCATTGCTGGCAGCAAATTCAAGAGCTTTCCCAATTGCCTTGTCGAAATCGAGCATATCCTCAACAATATGAATGGTACTTTTGGCATGTCCACCAAAATCGATTTGCGAGCCTTCAACCATCAGGAAAAAGCCTTTTTTGCTGTTACTTAAAATATTTATTGCTGTATGTGTGGCAACAGGCAGCATGTCTTTTCGTTCAGAAACCCGGCCTGTATGTTCGGGTGCCACCAATCCTGCCAGTTTACCGTTTTTAATGTCTTTAATTACCGACATATCCTGCTCTACCGTATATCCTTTTGTCTTAAGCTCATTAACCAGATTTCTGCCGTCTTTCCTTTTTACAAAATGATCAAATCCGCCACCGATGAATACTTCGATGTCGATTTTCATAAAATCGGCAGCAATGTCTTCGTAGCTTGAGCGGCTTTCCTGGTGTGCAATGAAAGATGCTGGTGTGGCATGGGTTATTGCCGATGTGGAAACCAGACCAGTATGTATTCCTTTTTCCTCTGCTTCTTCGAGTATGGTTTTTATCGGATTCTTATCAACGTCAACACCAATGGCTCCATTGTAAGTTTTTTTTCCTGTTGAAATGGCTGTCCCCCCGGCACCTGAATCGGTAATAAAATTATCAGCCGAATGGGTTTTTGCAAAACCAATGTGCTTAAAATTGTCGAGGAATAGCGAACCACCATTGGCTGTTATTCCGGCAAATACCTGCGAAACGCCCATGCCGTCTCCAATCATCAAAATTATGTTTTTTGGTTTCTTTGATTTGAATTTTTGCGGATAGATTTTGACCTCGTATTTTTCTCCGCCGGGATAGGTTTTTTCATAATCTTCTGACTTGGCAGTGAGATATTCATTTTGAGCAAAAGTTGAAAAAGTTATTGCCCAAACCAAAGATAATAAACAGATCTTTCGTATCATAATATAATTTTTAAGACTACTGACTGATAGGTTTGTTTGATGCAAACAACCTGAGAAAACTATAAATTTACATTGTTAACCGACTAAAGTCGGAGTTAATAAATTTTGTTATATGTAGAGCCCAATTTATGGGCTCTACTTTTGCAACGAAAGCCTAAAAGAATAGGCATGCTCTTCACGAGGGATAGTTTCATCAACTGCATAAGTATCAATGGTAACTTTCCCATCTTTGGCGATTGTCATCATCCGAAACATTGGTGTGTGACTTGTTTCATCGGGAATTTTGGTTCTTTCCAGTCCAGGAATGTGAAGATAGTGAACGTGTTCTAATTTTTTAGAGTGGTTTGCCCGGTCCATATCCATATGAAGATCACCGGAAATAATAGCAGCAAGATTGGGTTGAGTAATTACTTTTTCCCTGAAAAGTTGATTACTAACACCTTTCTCTAGATCTTCTGAAAATACGCCTTTTTGGGGAGCATGCACCACCAACATCACCGGTTTGTGAGCGAGACGTTGCAGTTGTTCAAAAATCCATAAGGCACCGCTGTCCTCGAATTCACGGCCATGATCGGGTGATGCAAATACAAATGCCAGTTTGTCATGGTTTAGCACGTAACGTATGCTC
>OBJA01001996.1_pt1 | contig 12634 bp, 11 predicted proteins | sample 1519751 | NCBI WGS metagenome assembly OBJA01 (sample SAMEA3881238, study PRJEB22517) | soil metagenome | biome: lake sediment; feature: soda lake sediment; material: sediment, water from around vicinity | place: India | collected 2013-12-23 | depth 3 m
GGCGTTGCAAGAGGGATTCGAACCCCCGACCGACGGCTTAGAAGGCCGTTGCTCTATCCAGCTGAGCTATTGCAACAATCAGTCGGCAATGAATATTATATACTATTCATAGCCGAATGTAAAGTATTAATTGGTATCAAATTGACTATAGTATAGCTTCGCGTAAAATCCTTTTTTGTCGAGTAATTCTAAATGGTTTCCTTGTTCAATAACATTACCATCGTTCATAACAAATATAATGTCTGCATCTTTGATTGTTGAAAGACGATGTGCAATGACAAAACTTGTGCGATTTTTCATTAGAGCTTCCATAGCATGTTGAATTAAAACTTCGGTTCTCGTGTCAACAGATGAAGTTGCTTCATCTAAAATAAGCATTGGCTTATCTGCTAACATGGCACGACTTATCGTTAATAACTGACGTTGACCTTGACTAACATTCGATCCATTTTCTAATAGTTCAAACTGATACCCAGCAGATAACGATTCAATAAAGTGATGTGTTTGAGCAAGTTTAGCAGCTTTCATGACTTCTTCTTCGCTCTTATGTTTTGAACCATATACAATATTATCCCAAATTGAACCTTCAAATAGCCAAGTGTCTTGTAAAACCATACCAAACAAGTCTCTTACTTGTTCTCTTGTCATATCACGGATATCAACACCATCGATTTTAATACTTCCTGATTTGATCTCATAAAAGCGCATTAACAGATTAACTATGGTTGTTTTTCCAGCGCCAGTAGGTCCTACAATAGCAACTTTTTGTCCTGGTTTGATTTCCGCTGAAAATCCTTTAATGACATCAACATCATCGCTATAACCAAAGTAGACATCTTTAAATACGACATGACCTTTAATTTCTTTTAGCTCTTTTAGTTCTTCACGCTCAACTGATTCTTCTTCTTGGCTTAATAATCCAAAAATACGTTCAGAAGCTGCAGCTGTTGATTGCAGCACATTTGCAATCGATCCGATTTGTTGGATAGGTTGATTGATTTGTCTTGTATATTGTAAGAATGTCTGAATAATACCCACTTGAATAGCAATCACAGGATTAGTTGTAATAACTAAGAATGCTCCAATAACTGCAATGGCTATATATGCAATATTTCCAAAAAAGAATTGAACAGGCATCATAATACCTGATATAAATTGTGATCGTACTGATGATCCGTATAAGTCATCATTGATACGACTGAAGTGTTGATAAGATGCTTCTTGATGATTAAAAACTTTGACAACTGTATGACCACTATATGTTTCTTCAATATGTCCGTTTAGTTCACCATATGATTTCGCTTGTTTTCTAAAGTATCCTTGAGATAATTTAACGAACTTGCGTGCAGCCATCAAAGAGAAGATGGTAGTAATAAGTACAACGCCCGTTAATATAGGACTTAGTAAAAACATCATAACAAAGATTGCAATAATTAAAGTAATCGATCTAAATATTTCTGAAATACTTTGTGTTAATGTACCATTAATGGTTTCAACGTCATTTGTGACACGTCCTAAAATGTCACCAAATTGTTGACTATCGAAATATTTAAGTGGTAATCGGTTAATTTTTGATGATAACTCTTTACGCATGGAATAAGTTAAATTTTGAGTCATACCAATGAGTAAAAATGATTGCAGGTAATTAAATAAAGAAGATAGAATATAGATACCTGCAATTGCTAAAGTAATTTCACCTAAAGATAAACGGATTTTACCGATAATCTTGATAAGTCCAATGCCATCTCCTTGTGTGTATGCTCTAGCGATCTCTGAAGTAATTAAACCGAGTAACCATGGAGATAATACCGTTAGAAGTGAGGCAGTAACAGCCATGATTCCTGCAAATAAAATGCTGAAACGATAAGGCTTTAAATATGCTAAAAGTCTTTTCATGGTGCCTTTAAAGTCTTGAGCTTTTTCTGTGTATTGCATACCACGCATACCTCCCATTGGAGGTCTTCTGGTCTCTTGTCTTTTTTTATCTTGTTGTTGCATCTTATAGTTCCTCCTTTGATAATTGTGAGGAAGCTATTTCTTGGTATACAGCGCATGAAGTCATGAGTTCATCGTGAACACCTTTACACACCATGGTTCCTTGATCTAAGACGATGATTTGATCAGCATTTCTAATTGTATTGATGCGTTGTGCAACAATGAGTTTGGTTGCAGAAATTTTATGATCAAGCATTTTTCTAAGTTTTTGATCTGTTTGATAATCAAGTGCTGAAAATGAATCATCAAAAATGTAGATAAGTGGCTTCTTCGCGATTGCTCTTGCTATCGATAATCTTTGTCTTTGTCCACCAGAAACATTGACTCCACCTTGGGCAATCATATGTTCGTATTTTTCATCGATTTGATTAATAAATTCGCTTGCTTGAGCGATTTCAGCAGCTTCCTTCATTGTTAATTCATCATCTTCTTGTGTGCTAAACAATATATTATCTTTAATAGACCCACTGAATAAAACACCTTTTTGTGGGACATAACCCATTAAACTATGAAGTTGTTCCAGTGTCATATCTTTAATATCTATACCATCTATTTTAATCTCTCCACAGGTTCTTTCATAAAATCGTGGTATTAAATTGATTAATGTTGATTTTCCAGAACCTGTCGATCCAATAAATGCTGTGGTTGTTCCTGGCTTCGCAACAAAACTGATATGAGATAAAACCGGTGCTTGAGCATCAGGATATTGGAAACATACATCTTTAAATTCGACTTCTCCTTTAAATGATGATGGCAATTCAACTGGTTTTTTTGGATCTTTAATTTCGACTTCCATTTCCAAAACTTCCATAATACGTCTTGCTGATATGGAAGCTCTTGGTATCATAATAAAAATGAATGATAGAAACATAAATGCCATGATTGCTCTTGACGCATATTGAATAAGTGCCATCATAGAACCAGGATCAAATCCATCTGTTCCTATCATACCACTACCAAAATAAACAATCGCAAGAGATGTCCCGCCCATGATTAAGCCCATGATTGGCCACATTAAGCTCATGATTCGATTAACAAAAATGTTTAGTTTCATGGATTCTTGAGCTGCATCATCAATGCGTTTTGCTTGAAAATCTTGTGTGTTATAAGCTCTAACAACACGAAGTCCTGTTAGATTTTCTCTCGTCACTAAGTTTAGACGGTCAACTAATTTTTGCATCAATTCAAATCTTGGCATAGTAATTGAAAAAATAGCAAATATCATGACAATTAAGCCTAAAATTGATGCAATTAACATCGTGGATAATGTAGGATTTTCTTGTATCGAAAAAATAATCGCTCCAACTGCTAAAAAAGGAGCTAAAATAATCATTCTAAGTAATGAATTGACAATACCTTGAAGTTGTTGAATGTCATTGGTTGATCGTGTAATAAGTGATGATGTTGTAAAATGATCCATTTCACGAAGTGAGAAGGATTCTATTTTTTTATAAACAGCTTTTCTTAAATCTCGTGCAAATCCTGCAGAAATCTTTGATTCAACAAATCCACTTATAATCGTTATGATAATGCTTAACAAAGTTGCACCTAGCATGATAAATGTTAATTCCCATATCCGTGTTGTATTTGGATTGACTGACTGGTTTCCTAAACCGATACCTTGACTAACAAGTAAACCTAAAATGCGTGGTAAAACAAGATCTAGGAGCGCACGAAGTGCAACCATTGAAAATACAAATATAACAGCAAGCCTATAGGGTTTCAAAAACTTTAGTGCCTTAATCAAAATACCCCTTCTTTCTAATGAAAAGGAAAGATTATCTCATCTTTCCTAGTTGACTAATCTTATCTAAAATACGAATTAAATTGTCTGTATCTTCATCTCCTAGATATTTAACAAGTACCTGAAGAGGTCGATAATATTCATCTTTAACCGATTCGACATATTGTTTGCCTTCTGGTGTCAAACGAATGTTTGTCACTCGTAAATCTTTAGTTGAGCTTTCTTTTTCGATATAGTTTTTTTCAACTAAATCATTAACCTTGTGTGTGACTGCTGGTAATGTCACACGTAATGTTTTGGCAACATCGGAAAGCTTAACCTTTTGATTTGTATCGCAAAAAGCGACACAAAACAAAATCATAATATCCGCATCACTTAATGTGGTTTTGGATCTTTTATAAATACCGGATCTTCTGAAATTTTGAAGAGAGCGGTCTAATTTTTGCAATTGACGATATTCTTTCATGTTTTTCTCTCCTTTGTATTTAAATGAGTGCCCAACTATTATTGTAACTAAAGATGAAAGATAAGTAAAGAAATGTTTTACATTTAAATTGTATCATAATTAAATATTTTTAAAAATTTTAAGCATTTTTATGAGTTCTTCTTTTCTTTTACCATCTGCTTTTGAAAGAATTCTCTTTATATGATTCGCTTTATATTGATAATAGGGAATAGCTTCTTTTTTGTATCTTAAAATAGGTCCTAGATAAATTTCTTCTTCAGATAATGGTTGATATCCTCGTTGAACTTTCAATATGACATAATAAAATTGATCAAAAACAATATACTCATCTATAATCATAAAATGATGCGTTGATAAATACAACCTGAGAACATCTATTTTTTCATTTGCCTGTAAAATATAATGTTTGTTTTGTTTAGGGGCACTGTCTAATATTTCTGATATGAGATAAGCTCCCATTCCAGCTAAAATTGCAAGATCAAAAGACTCATTGATAGCTAAAAAACCATCCGATATGATATATTTTACCGGATAGTTTTTCAAATTTTTCATTGCTTGCATAAGAGGCTTTTCACGCAAATCTGTCGCTACAGCCTCTTTTATATAACCTTGATCAAAAGCTCTTTTAAGCACTAAACCATGATCAGTCCCAATATCAATAACTTTATCATAACCTTTGGTCAATTCTGCTAAAAAGTTGATTCTTTTATTTCTTGCCATAGTAAAATTCACGCAGTTTATTTTGACGTGAAGGACTTCTTAGTTTACGTAAAGCTTTCGCTTCAATTTGACGAATACGCTCGCGTGTCACACCAAATTCACGACCAACTTCTTCAAGTGTGTGATTTTTTCCATCGAAAAGACCATATCTCAATCGTAAGACCTTTTCTTCGCGATCCGTTAATGTTTCTAAGACTTCATCTAATGTCTGTCTAACCATTTCTTGAAGCATAAACTCATGAGGTGTAAGTGCATTAGGATCGGATATAAAATCTCCAAGCGAAGAATCCTCTTCTTCACCAACATGAGCTTCTAATGAAATCGGTTCTTTTGCAATACGTTGGATGTTTTGAACTTTTTCAGGTGTTATACCCATTTTTTGAGCTATTTCTTCAAGTGATGGTTCGCGACCCAAATCTTGAATTAATTGGCGTTGGATGCGTATCATCTTATTGATGGTTTCGACCATATGAACAGGGATACGAATGGTTCTGGCTTGATCTGCAACAGCACGTGTGATCGCTTGTCTAATCCACCATGTTGCGTATGTAGAAAATTTGAACCCTTTTTCATAGTCAAATTTATCAACCGCTCGCATGAGTCCCATGTTTCCTTCTTGGATGAGATCTAAAAAGAGAAGCCCACGGCCAACATACCTTTTAGCAATGGATACGACTAATCGATAGTTTGCTTCAACTAACTTGTTTTTTGAGTATTGCGCACGATCAACAGCATATTTTAGCTCTTCAATATCTTTTTCAGGTAATTCTAGTGTGCCATTTTCAATTTCATCAAGTTGTTCTTTTGCATAACGTCCATTTGAAACAGAAACCGCATATTTTTTTTCATCTTCTTGATTTAATAGCGGAATTTGTCCAATTTCTTTTAAATACATACGAACAGGATCATCGATTTTAATGTTGGATGCTATGGTTTCTATATTAATCAATTCTTCTTCTTCAACTTCTAAACCTGAAAGAGAAAGATCATCTGGTTCAGTTTCATCATCAACATCAAATTCGATATCGTCATCTTCTTCAATTTCAAGAGTTTCTATGATTTCACTTTCTTCTTCCAAATCTTCAGGTTCTAAAATGTCAATATCATGATTAAGTAATTGTCTTTCAATCTCAAAATAGGTATCACTACCTGGTGTAGCGAAAGGTGTTACATCATCACTATTTAATATTTTCTCTTTTCCTGCCTTTTTGACAAGTTGTGCAATAATTTTTTCTAAATCCATTAGCATTCCTCCTATTTTTTCTTTATTTGACGCAATATTTGCTCAATTTCTTGCAACATATGTGCATTATTTACTTCATTTTCGTTATATTTTTCTCTTAAATATTCATATCTTCTTGTTAAATTAGCTTCTTTAATCAACGATATAAACATTTGAATCTCATCATCGTGACTAATGATGTTTGATTTCCAATGAAAATCATTTAACAAATCATTTTCCATAAAATCTCTTTGATCACTTGTTAAGGTATCTAAAAACATGGGTAAATCAAGGGTATCTGCTTCTTCATAGAACTGTTCTATTTTCATACGTATACTTGCAGCTAAGTGATCAGCAAAATCTGTTTGTTTTAACATTTTTTGAATCTTTAATGCTTTTTCTTTTTCTCTTAACATCGAAAAGATTAAGTATCTCTCTGCATTTTCGCGTTTATTTCTAAGTTGGGGTTTTTCGATTTTTGGAAAAACGACTGCTTGTTCTTTTTTACGCTGTTTAGGTAATTCTAAGTCATCTGGGTTCATATTTAAATCATGAGCTAATTTTTGAATGTATAATGAACGGATACTTTGATCCACACTGCGAATCATATTAAACACTAGGTTTTTAAATGTTTTAACATCGTTAGCGTTTTGAAGATCTTTTCCTTTTTTATAGCTATCATATCTAAACTGATAACTATCTTTTGTGTATTCACCAAATAACTGTTCATAAGCTTCTGGACCATATGATTTAATAAATTCATCTGGATCCATTTTTTCAGGAACAGTAAGAATTTCAATATTAAGTCTTTCTTTTTCTAAAATCGGAATGGCGTAATCAGCTGCCTTAATACCCGCAGCATCACCATCATAAGCTATAATTAACGATTTAGTAACTTGTGATATGAGTTTTGCTTGATCTTTTGTTAAAGCAGTTCCCATAGTAGCAACACCTTGTTTAATGCCTGATTGATAGCTACTAATGACATCAAAGAACCCTTCATATAAAATCACTTGTTTTGTTTTTCGAATATCAGGAAGTGCATCATAATAATGGTAGAGTAATTGACCTTTTTTAAATATGGGTGTTTCTGGACTATTGATATATTTAACTGGGTCTTTTGGGTTTAGGGTTCTACCTGATAAACCAACAATGTGACCTTTTGGATTAGTTATCGGAAAAATGACTCTTTCGCTAAACAAATCATAATAATGTCCTTCATCAGATTGCTTAACAACACCTAATCGAATCATATCGGTTACAGAAAAACCTTTGTCTTTTAAAACATTATAGAGTGTTTGACCATAAGTTGGTGCATAACCTAACATAAAATGTTTAATCGATTCTTCAGTCATTTGTCTTGTATAAAGATACGATAAAGCTTCTTGTCCTTTTTCACTATTCAAAAGATTAAACTGATAGAAGTTTGCGACTTCTTTCATTAACAAATAATCTTTTTCAAAAGGATCCTTTTTAACTTTTTCTTTTTTAATTTCAACACCGGCACGTTCTGCAAGAATACCTGCAGCTTCATCACGTGAGATGTTTTTGATTTTTCGATAGAAATTGATAGGTGATCCACCCTCACCACAAGACATACATTTGGCAATGTTTTTTTCAGGAGAAACAGAAAAACTTGGCGTTTTCTCTTGATGAAAAGGACATAGACCCATGAAATTTTTGCCTCGTTTTGATAGTGAAACAAACTCACTGACTAAGTCAACGATTGGCGTTTTCTCATTTATTTCATCAATGAGTCTTTTATCCATCTTTTTCCTCCTTAAAACATGATTTCTTTTTCAATATATTGTTTTAACTCTGAAATTGGAAGTCTTATTTGCTCCATGGTATCTCTATTTCTAATCGTGACTGTTTGATCGAATTGAGTATCATGATCAACTGTGATACATAAATATGTACCAATTGCATCTTGGCGGCGATATCTTTTACCTATATTTTGTGTTTCATCATAGGTAACATCAAAATATTTAGAAAGTTCTTGATATATTTCTAATGCTTTTTCGCTATGTTCTTTTTTAATAAGTGGAAGCACAGCTGCTTTATACGGCGCAAGAGCTTTGTGTAGACGGAGAACTTGTCTGATATCTCCATTATCTAGTTTTTCTTCATCATATGCACTCGTTAAAAAGGCTAAAACAAGGCGTTCGACACCTACTGATGGTTCAATCACATAAGGCAGGTATCTTTCGTTTGTTTCAGGATCTAAGTATGTTAAATTTTCTCCTGACTGTAGTTGATGTGCTTTTAAATCATAATCTGTGCGTGATGCAATACCCCAAAGTTCGTCAAATCCCCAAGGAAATTGATATAAAATATCCGTCGTTGCATTTGAATAATGAGATAAAGCTTCGGGTTTATGATCATCAAAAGCGAGTGCTGCTTTAGGTAGACCTAACTGAATAAGCCAGTCCATACAAAAGTTTTTCCAATATGAAAACCATTCAAGTTCACTACCTGGTTTAACAAAAAACTCTAACTCCATTTGTTCAAACTCACGTGTTCTAAAAATAAAATTACCTGGTGTAATTTCATTGCGGAAGCTTTTGCCAATTTGCGCAATACCGAAAGGAACTTTTTTACGTGTTGTTCGAATGATATTTTTAAAATTAATAAATATGCCTTGTGCTGTTTCAGGACGCAAATAAATCTGATTTGCTTGTTCTAAGACAACTCCTTGATGTGTTTGAAACATCATATTAAATTTTCTTATGGGTAAAAAATCATGTTTTCCGCAACTTGGGCATATCACATGATGCTCTGTTAAATATGTATACATTTGATCAGTTGACCAACCATCTGCATGAATATTTTGATCATGATTTTCTATTAATTTATCAGCCCGAAATCTTTGATTACAACTTCTACATTCTGTTAATGGATCACTAAATCCTCCAACATGTCCAGAAGCTTTCCATACATCATTATTCAGTAAAATTGAGGAATCAATTAACACATTATAAGGTGTTTCTCTTTGAAATTTTTTAACCCATGTATCTTTTATGTTTTTCTTGAGCAAGCTTCCTAAAGGGCCATAATCCCAAGTGTTGGCCAAACCACCATATAGTTCACTACCTTGATAAATGTAACCTGTAGATTTTGCAAATTGTACAATCTGATCTAATGTAACCATGAGAACACATCCTTTATTGTCTATTGTAGGTTTTTTAATGTTGTTTGTAAATGATACTGATAATATTTTAAAATAAAAGATTTTATTTTAGTCATTATCTCATCTGATATAGCATCTATCTCTTGATAAGGCAAATAAATCAATTTCAAAAGAGAGGTTGCATCTTTCACGTCTAAATCAATCATGTCTGTTTCATTTTGATAAATAATTGAACCTTTTTCAATATTAATCCCTTTAACCGTACGACCATCAAGTTTAAGATTTAATCCATAACCTAATGGGGTTAACATTTTTAATGCAAAACTAAGTGCTGCTTCGTGAATAGATGCTGCATGAAGGGCTAAAACAGCTTCTTTAAATATGTTTTGATGACTATATTGATCAACAATACAACTATCAATGATTTCTAAAATAAGTGCTGCACTTTTTGTTTTTTTATAATCTTCTTTAAGATGTTTAAAATCATCGATCATCTTTGCTTCACTCAATGTGAAAAATGATTTTTGATTTTCCTTAAATGCGATGTGTGTTAAATATTGTGCAAGTATACGATTGGGATGATTCACTTTTTGAGAGCCTTGAGCAAGCAATGTTTTCTTTCCTTGTTCGGTGTAAACAAAAAGTAGTCTTGCATGTTCCAAATAAGGTTGAACCTTATAAATGATACCTTCCATTAAAGATCATCACCATAACCTAAACTTTCTAAATCCTGTGGACGATTTCGCCAGTCTTTTTTGACTTTAACCCATAGAGATAAATGAATTTTTGTATGTAGTAAATGGTTAATTTCCATACGCGCTTCTGTCCCTATTTTTTTCATTTTTTCGCCATTTTTTCCAATCAATATTTGTTTTTGAGATGATCGTTCAACAACGATAATTGCAGATACGTCAAATGTGTTGAGTTTCACGTTTTCTTTCATTGATTCTATAACCACAGCAACAGCATGTGGAACTTCTTGTTCAGTATGATAAAGTATTTTTTCGCGAATTAGTTCGCTTATTAAGACTTCTTCACTTTGATCAGTTTTCATCTCTTTAGGAAAAAACATGGGTCCTTCAATAAGGTGTGGTATAAGGAGGTCTTTTAACTGATTGAGATAGGTTTCCTCTTTTGCAGAAATCGGAATAACACCTTCATAAGGATAACTACTTATATAAGACAATATCATCTCATCTATTTGAGATTTATGTTTAAGTTCATCTATTTTATTAATACATAAAAAAACTTTACTCGATAGATTTTTAAAATATTCGATAATATGCGTTTCTGCACTTCCCATTTTCCGATCAACAACAAATAAAACGATGTCAACATCTTTTAAAGATGATACCGCTACTTGATCAATTTTTTTATTGAGTAAATCTTTACCTTTATGCATACCCGGTGTGTCAACAAAGATCATTTGATAATCGTCTTCTGATAAAACCCCTAAAATGCGATGTCTTGTCGTTTGTGGCTTTGGACTCATAATTGAAATCTTTTGACCGACAAGAGCGTTAAGTAATGTAGATTTACCTACATTAGGTCTTCCAACAATTGCAATAAATGCACTTTTAATCTGATTCATACTAAGATTAATCCAACAGCACGAAAGCGTAGGGAAGAAGTTCATCAGGTGTTGTCACTTTCGTTTCGCCTTTCATATTTGCTAATGTTATTTTTGTATCTTTAGGTAAAATTTCATGCATGAATTGACGACATGCTCCACATGGGGAAACTGGAATTGAATCATCTGCAATGATGGTCATCGATATGATATCTTCTTTTTTATATCCTTGACTTAAAAGAGATACCATAGCGCTTCTTTCGGCACATATGGATAATCCGTAAGATGCATTTTCGATGTTTGCTCCATGGATAAATGTTCCATCTTTTAACTCAATAGCTGCCCCAACTTTAAAATGTGAATATGGAGAATATGATTTATTCATCGCTAATTTAGCTTGTTCTAATTGTTTCATGAGTGATTCCTTTCTAAATTTGCAAGACTTAATAGTCTTTCTTGTTCAGCAACCATAATTTTTTCTTCTTCTTCGTTTTGGTGATCATAGCCTTTTAAATGCAAATAGCCATGTATTGCTAAAAACGCGATTTCTCTTTCAAAACTATGCCCATAATCTAAAGCTTGTTTTTGTGCTTGTTCAATCGAAATAAAAACATCCCCTAATGATTGATCAAGTTCATCATCATTGATAAAACTTAAGACATCTGTTGGTTTATCAATTTGACGGTATGTTTCATTTAGTTGTTTTATATAGGCTTGCGTAACAAAAATGATTTGCATTGGTTTGTTGTCTTCAACATGTTTAAACACATGTTTTAACAGTTTTTTGATTTTACTGATTTTTTCATCAGTCTGATTGAATAAACTAATTTTCATTGGTTTCATACCTTTCAAGAATGCGTTGCACGAGTGGGTTTCTAACAACGTCAATCTTATCAAATGTAATCACTTCAATTAAATCGATATCTCTTAAAATAGCAATCGCTTGGTTTAATCCTGAAGGTATTCCTTTTGGTAAATCAGTTTGCGATGGATCTCCTGTAATGACCATTTTTGATGCAAATCCTAGTCTTGTTAGAAACATTTTCATTTGAACACGTGTTGTATTTTGAGCTTCATCTAAAATAACAAATGCATTTTCTAATGTTCTCCCTCGCATATAGGCTAAAGGAGCAATCTCAATCACACCTTTTTCTAGCAAGCTCATTGTTGTTTGAGTACCTAACATTTCATAAAGAGCATCGTAGAGTGGAACTAAATAGGGATCAACCTTTTCTTTTAAGTCACCCGGCAAAAATCCAAGATTTTCTCCAGCTTCAACCACTGGGCGTGTTAAAATTAGCTTTTTAACTTTCCCTTTTTTCAAGTCAGCTACTGCTTGCGCAACTGCTAAATAAGTTTTTCCTGTACCTGCTGGTCCAACTCCAAAAATTAAGTCGCTTTCTTCAATAGCCTCTACATATTTTTTTTGTGTGAATGTTTTTGGGTATATCGATTTGCCTAAATCATTGACCAAAACCTTTTTACGGTTTCGATATAACTCGAACACATCACTAAGCTCATCTTTTTCAGCTAACTTAATAATATACATAACATCTCTTTCCGTTATCTGGATTTGATGTTCAGCAAGTTCAATTAAAACATCAAAAATAGTTTCCAACAACGGTATCATCTCTTTTTTCGCATCAGTTACAACCTCTGATCCATGAAGAGATACTGTAATACCTAAATATTGTTTGAAAACTAATAAATTACGATCTTGAACGCCTACTAATCTTGAGATAGCGTCCGCATGATGAATTTGTCGATTTAATTTCATTAAATCCGCT
>OBJA01001997.1_pt1 | contig 12633 bp, 7 predicted proteins | sample 1519751 | NCBI WGS metagenome assembly OBJA01 (sample SAMEA3881238, study PRJEB22517) | soil metagenome | biome: lake sediment; feature: soda lake sediment; material: sediment, water from around vicinity | place: India | collected 2013-12-23 | depth 3 m
GACAGAAGTCCAATACGTGAAAATAATGAAGCATAGTAACAATCTTTTTGTTGCTCTTGTGTCATTTTCTTGAACATAGCCATATCTTGGACTGACCTAATGATGTTTTGACTTAACTCGAAATCAGCTGGGAACTTCTCTTTGAGACTTTTCTCTATGATTGAAATTGCATCTTTAAGTTGCTGTTCACGTGTTCTGATTTTCTGTTTATACATTTTATCTTCAGCCTCTTTAAACATTTCCACAAGATTATCATCCATTGAATTACTTGTAACATACCCTATTGATGCGGACAGTTTAAGTTTGCTAGGTGGTTTCTCTTGTATGTGTTGTCGAATGCGTTCAACAATAGACCGTACTTCATCTGATGATGTCTTTGGCAAAAGCACAACAAACTCATCACCACCAATACGTGCAATAATATCATCTGATCTACAGGATTGCTTTAAGATATTGGCAAAATCCTTAATTTGTTGATCACCTTCAAGATGTCCAAATGTGTCATTGAGTAATTTCAAGTCATTAATATCAGCCATGATGATAGATAATGGTAAATTCCTGCTAGAGTTTAAGCGTTGAAACTCAACTTCGTAGTAGCCGCGATTGTACACGCCAGTTAGTTGATCATGATAACTTAAATACTGGAGTTCAAGCTCGTATTTTTTTCGTGCATTGATGTCTCGACCAACACCTATCACTTCAACTTCATGTGCATCATTCAAGCGATATCTAAAAACAAGTTCAACCCATGTATAGTAAGAGAACTTCGTTTTCAGTTCAATCTCGCAACGTTGATGGTGCGATAGATACTTGTTTTCCCTAAAAGAATCGATCGTGTTATCAATCATTGTTCTTAGTCTACTAAATGAAGATGAAGCCATAATTTCAGCAATATCTCTATTTATTATCTCATCAACATTATATCCCGATAGGTTTTTAATAGAAGGACTAAAGTAAGTGAACTTCTGCATCTTAATGTTAAAAATCCACACAACATCGGATATGTTTTCCGTAAGAAGACGATATTTCTCTTCACTTTCTTGATGTTCTTTTTGATCTTGCTTTCTACTGGTAATGTCTTGAAAAGACCCGTGATAACCCAGTAGCTTACCTGTTGAATCGACGGTTGGCATCCCATTAACCAAAACCCAAATCTCATCTCCATCTTTGGTTATCAACTGAGTCTCAATATTTACCATCTTGCTTATCATTGAAAAAAGCTTTAATGTACGTATTCTAAAGGCTTCTCTACTATATTTCGGATGCAAGTCAAAAACAGTAAATGTGTTGATGATCTCATCAGGGTCATATCCAATAATTCTTTTTGATATTGGACTGATATAGGTAAACACACCTTTATCATCTAACTCCCATGTAATAATTCTTCCATGTTCAGCCATTTGGTTAAGCCTTGAATAAGCATGTTGAAGCTCTTGATTTGCAAGTTTACTAATCGTGATGTCAGAGTGAAATCCAATCATTCGAGTTGCATGTCCTTGCTCATCTCGGATAGCTTGTACTCGAAGTCTTACCCATACATGATGACCATGTTTGTGGATCATTCTAAACTCGATGTCATAGTGATTAATACTACCCTTTATAAACTTAGACAGTTCACGTATAACAAACGCATAATCATCCTTAAGAACAAGACCTTTAAATGACTCGAATCCATTTAACAATTCGTGATCTTCATAACCTAACATCAACTTAAACCGTTTAGACAAAAATAACGACTTATCCTTTAGATTCCAATCCCAAACTCCATCTTGAGATCCTTCAATGGCTAACTCAAACTGTTCTTTTTGCTCCCTTAACTTTTTCTCTAACTCTTTTTGTACCGTAATATCACGCCCTGCACCATAAATAAACTCATTATCACCTAATGAAGCACGAAATTCAATTACTCGGTAACTTCCATCTTTCGTATGAAAGCGACTAACAAGATTTAGTGCATCACCTCCATGTTTAAGTCGTCCAAATGCAATCAGGGTAGACTCAACATCTTCAGGATGAACAAAATCAACAAATGGTTTGTTTATAAGTTCGTCATGTCTATAACCAAGTGTTCTCTCCCATATTTTGTTTAATCGAATAAACTTTCCGTCTAAATCTATGATGCACAGAAGATCTAAGTTAATCATGAAAAACTTCTCTAGCATGTTCTTTTGCTCATTAAGCTGATTGGATATTTCTTTATCTGTGGTAATATCGATTGTGTTTACAATGAAACGACCTTCTTTGTTGAACTGTAAATACTGCACCTGACCTTTGAACCAACGATTGTCAAAAGGGAAAGGAGACTCATACTCAATTTCAATGATATTGCCTGTTCGCTTTGACTTATCAAAGGATTGAAGAAGTATATTTGATAGTTCTTCTGGCAAAATATCTGTCACCTTAAAACCAATAAAATCTTCTTTTGTAAGAAACAGTTTTGACTCATCTGCTGTGTAAACATTAATGAATACAAAGCTCTCACTTAGCTCAAAGACAATATTATCTAAAGACTGAATAATGATTTCTTTTTCTGCCAACTCAAGCATTTGAATCGTTACATCATTGATTTGTAACAAAAAGTATCGTTGATCAATGGGTTCTATTTGATATTGGAAATGTCTTTTAAGATTGTTTGAAAAATATAAGTCGTCGATTCGTTTCATGGTTGATGTTGCCTGATAGCCAAGATTAATCCAAAAATTCAATGTTTCTTTTCTCAATCGTTTAATTTGACTAAAACGAATACCTTTATCATTCTCAATATCTAACTCAACCAACTCACCATACTGATTATTGAACTCAATCATAATCAAGTCAATAGGTTGATTGTTCTCATCAAAAACCATACTGCAATAAGCAACAGCATTTGATAAATGATTGAATATCTTTTTAAACAGTTGATGTTCCATAAATCCTCTACTAACCTTTAATAATTATTATAAATCACTTGTTGATAGATAGCTCTAAAATTTTACAGATTGATAGTCGTTAAATAGTTACACTTAACATCATTGCTGATTTGAACTTTGATGCTTTTTTATTTTTTCCCAGTTTCTTAGTAGTAACAATGCATCCCTCATATGAATCGGTTTACTAAATAAAAATCCTTGGATCAAATCACAATCATTTGTTTGTAAATACTGAAACTGTTCTTTTTGATCAACACCTTCTGCAACAACAACCAAATCAAACTTATGAGCCATTGAAATTATATCTGAAACAATAATCTCTTGTGATGATTTTTTATTAATTTTATCGATGAAATACTTATCAATTTTTAATATGTCAATGTTTAGACCATCTAGTCGATTAAATGATGAGTATCCCATACCAAAGTCATCTAAGGCAACTTTAATACCATAAGCCTGTAGTTCTCTTAACTTGCGATTGGCAATCTCAAAATCAGTAAATAAAATAGACTCAGTAATCTCAAGTGTGATCAACGTAGGATCTATGTTTTGACTCTGCAAGGTTTTAAGAAACCCCTTAACGAAATCTTCTCTAAATAACTCGATAACAGAAACGTTAATTGATACTCTAATATCTTTAAACTCATCTTTTATCTCTGTTAAGAAATTGCAGACGCAAAAGAGAACGTGCTTACCTAACTTTGCAATGAGTTGGTTTCTTTCAGCAATGTCAATAAATTCCTGTGGGTTAATCATGCCCAATTGGTCTGATTTCATTCTCGCTAACGCTTCAAAACTCACAATACTATTACTTTCTACATCTACAATCGGTTGGAAGTGGCAAAATAACTTGTCAAAATCATTGTTCTCGAGCGCTCGATGAATCTCTTTTAATATTTTCTCTTCACGGTTTAATCGATCATTCATTAAATCATTAAAAAACAGATAATTTATGTTGGATGGGTGCTTAATGTTGTCGATGGCATAGGATGCATCTTTTAAAATCTCATCGATTGTTTTGTCTGCATCTTCGATTTCAACGATACCAATTTGAACATCCAAATACTGATTAGCTCCTGCAAGCATAAATGGTTGACTAAACAGCTCATTCACTTTACTAAGCTTCTCGATTAAATTAGTCTTTGATTCGTAATCCGTGATGTAGATGACAAATCGATCAGAAGTAAACCTAAATATTTCACTTGAAATGTTTACCTGTCTTAATCGATTTCCTATTTCACTTAAAATGGAATCTCCAACATCAAAACCAAAAGACTGATTAATGAACTTAAAGTTTCTACAGTTGATTAAGATTAACGCTTGATTACGATTTTTATTTTTAACAATAACCTTTGGTAACATTTCTTTTAATAGTGTACGGTTGTTTAGACCCGTCACTGGATCTTGATACGCAAGACTTAATAACTTGCGATCATTCTTTATTTTTGTGAAAATAAAATAGCTCAATATCAAATAAATAAACCCTAAAGGTATGGCAGCAACCAAAAAGACTGATAAGATAATATCATTGGTTTCTTGTAAACTATATCGCAGTGCAAGAACACCTAAACGTCGATTTCCTGACATGACATGGACAAAATTTTCATAAACTTGCTCACCATCAATAGTGACAATATGTTCAAAATCACGTTGCTGCATTAACTTTGACTTAAACTCTTGATCTAAATAATCGCCGTTAACTGATGTTTGATCACTCGTTATGATTTGATAATCATTGGTAATGTAATAAAGACCCAAAAACTCTCCTGATTTTTGAAACTGGGTTAAAATCGATGAGATTTGAATCGCTTCCACAAAATCATAAATGCGCTCGGCTGCAATTCCAGTTTGAACAAAATAGCCACTTGGCAGTTTTATGTACCCATATTTGTAGAAATTGTCAGAATCTGTATCCTTTCGTATCTCTTCAATATACCGACTAAAATGACTTCTATAAAAATCATAAACAGGATGTCCAGGGTATGCTTGCCATCCAATATAATTTAGTGTGGCAGAATATACAATGGTTGCTGATGAATCATAAACATATATCTCATCCAGCAACAATAAATCTGCAAGATCTGCTAGTGTGTCATCGCTATAAACGTTTTCATAGGCAGCAATGACATCCAATGCAACCACAATACGTTCCTCTAAAAGTTCATCTGCAATATCATTAGCTATTGTTATAATCGAAGTGGCAGTTGCATACGTAGCAGATAAACTTAAAGACTCATCCTTTTTTAAATCATAGTAATGATTTCTAATGATTACATTTAAGCCAATATTATAAACAATAAAAACAACCATCATGATAATGGATACAAGAACATATTGACGATTGCTTTTGTTTTGCAGTCTTTGCATTAGATTACCTATTAGCACACTTAGAACAACATATAATAGTTACAAAACTGATTTTTTTCTCTTTATGATGGTTAGCTGTTTGAAACTTATGATTATAGTATAACTGAAGATAGAGCAAGGTGCAATTTAATCGAATTACACAAAATCTCTTTTAAAATACTCAAAAAATGATATACTATTGCATGTAGAAACATGAAAGTGATTTTTTTAACAACCTATCAAGAGGAAGACAATGGACGCATTTTTACACACATTACATGATGTCGTTATGACGGTAACTGAAATACTCATTAACTTATTTGAGTTGTTTGGAGCTTTGATTATTCTTTATATTGGAATTATCACTGTGTATAAGTTTTTTCGGTTACGCTTTACTCAAACATCAACTGAACTTCGAATCAGATTTGGTCGGACAATATCACTAGGTTTACTTTTCTATTTAGCTGCAGAGATTTTCAAGATGATTACCATTCGTGATACGGAAACACTCATTATCGTTGGTGTGATTATCATTTTACACATTGTTATCTCAGTGCTTATAGCATGGGAAGTAGAACATGGCTTAAAGGTGGTACGAGAAGAACAAGAATTAGATCGCGAATGTGAAGATGGCGAGTGCGATTAAAGGATTGAGTCAATGACTCAATCCTTTTTGTTTGAAATATTTGATTTTGTTGCTTCATCAATGACCGCTTGAGCAACAACATCTGCTACTTTTGGGTCAAATGGTGATGGAATTACATAATCCGGTCTTAAATCATTCTCATCAATAAGTGATGCAATGCCACGTGCTGCTGCCATTTTCATGGCTTCTGTAATAGCTCCTGCTCGACAAGCAAGAGCCCCTTTAAACAAACCAGGGAAAGCTAAAACATTGTTCACTTGATTTGGGAAGTCTGAACGACCAGTTCCGACCACATATGCATTTGCCTTTAGCGCATCATCATAAGAAATCTCTGGATCTGGATTTGCTAGTGCAAAGACAATAGCTTTGTCATTCATACTCGCAATCATTTCTTGACTTACAATGTTACCTACTGAAACACCAATAAATACATCAGCACCAACAAGTTCTTCTGCCATTGTTTTTCTTGAATTGTCTGGATTGACAAGCTCACATAACTCTTGAGCTAGAAAATCATAAGATTCTTTATCTTGTTTATTGATGGTACCAGAGCGTTTAAAACCATAAATTCGCTTGACACCAAAATCACGCAACATGTAAATGATTGAACTACCTGCTGCACCAACACCACTTACCACAACCTTCAAATCTTCAGGCTTTTTATCAACGAGTTTTAATGCATTGATTAACCCAGCAATCACTACAATTGCCGTGCCGTGCTGATCATCATGAAAGATTGGAATATCCAACTCTCGTTTTAGCGTTCGTTCAATCTCAACACATTTTGGAGCCGCAATATCTTCTAAGTTAAAACCTCCAAAGCTAGGTGCTAACGCTTTACAAATAGCTATGATTTCCTGTGTGTCTTTTGTATCTAAGCAAATTGGAATTGCATCAACATTTCCAAATGACTTAAACAAAGCACATTTGCCTTCCATAACAGGCAATGCTGCTTCAGGTCCAATATCACCTAATCCTAATACTGCAGTCCCATCAGTGATCACTGCCACTGTTGTTTGCTTCCATGTGTAATCGTACACTTTGCTTTTATCCTGTGCGATTTCTCGACATGGTTGAGCAACACCTGGACTATATGCCAAAGCTAAATCATGCGTTGTTTTTAAAGGTGATTTTAGCTTTGTTGTAATTTTTCCTTTCCATTGTTTGTGTTTAATTAATGATTGTTCAAAAATGTCTGCCATATGTAGCCTTCTTTCGTTTGTTTTTCATATTTAGTTCATTGTATCACGTCAGTTTATAATCATCACAAAAATATGAGCATTTTGTTATGACCTTTGATATTTACTTGTTAAAATAACATAAATCTAAGGGAGGAATATTATGGAGACAAAATTATTAAAGCTTCGCCGGTTTAATCTCATCATGGGGGGATTTCACCTTATTCAAGCATTAGCCATGTTATTTTTAGCAACAACCGTTATTCAACAGATTTCGCAGTTTCAACCAACTATTATTCAGTATTATCAAACGTTTAACTTTGAAACTCGTTCTTTAGAAGTGACGAGTCGCGAACTGTTCCAATTGCCATTTGGAATCCTTGTTGCATCTTTTCTATTTATTTCAGCAATCGCTCACTTTCTTATTTATTTGTCAAAAGACAAATACACAGATGGCTTAAAGAAAGGCATCAATGTTTATCGTTGGTTTGAATATGCCTTAAGTTCATCGATCATGATTATGTTAATTGCAACCTTATTTGGTATTTATGATGTTGTGTCATTGATGCTTATCTTTTTAGTCAATGCTGCCATGAATTTATTTGGTCTTGATATGGAACTGATTAACTCAGGTGTAAAGAAAGACAAAGTAAACTGGGGTCCATTTATTTGGGGTAGTATTGCAGGAGTTGCACCATGGATTGCCATATTTGTATACATGTTTGGAACAGGAAACTTTGATTTGGTTCCTTGGTTTGTATGGGCCATTGTTGTGACTTACTTTATAGCATTTAACACATTCCCAATTAACATGATTTTACAATACAAAGCGATTGGGAAATGGAAAGATTACTTATATGGTGAACGTGTGTACATCATATTAAGCTTAGCAGCTAAATCTATACTAGCTTGGCTAGTGTTGTTTGGTGCCATGCAACCATAATAAAAACGCTCGATAATGAGCGTTTTTTACTGTTGCTGATAGTGTTGGGTGAAATAATGCCACTGTTGGCTCATTTCATCCATTTTTTGTTGGATTTGATTTTTCTCATCCGTTGCTTCTAGTCCATCAAGATTGATGGCTACATTCATCTTAGCTCCCTTAAAGGCACTATCCAACATGAGTGTTCCGACCATAGCATCACTTTTAAAAGACGGTGGGCACATAGACAATAGCTCACTCATCATCACCGCCACATCATTGATGCGTTGCATCACATGTAACGGAACCAGACTCGCATGAGTCAATGCTTGTTGGATTGCTTGACTTCTTTTTAGTTTTTCTTGCTCGGTATTTTTTGCAAGTCGATACGCTTTCATCACTGCATCAAATGCTTCAGAATCCTTATCTGCATAATCAATAAGTGCTTCTTTGACTGTATTTAATGAATCAATCATGGCATTTAATGTTTCATGTTCACTCTTGAATTTTTCTTTAGATACCATCAATCTCGCAACCATTAACATCAATGACACACCCATTGCACCACTGATTGCACTAACACTACCACCACCTCGGGTTGGATCTGTAGATGCTACTTCATCTAGAAATTCAGTTAAACTAATGTTTTTCATGATTGACTCTCCCTTTTATAGATTGTTCTTCCTTTTTTTATAACCTGTTTCACTTGATTGATGCCTGTATGATAAACTAAATGCACATAACTTGGACATTGAAAGATGACGACATCGGCTTGTTTTCCTTCTTCTAGTGTTCCGATTTGATCTGCCATTGATAAAGCCGCTGCTGCATTGATCGTAACACCACAAATCATTTCTTCAATCGATAGATTCATTTGCATAACAGATAATGCCATTAACATGGGCATTGAATACGTAAAGCAACTACCTGGATTAAAATCAGTTGCCAATGAGACTGCTAATCCTTCATCAATCATCATACGTGCATTTGCATAAGACTTCTTTAGACTAAATGCAGTCAATGGCAAAACATTGGCAATCACTTCTGAAGCAGCCATTGCTTGAAGTCCTTGCCTATTTGAGACAAGCAAATGCTCAGCGGATGTACACCCTAAGCTTGCAGCAAGCTTAGCTCCATTAAGATCATTGATTTCATCACAGTGCATTTTAGTCTTAAAACCAGCTTCTTTTGCTGCGTTTAGAATTGTCGTAACTTGTTGAGCATCATAAGCATTATTTTCTAAAAAAGCATCAAAAAATGTTGCTAAATGATTTTGCTTAACATAAGGAATAAGCTTATCTGTAATCATTGAAATATAGTCTTGGGGATTGTCTTTGTATTGAAGTGGAATGACATGTGCAGCTAAGCAGGTCGAAACGAGCATGTCATCAAAGGTTTCGTTAAGTTTTTTGACCACTTCCATCTGCTTAACTTCTCCATCAAAATCACGACTATAGCCACTTTTTGCTTCAATAGTTGTGACACCTTGTTCAATCATACGCTTAACAAAATGTTCAGATTGTTCAACAAGCTCATTAAAAGGTGTGTTTGAAGTATTCTCAATGCTTTGATGAATACCGCCACCTTTTTTTAGTATTTCCTCATAACTAAGTTGATTTAGACGTAAGTAGAACTCTTGAGCACGATCTTGTCCAAAAACCAAATGTGTATGAGAGTCAATGAGTCCCGGCATGACTAAACCTTGTTGAGCATCAATAACCGTTACATCATCATCTATCAATGGACATGCATCCATCGTTCCAACATAAATAATGACATCATTTTCCATTAATACACATCCGTGTTCTATGATGTGTAACTCACTCATTTCCTTACCTTTTTTTTGCTTGTTTCCTAAAAAAGTAACGATTTGGGAAGCATTGGTAATCAATGTTCTCATGAATCGATATCTTTGATGAAATCATCGAGTATTTTACCTTCTAATGAGTGAGTAAATTTAAAGTAATGTGATACACTCATCAGTAGTGACTCGAGTGGAATCAATCCAACAATTTCACTTCCAGTAACACCAGTTCCATATGATGCTGCTAATGAAACCACTTCATCATAAACAACATGCATGTTGGTTATTTGATAATTGGTTAAATTCATGGTGACCTGTGTTGTGTTTGATTGTTCTATTTTAACACCACCAGCTTTAACACACTCAAACCCACCACTACTAAATCGGATACTCTTAGCAATTGCTTTAGCAATCGAAACATCGTCAGTAGCTAAATCAATGTTGTATGCAATAAGTGGCATTCTTGCACCAATAGCAGTAGCACCTGCTGAAGGATGTGGCGTCTGTGGACCATAATCAGGTTTGAAACTTTCTTGCTTCATCTTCTCAGCTAGTCCTTCAAACTCGCCTTTACGAACGGTTGCTAAATTTTTCCGTTCTAGACGAGTTGCAGCCTCTTCGTAGAGATAGATAGGCACTTGTTTTTTATTAGCAAGTTGCTTAGCCACTTCATGGGCACAATCAATGCAATCATCCATGGTTGCATGTGCGATTGGAATAAATGGAACGACATCCACAGCACCCATACGTGGATGTTCACCTTGATGTTTTCTTAAATCTATTAAATCGATAGCACGCTCACAGGATTGAATCACGGATTGAACAAGTGCCTGTGATTCTCCCATCACAGAAATGACTGTACGATGATAATCAGCATCTGCTTCAACATTCATAAGCTTTACTAGTGGTGTATCTATAAAAGGTTCCACAATTTGATCGATGATATGTTGATCTTTTCCTTCGCTAACATTGATAACACATTCAATTATTTTATGTTGACTCATCATGTCCTCCTTTTTTTAAAACGTCATTTATTTTAGAAAAATCTGCAAGCTGTGGGCTTGTGATGATACCATACGATTCATTATTAAATCGATCGACTGTTTCAATGGCATGCTCATTACGCGCCCATCCTCGACGAGCAACACCATTCATAACATCCCACATCATCGCTCGTGATATGATGCGATCAACTCGTTCACTACCATCTAAAACGAGTCCATAGCCACCATTGATTGATTTTGATATCCCAACACCACCACCATTATGCAAAGCTATTAAACTCATGCCCATAGCACTGTTACCAGCATAACTTAGTGTTGCCATATCAGCCATAACTTTACTGCCATCATAGATGTTGCTGGTTTCACGAAATGGCGAATCGGTTGATCCTGTATCATGATGATCACGACCTAACATGATTGGTCCAACTTCTTTATCTCTTACAAGTTTGTTAAAAGCCAACGCTATTTTTAATCGACCCCACGCATCTTGATATAAAATACGAGCTTGACTGCCTACAACTAAGTTGTTCTTTTTAGCATCGTTAATCCACTGGTAATTATCTTTGTCTTGTTCATTGCGTGTTGGATCAATACACGATGCTGCAACCTTATCTGTTTTGTCCAAATCACTTGGATCATTGCTTAAGCAAACCCAACGGAATGGACCATACCCATAATCAAACAAGCAAGGACCTAAAATATCTTCCACATATGATGGCCATATAAACCCTTCTGTATCATCCACTTTGTTTGCAGAGATTTCAGTGATTCCTGCATCAAATAGTGCCTTTAAAAAGGAGTTTCCATAATCAAAGAAGTAAGATCCTTTAGCAACAAGTTGCTTTAAGGCATGATAATGACGTTTTAAGCCTTCATCAACCAATTGTTTAAATAGCTCAGGATGTTCTTGAATCATGTCGCTGCGTTGCTTAAAACTTAATGACACTGGACAGTATCCGCCCGTGTATACTTCATGGCATGACGTTTGATCTGATATCAAATCAATCGGATAATCAATGCTTACCGCATACTCTAGCAAATCAACAATGTTGCCTAAATAGGCAATGGCTAAAGGCTTTTTGCTGTCTTGAGCTTGTTTAGCCAAAGCAAATGCTTCTTTCACATCTTCTGTGACCACATCAACCCAACCTTGACTAAATCGTGTGTTAACACGAGATTGATCAACTTCAGCGATAATCCCAACACCTTTAGCAATGACAACTGCCTTGCCTTGAGCACCACTCATACCACCTAAACCAGATGAAACAAACAACTTTCCTTGAAGCTCTTGATTATTTTTAATATCTAGCTTTATTCGTCCAGCATTCAATAAGGTATTATACGTTCCATGAACAATCCCTTGAGGACCAATATACATCCAACCACCAGCTGTCATTTGCCCATAATTAGCAACTCCAAGTGCACTTGCTTGGTTAAAATGATCAAGATCATCATAAAGACCAACCATTAATCCATTGGATAGGATAACTCGTGGAGCTTCTTGATGGCTTTTGAACACGCCAACTGGATGCCCTGAAGCAATGAATAACGTTTCGTCCTCTTTAAGTAATTGTAAATACTTCACAACAAGCCGATATTGCATCCAATTTTGAAACACAGCACCAGACTCACCATAAGTGATTAATTCGTATGGATAAAGAGCAACATCTTCATCCAAATTATTATCAATCATCAACTGAAATGCTTTTGCATCTAAGGTTATCCCTTCATAGTCAAAAACTGGCTTCGCTTTCAGTTTTTCTGATGGTCGAAAACGATAACCGTATATTTTGCCATGAGTGTGTAGCTCATCAGCAAACTCTT